>ERZ1649853.19-NODE-19-length-76570-cov-8.352493_pt1 | contig 76570 bp, 75 predicted proteins | sample MGYA00575353_ERZ1649853 | MGnify/ENA primary metagenome ERZ1649853 (study PRJEB40853, sample SAMN11349654) | freshwater sediment metagenome | isolation source: river sediment | host: Sediment | place: India: Okhla Barrage, New Delhi | collected 2017-02-21 ...
TTCTTTGACTATCACCTGACTCATACGGGCGGCGATGTCCGGGGCGAGTTGTGGGACCTCCCTGTCTCATTCGCTATAGCATTCAACGTCGCGCTCCTATTCTACGCCTTTGGAATCGGGAGATTCCTGAAGGATAATGAATTTCTGTCGACGAGAGCTTACGTGGCCTGCCTGCTCCTCGCCGCGATACCGGTTGTCGCGTTCGAGCAATATTCGCCGCGCCTGTCGTTCCTGGTATTCCCGTTCGTTCTGCCCCCGGCAGCAGCCGGATTGAACAGGTTGACTGGATCTGGTCGCCTCAAGTTACCGTATTGGAGCCTCCTCGCAGGCGCTGCAGTTCTCGGAATCGGCGCAGCATTGTTCGGCGACGAGCTGCGGGACCTTTTCGGGATATGGTCCAGATAGATCAGCAACCGCCTTCCCTGACAGTCACTGTCCAGAATTAGACACTCGGCAAATGTATTTACCGGACTTGTCGATGTTGGGAGGGGTGCCTGGGACGACTGACGGCATCGAGTTCATCGCGGGGTTCCTAGCCGCTCTTGTAGTGACATACCTCATCGTCCCGTGGCTGATACCGAGGCTCAAGGCCAAGGGAATCACTGGCCGAGATCTCAACAAACCGGACAAGCCCGAGATTGCTGAGATGGGCGGCATCGCCGTGGTCGTCGGCTTCTTCGCGGGAGTCAGCCTGATGTACGCCACCGACGGCATCGAGAGCATTGACAGATTCAGCGTGTCGCTCTCCGCCGCCCTTGGAGCGGCGTTCGTGGGCATGATGGACGACCTCTTCAACATGAGGCAGAGGGACAAGGCGCTGTTGCCGTTCATCATAGCGCTTCCGTTTGGTGTAGCCGCAGACCCGCATTTCGTGCTGCCCCATGTGCCAATCGTTGGGTCAATCGATATCGACTTCGGCATGTGGATGCCATTGATAGCTGCATTCGCTGTGACGTGTGCAGCCAACGCAGCGAACATGTTGGAGGGGTTCAACGGCCTCGGCACCGGCCTAGGCGTAATCATGTCGATGACGATGCTGATGCTCTGCATCGTTCACAACAGGTTGGACGGCGCTTACCTGCTGATACCGTTGCTGGGAGCGCTGATCGCGTTCCTCTACTTCAACAAATATCCAGCCAAGATCTTCCCTGGAGATACGATGATGTTGTTCGTGGGGGCGACGCTCGCGGTCGCAGGTTTCCTTTCTAACCTGCAGGTGCAGACGATATTCATCTTCCTGCCATTCATCGCCGAATTCTTCATGAAGACAAGGGGCCACTTCGAAGCCGAGAATTATTCGTCGAACTCCGGGGATGGGCATCTCACGTACACGGGAAGGATAGAATCACTCACTCATGTGTTCATGAAGCATTTCAGACTGACTGAGAAGGAACTTGTGGCGATAATCTGGGGAATCGAGATAGCAATCTGCGTGACCGTGATCTCCGTGGATCTGCTGGTGGTGTAAGGACCCGATTGTGTCGCATCGGACGATAGAGTGTGAGCACTGTTCAGGCGCCACGTACTGCGCATCCAACGGGTGGGTTTCTGCGATGCCCGGCTCCATGGACACAGCAAGTCTATTGTGGACGGACAATCATTGCACCAGGGAATGACCGCGCTAGTCGCCCTCGTCGTCCTGAACTGGAATGGCTGGGTGGACACCATCGAATGCCTCCAGTCAATAAGGGGGCTTTCATACGCCAACTGCCTGACGGTAGTGGTCGACAACAAGTCTGATGACGATTCCGTTACCAGAATCAGGGAGTTTTGCGTGAAGGGATCCGCATCGATCCCCGGGCACGGGAAGACGGTCGCCACTGGGTCGAACGCACCGTTCATCGAGTACGACAGAGCAGAGACCGAGAGAGTCGACTCAGAAGAAGCCGGAATACTGAGGAATCCGTCGCCAGACATGCTAGTTCTGATAAAGAACGACAAGAACTATGGCTTTGCAGAAGGGAACAATGTCGCAATCAGATTCCTCTCCCGAGAAGTCAAGCCCGATTATGTGCTCCTGCTCAACAACGACACGGTCGTCGATAGCGGTCTCCTGTCGAACCTCGTCGGCGCAGCGGAATCGAGACCAGATGCTGCGGTACTGGGTCCCAAAATATACTACTACGACAGGAACGGTAGAAAGGACATCATTTGGGCAGCCGGAGGAGCAATAGACCTCGCGAGGGAGGTCGTCTATTATGATATCGGCCAGGGAGAAGAAGACCATGGCCAGCATGACCAGGTGAGAGAGGTCGAGTGGTGCACCGGCGCGGCCATGATGATCCGCGGGGACATTGCCCGCGAATCCTTGCTCAATCCAGGCTTCCAATTCGGCCATGAGGATGTCGAATACTGCCTGTCAATCCGTAAGCGGGGTTTGAAGGTGCTTTATGTGCCCGGAGCGAAGGTATGGCACAAGGTAAGCGTCTCGAGGAAGAAGACGGGAAACCTCATAGGGAGAGACCTCTCGGGATACTTCGCATTCCTGCGGTCCAACTTCCCGCGGGGAGCCTACTACTATCACGTTGCGCTGTTCCTGATGACCACTCTCCCCAGATGGGGGGTTCGATTCCTGATGGGAGAGAGAAACAAGAAGACGCTCGAGGTGTTTGCTGCCCAAGTCAAGAGCATGATTTCAGCGAGGTGATTACCCTGGCGGCGGAAGACGACCTAGTCCAACTTGCCATCACAGAAGTTGTCTGCCACCCGAGGGCAATTGTGAAATCCCTATGCGGACTATCCCGAGGTGGCTGAGAAGCATATGGAGACTCTGAAATTCCTGATGGTATCAACCCATTTCCCTCCCGAACACCTCGGAGGGGATGCGGTCTTCGTCGAGTATCTCTCGAACGAGCTCCTGAAGAGAGGGCATGAAGTACACGTCTTCCACAGCCCCGCGACTTACAGGCTCCTGCGAGGAAAGCAGAGAAAGAACACCGACCGCCGCAGACCGGACGGTCTGACAACTCATCCATACGCGTCGGCAACAGGACGAGCGGACCCTCTGTTAGCACTCTCCCTGGGCCTCTGGGGAAGGGCCACCAGCGGGCTCCTCGAGCTCGAGAAGAAGATTGGCCCTGACGTAGTACATTGGCACAACACCAGAGGGTTCATAGGAAGGCCTTTCCCCTTCGAGGGGAAGATCTCGCTCTACACGACTCACGATTACACGCCGGTTTGTCCCCGCTCCAATCTTCTCAAGCCGGATATCAGCCTGTGCGACGACCCTAGGTTTTGCACGATCTGCTGCATGAGGTGGAGGAGGCCGCCTCAGTTGTGGCGGACCGGCGGGAGGAGGGTTCTCAGGTACGACGACGGGCTCAAGATACTATGCCCAAGCGAGTTTATGGCGGCCAGGCTGCGCAGCGAAGGCGTTCCCGTCCACAAAGTCATGAGACTGTTCGTCCCAGACCTCGGAGGCGATTTCCGCAGAGACCAGGCCACTGGTGACACCATCGTGTACCTCGGGTTGATGGAGAAGCACAAGGGGATCGAGACTCTCTTGGACGCATTCCTGCGGACAATGGACCAGCAGGGTTTCCGGCTACACATGATTGGCGAGGGCACCCTGAGGAGTGAGCTCCTGAAACGGACCGGCAAAGCCGGTCTGGGGGGGAGGATTTCGATTCCCGGGTTCCTCAGCAGAGGGGAAGTCGAACGCATAAGGAAGGACGCTGCGGCGCAGGTAATACCGTCGATTTGGTATGAGAACGCACCATCGGTCGCTGCGGAAGCCCTGTCGCTGGGACTTCCCGTAATAGCATCGAGGATTGGTGGTCTGCCGGAGATGGTCGGGCCCGAGTCTGGATCAGTGACGTTCGAACCGGGCGACTCGGCGGAACTCGGAGACCTGCTGGTCAGCCTATGGTCGGACAGGGGAGGGATGGGAGAGAGGAGGAGGAAGGCAAGAGCGGCCTACGAGAAACGCTTCGCCCCGCACATCCACCTCGAAGAGTACCTGAAGACCATCGGGGAACTATCCGTTTGACAGACGTTTGAACAGCTTGTCGTAGGCCGATGTGATGTCTTCCCAACCGTACTTCTTGCGTACGATGTCCAGCGCCTTATCGCGTCTGGCACGGTGCTGCGAAGAATCAGTGCCTATGATGTCGATTGCCTCCCTGAGGCTCTGTTCGTTCGAGAAGAACAGAGCTGAGTCCCCGCACACCTCCTTGTTGAAGACGTTGTCGTGGGCGATGATCAGGTCCCCCGCGCTCATCGCCTCCAGAAGCGACGGGTTCGTGCCTCCGACAGAATGTCCGTGGATGTATGCACTGCAGTGACACCTGAGCATCTCCAAATCGCCCCGATTGAAGATCGACCCCGTGAACAGGACTCGTTTCCCCTCTGGCACGGAGTTCGCAATCGTCATGATCTCCTCTTCAAATGCCGGAGACGAGAAATCGCCGACGACAAGGAGCGGACTTGTGCATTCGGAGGATGAGTATGCCTTCACAATCACGTCGATGTTGTTCTCGGGTTCGAGGCGAGCGACGACCAAAAGGAACCCTTGACTGTCGACGGATATTCCTTCCCCTTTCTCCAGGTACTTCTCGAGGACGAGCCCGTCCCACTCACCGCATGTGGTTGAATTGACGCCGTAAGGTATCACGGCCGACTTTCCGACCACCTTCGTATCGAGGTATCCCTTCAACTGGCTGTTGTCCAGCACACACACATTGCTGAAGGCACACGACGTCGTGAAGGCCAGCTTCAGATAGGCTTTGTCCGCGAGGCCGAACTTGCGCCGCCTCCATTCTAGACCATCGACGTTCACGCACGTCTTCGTCCGAGTCAGCCTCGTAGCGATGAGGAATGGCCCGGATGCCACGCCAAGGCAGTAGACGATGTCGCATCGAAGAACAAAAGCGCATTTGAAAAGAAAGTACCAGTCATAGAGAACCTCGAAGAGCCTGGCACCCCTGTGACCAGCAGGAAAACAGAATGGGAAATAGAGGACTTTTACCCCTTTGAACTCGGCGGTCATCGCCCCCTCTGCTAGACGCCTGTGGCTACAGTACACCTCGTAGCCCATCGCGGCCAGCCGTGGAGCGAGTTCGCCCACGACCGTCTCGAAACCCCCATAGTTGGAGATCCCTCGAGCGCCGATTATTCCAACCCGAGACACCACCTAGGGACACCGCCTTCGTTTCGCAAGAAACCCCTATGTCGAGGGAGCTGATATATCATCTTCTGTGCCGTCCATCCGCGAGCTCGGCGACCAGTCACTCATCACGAATCGACCTCCTCCATCCCAGGAGGTCCGTATACGGCGATGTATCCGTACTCGGATACGATGAACAGACTGGCCTTGTCATCAAGTGGGCCGCCGACGTAAAACACGTTCGACGAGAGGAGGGTTAGCGTGTAGTTCAGCATCGGCGTCACATAGAGGCCATTGGGATAATCGTTCACTCCAGTCGTCGTCCAACTCTCCTCAATGAAGCAGACAACTTCCGTAGAAATCGGAATGTCATCCCTCAGGTAGTGAGGCAGCGAAGAATACTTATCGAAGCCCGCAAGCGCAAGCCCGATGTATCCGATTCTCTCATCCGAGATGACCTTCGGGTTGTCGACGTGCTCCTCTATCCAGAGTATGCCGTCAATCTCGTAGCCCTGTGTGTCGTGACGTATGCCAAGAAGTCTGTCCGATTCGAAGGCGAACGGAAATGAAACGCACGAGGCCACTATCAATCCAGCTACAATGAGAGCGTAGAGTACCCTTCGCTTCTTGCCCAGAACGACGATCGCCACGCTCACCCCTACGAACAAGAACGGGTCGAAGAAGTCGAACGACCGATAGAGTATCTTGTGAGACGCCAGAGAGAACCCCTCGACGAATCCCACTCCGACAATGGCCAGAGGTGCAATCAGCAGGGCGACCTGAACCGCCCGGAGCATTCCCCTGTTTTCGACAAGGTGCTCAGTGCCGTACCAAGCCAGAGTGACCAGGTAGGCGGCTGCGAGAACTAGAACCAGATAGGCGTCGGTCGCAGACGGAGAATATGGAAAGACGAAGCCCAGGTAATCGAAGACTATCAGGGCCAAGAGTGCCGCGCCAACAAAAGGCGCGAAGCTGACCTTCAGATGCTTCTTCCTGGACAGAATGACAATGCCAACCAAGTTGAGCGCTATGAATCCTGCGATAAGAAGCAGAATCCTCAACGGTGACAGTATATCGCCGAAACTATCTTTCGCCACGACCGAGTAGTAGAGGACTGCCTCCAGCGATGGCAAGCCGATCATTACGGAATCATAGAAGTGTCTCTTCCCCACGGATTGCCTGGCAATCGCGTAGAACCAGGCCCACACCAGCAGAAATGTGAAAGTTATGAAGGTCACCGCCGCGACCAGATGGTGTGTGAACGGGACTAACATGAGAATCGCGAAGGTCAGCACTCTGAACCGCATATCGTCTCTGCGCATGTATGATAGCAGCGCCAGCAGGAAGAGCACAATGCCCAACGTCTCCTTCCACACCGAGGCAGTGGTGAACACGAAGGTTCCCATTGTGACTGCGAGCAGACCTGCAACCACGCCACCAGAAAAGCTGCCGGAGAACAACCGGCCGAGCAGGTACAAGGAGCCGACCGTCGTCATGGCAATGACGCCGTTCATGATTTGGGCGCATTCTACAGGAGCCATCCCTAGCATACCTGACACGAAAGCTATCATTGTGTCATAGATTGGCATCACGACGGTATGGGTGCCGTACCACGCAGTCCCTGGTGAGAACTCGAGGTGACCTGAAGAGAGTATCTCGGAGGCGATTCCGCACTCAGTCATGGAATCATTGTTGAATGGGAATTGGCTCATCCTCAGCGGATAAATCCTGGTAAGGAAGCCTGCAATTGTCAAGACGAAGACAGAGACTAGACCGGCAGAATCAGACGATACGCCTTTGGATCTCATCTGAACTGCCTGCCCCCGGACCGAACCATGCTATGATTTGTCACAAGGAGCCCGAACACTGAGATGTGTGCTCCACCTTCAACCATAAGGTCCAACCGCCTCCGGCATTTGAAGTGCGTAGAGAGACACCTTCTCGCTGCAGTATATCTTGTAACTGTCCAACTCCATTACTCTCGAAACACCTGAGTACTGCAAGAGGTACCGCGCGTTCTCAAGCTCCGCGGGGAGTCTCGCATTGATGTTCGAATACATGCTGATGAATCTATGCCGCTGGTCGTTGTCGATTGCCACCAGAAGCTTGGGATGTTTCGCGAAGTAGTTCCCCAGGGGTGATTCAGAGCTCGCAAGGCTTATTGTCCTCGAGCCGTCGGCCATGAACGCGAGGACATAGAAATCCACGTTCGGCTCGTCGCGGTACTCGTACCATCTATAGAGATTGTACGGAAACTGATGCGACGACCAAGTTAGGTTCTCGCGAACGTCCTGTTCAAGGACATCTCCGTTTATAGCCACCTGCACGCCTGAGGCAAGCACGTCTATCCCGCTTATTGCCGCAAGCTGTTGGGCCATCACGTTGACGTTGGAGATAGCACATTCATCGTCGTAGTAGACCCTTAGATATGCGCAGTCATTGAAGACTCTGCTGTCGACTTCGACCAAGTCCCCGCTCATGTACTCTCTCTCATTCCATCTATCCGAGGACCAGAGCGGAAGGAAAATGCTTGATGCGATTAGAAAACCGACGAGCACTACGCCTATCTTCATAACCCTCTTCCTTCCCAGTAACGACGAAATCCAGATTGTGCCGAGAATCGCGACAAAAGGCGACAGTAGCATCGAGACATAGAGCGAGTTCCCCAGAACCGGGATGAATACGAGTAGGATGGCTACTAGGAAGAGGACTTCGGTATTGAGCCGAGAACGCCTGAGAACATGCGGAATGCCTAGTAGCGCGAACACAAATATGAATCCGATTTGACTGACGTAGCTCGCTGCCAGGTTGAGAATGACTGACAAGAAGGGTGGGTCGATGTCAAACAATGATGTCTTCTCGAAGCTGGTGTAAGTGGCGTCACCCAACAGCCCAGTAGCTCCAAACGTGACCATGATGAGCGAAAGCCCGACTAGCGAGTTAATCGAGGCTGCCCACGCCAGCTTGTGCCTCCTAATCCTGCGGAAGATGTAACCAGATTGAACGGTAGCCACCAAGTACCCCGCACCGAACAACAATATCAGGACTGCCATATGGTGCGTTGCAAAGCTTCCCAGAACGAAAAGAAGGGCGATAGGAATCAGCGCCCTCTGAGAGGTCAGGGAAGCTCTGAAGAGTGTGGCGGTTCCTAGAAGGACAAGCACCACGATCGTCGCACGCGCGCTTGCGTCCCAGTACGAAGTATCCACGAATCTGGCACCCATTACCGTGAAGAAGGTGGCAAGCAGGACGACGCTAGTCTGCTTGATGAATTGGCGCGACAGCATGAAGACCGCAAGGCAGAGCAGGAGTGCGAGCGCCATATCGAAAGCCAAGATGCTAGTCTCCAAAGTGAGACCGGTGAGATCGGAAATCTCAGCGATGAGGAACGAATTTCCGGATGGGTATGAGAACGGATAGTATCCGAAATAGGAAAGCGGGTGATAAGTCCACTTTGCGTGGTCGTTGGCGAGAATCGACTCAGAGAGAATGTGGATGTAGTACGAATCTGTCTGATTCCGCTCGTGTTCGACGAGGGGATACCTCACCGCGAATGAGGCAAGAACGATGACGACCAGTAGCAACAGAGCCGTTCTTCTGCTCAAGAGAGCCATACGGAATCCGCCAACCTCATGTGTTCTTCAACTTATGAGTCCTGCTTCGACGTCTTTTCACCCTGTCCTAGACCCGGCCTCGACGAGTGCTTTGACACATAGCCCAGCAGTATGTACCAGAATACCGCCGACCACGACAGGAATATGATCCATCCGATGTTCTCGTGCGCCCAAAGCAACGCATTTATGCCGTAGTAGTAGCCGATAACCCCGATTATGACCATTCTGAACAGGTTGCCAAGGAACGCCACCACCAAGCCGACAGCCAGTACAAACACCAGCAACTTCGGCTTCAGTCGCTCAAAGACAAGGACGAACGAGGAGAACGCCGCAAGGAATATCGAGAAAGAGTAGAGCCCCGCACAATACGCGGAGATCCCGAGGACCTGTATGGTCCCATCCTCGAATGTGATTGTAACCATCGATCCAGTGGAAGTGGCGGGAATGCCTATCAGATCGAGTATTGCAGCGAATGGCGCGGCCAGCATATTGTCGACATACCAATTTCCGATCGAAGAGCCCGTCCCCGGGGTCAGAGCCGAAACCGCCTGCGGCACCACCAGGAACACTACCACCAAACCCAGGAACACCAGGGAGAACGCGGCCTCGACCTTGAACTTGGGCACGGTGAACGGATATATCGCCAGGAGTCCGCCGAACAGGATCGACAACGTATCGAGGTCGCCGAACTCGGGGAGGTCCGAGTAGAAAAGGTTCCAGACTACGTCCAGGGCTATGATTACCACGCCTATGAGTATGATCACGTATCTGTTCCCGATCCAATTCATGACGGCGTCGACGAGCACTATCCCGGGGGGCTGGTCCTTCACAGTGGCCTTCTCTTCGGGGATCTCGTCCTTCAGTTTCTTGGGCGACGCCTTTGGCGGAAGTACGAGGAGAATGAAGAGACCGATGACCAGAGAAATCAGGCCTGCGAGCAGCCCTGCCTTCGAGTAGAGAATGATGACGCTGATTCCCTCGAACAGGAAAACTATCGACAGGACTTGGAGCAGCTTCCTACGTGTGGTCCCTTCCGGGAACCTTTTGTCGAAAAACCCCAATAACCCAGACAGGGTGGAACCCATGGTATCAAGCCACTCCTTTCGACTTGATGTAGATACCCCTATACATTCGTTGTCCTCTGTCTGGTCCGCTTCTCAGGCGGTCTAGACGGGCGAAGACCGACGACCAGTCGCTGTCGTTCTCAGAGTTGACGAACAGCCGAGGACTGCTCAAACTGTCGGGCGCTCGGCGCAATTCTCGCCAAGGATCCTCATCTCGATGAAGTCTGAAGAAATCCGCGGACTGCGTGCTCCCGGTTGCGGGATCAGTGGTCCGCGGAGGGGGAGGCGAAGCCGGTCGAGTTCCCCTTGAGCCTCAGAGCCTCTTCTAGCAGCTGGGACAGCCACTCCTCTTCCCAGTAGCGTATTCTGGCGTCACAGGTCATCGACTCTCCGGAAACCATGCTTGTCATGCCTCCTGCAATATACCTAATGCCCACAGCCATATATCAAGATTATTTGAGAAATGTTGGTCATTTGACCTGATAATGCAGGATTCTCGACGATTTCGACCACATCCTGGGCCCTCTGATGCAAGTTATTTATAAACAGAAGTAGTTTCGAGCTCGGTAAGATGCCTCCCAAGGATGAGTCTGGCACGGTCAAATTGGACGACTTGGACATTGACATCCTGAGGAGCCTCAACGAGAACGCCAGGAAGAGCTTCCGGGACATCGCCAAGGAGCTCCACGTCTCCCTCACGACGGTCTCGAACAGGGTCCGCGCGATGGAGAAGGAAGGGGTCATCCAGGGCTACATCCCCGTGATTGACGCCACGATGCTCGGGTACGATCTGATGGTGGTCATCGGGATCAAGGTCATCCACGGCAAGATAGTCGAGACGGAGCGCGACCTGGCCAGGGAGCCGGGCGTGTTCGCGGTCTTCGACTCGACGGGCGAGTGGGACGCGATCGTCATGGCCAGGTTCCACAACAGGGTCGAGCTGAACACGTTCGTGAAGAAGGTCCTCGACCACGAGAATGTGGACAGGACCTACACGCAGGTCGTCCTGAACGTCACGATGGACGAAAAGCGCGTCAAGGTATAGGCCTGGGCGGGCTCAGTGGGATATATGTATGCGGCCTCCGATAACGTCCCGACCTGAGTCACTGACTCGGGCCCTGAGGGAAGGGAGTATGAGAAGTCATCTCAGGGCGGCCCTTTCCGCCCTGTGCATCGCGGCCGTCGCCGCATCGCTCCTCGCATCTGCGCCGAGCGCTAGCGCGGACGAGGAAGTCGAGGTCGTGTTCGACTTCTCGCCGGTGCAGTCGTCGTACCTCCCCGGGCAGAACTTCTCGATCAACTTCACGGTGAGGAACGTGCTCGCGGACATGAGCGAGTACGGCTACCCGAACGACATCAAGGTCTCCGCCATATCAGCGCACTTCTCGTGGATGGCGCCCAACGCCTGGAACACGAGCGACTTGAGCGCGACTTCCGATTGGCTGCTCCCGGGAGAGATCGGGACCTATCCCATGAACGCGAGCGTGCCCGCGAACATCTCGGCCGGCACGTACAGCTATATTCTGAAGGTCGAGTACAGGTGGCTGAACGCATGGGGAGAGAACACGCCCACGCCCTGGACGTCCATAACCTACAGGGACCTCGTCGTCGCGACCGAGTCGACGGGTGACGGGACTGTGGCCACTGAGCCGGACTACCTGCCCGTCGCAATCGCGGCCATCGCGATAGTGCTCGCTGCGGGCGCCGTCGGCGCGGTCCTATACCACACGCGGCGGGGGCCGCCTGAGGAGAAGGAGGTCGTCGCGAACGGAGCTTCTGCGGCCGCGGCTGCCGAGCTGCAGTCCAAGTCGACCACTTACCCAGTCATACACGCGATCCCGGGGGAGCACTTCCCGATCGAGAAGGGCTCGATCTACCTCGTCAAGGAGAAGAGGCCGAACATCGCCTTCGGCATGTTCAACGAGGCCGTGAGCCACGGCGCGAAGGGCATGCTGGTCGTCAGAGAGCACCCGAACAGGCTGAAGCAGCAGCACGAGTTCGAGGCCTCGAAGATCCTGTGGCTCACCCGCAGGGCGGGCATGGACCACATAGATCCCCAGAGGCTCAGCCTCCTGAGCCTCGAGATCAGCAGGTTCGTGGAAGGGGCCCCGCGGTCGGTCGTCTTGCTCGAGGGCATCGAATACATCATCACCCAGAACGACTTCGAGGCCGTCCTGCGGTTCGTGAACCACCTGCACGACTTCGTATTCGCCTACGACTGCGCGATCATAATCATCATCGACCCGAGGGTCCTCAGCACCAGGGAGCTCGCCCTCCTCGAGAGGAGCGCGAAGATAGTCGAGACCATGGAGGCGCCCGAGCAGAGGACGGACAGGCTCTCGGACGCGCTCGAGGCCTGATGCGACAAAGTTCTTTATCCGAGTATGTGATTCCCAGCCGGGGGAGGGCCAGTATCGACTGGCTCGGGTGCGCTCTTCGCCCGCCGGGATGCAGGGCGTTCTCTTCAGCTCTGCGACTGCCGACTCGGAATGCCTGAGTTCGTGGCCGCCAGAGTCTGCCCCCGGGGGGACGGAGATTGATCAGGGTCAAGCTCAGCTCGGTGCACTGGGCAGCTGCGATAGCCGTGGCCTTGGCCTTCGTCATGGTGGCTTCTTCGAGCCAACAGATCTGCGACGGGCTGTCCGCCCTGAACCCCTGGAATGAGGACAAGGCCGACTACAAGTGGTATGACGGGCCGTCCCTGCTGCAGCCTCGCGCTTCGTCTGTCGCGGTCGTCCTGGGCGACGGGAGGATCGTCGTCACGGGTGGCACGACCTCGGCAGGGATGACCTCGACGACCGAGGTTTTCGACCCCGAGCTCAGCGTTTGGATGCCGGGACCGACGATGACCGTCAAGCGCGTCGGGCACACGGCTACGGTCCTCGCGGACGGCAGGGTGCTCATAGTCGGAGGGGACACGGGGAGCGGCGCGACCGCGACCTGCGAGGTCATGAACGTGTCCAGCGGGGCTTCGGTGCCCGTCCCGAACATGTTCTTTGCGAGGACTGGCCATGCGGCGGTGCTCCTGGAGGACGGCAGAGTCCTTGTCACTGGGGGCACGGACTGGAGGAGCGGCGTCTGGAAGCAGGCCGAGGTCTTCGACTCCGCGACGATGAAGTGGTCCCCTGCAGGGAGCATGGCAATGCCGAGGCTGTTCGCATCGGCCCATCTGCTCCAGGACGGCTCTGTGCTCGTGTTCGGCGGTGACACGGAAGGCACAAGCGAGAGATACGACCCGGTGGGCAACGCCTGGTCGGGCAAGGCACCCATGTGCTCGAAGCGCTCGAAGGCCGGCTCCGAAGCGCTTGGAGACGGCAGGGTAGTCGCGGCGGGCGGGCTCTCCGCGGACGTCCCTCTGAAGTCGGCCGAGGTCTACGACCCCGATTCGAACTCGTGGTCCGGCGCGGGCAACATGACTTATGCAAGGGCGAGCTTCTCCCTCGCCAAGATCAGGACGGGGGAGCTCCTCGCCGCGGGGTCATACAGCAAGCTCGGCACCACGGCCACTTGTGAGCTCTTCAATCCGTCCAACTCGACCTGGTACGTCTCGGAGTCGATGAACTGGTCCCGAGGGGCGCACGGACACGTGGTGATCTCGTGCGGACACGTGTTCGTCATAGGCGGCCTCAGCGGTTCGTCCGTGACGGCCACCGTAGAGGTCTACGCCACAGTGCCGGTGGAGCCGCCGCAGTACTGCATGCCGAAGGACATCATCCCGCTCGTGCTCCTGTGCGACGAGCTCCCGGGACACTCGGAACACGGGCTGATCGCGCAGCTCTTGTCGGCGCAGGCGAAGTACGACACACAGGACTACGAGACCTGCCTAAACATCATGGACGCTTTCTACCATCACTTGAGGGCGTTCGCGCAGAGCGAGCACATGAGCGATGAGCACGCGGCCGCGATCTACGACGCGTACTATTCCGTGGTCGTGTGCATCGGCGGGACCCCCCTTCCGCCCTTCCTCTAGACGACGGACGAAGGGCTCGGAAAGGCACGTCCGCGGGGCCGGCGGAGACCCTGATTTTCGGATGTTTTCTGAGTTATCTTGCGTCTGACAGCGATGTCTGACGGAGATAACTGCTGTCAGACACCTTCCGGACGCACGCCTTGTTAAATACGAGGAGTTCACATAAAGCAGGCTCACTCGGATGGGATGCACACGAGAGGAGGTGATTTCGATTAAGCTAAGCAGAAGGCTCCTCGCAACCGCACTAGTGGGGGCCGCGCTCGTGATAAGCGCGGTCATGGTCGCGTCGTTGAAAGGCGATGACAAACCTGCGATCAACGTCGAGAACCCGCCCGCGGACGACGAGCCCCAAGACGATGCTCAAGTGGACCCCACACCGGACATACAGGACTTGCCGGAGACCTCTGACGACGACCAGAACACGGACGACGAAGAGGATCAGGACGACTCAGACGACCCTGAGCTGCCCGACGATGACGAGGACGGGCCAGGAGACGACGACGAGGACGATCCTGAGGATGACGACAAGGCCACTGGACTGGGCAGGGCGATACAGGCCCATGTCCGCAACATGGAGAAGATGGAGCAGATGGGCAAATCAACTCCGCCCGGGCTCCAGCACTCTCTAGCGCTGCTCACGCAGATGTATGCAGATCTGCAGTCTGGTGAAGAAGACGATGCCGATGATGACGACGCCGTTGACCATGAGGACAACGGCAAGCACAACGGCAACGCCAACGGCCACGACAAAAGCACCTGAAACAAGTTGAGGAGCGGGACCTAAGAGGCATGGACGGATGTGCACGCGGCCGACGCTGGCTCTGCCAACGGTGCGTCTGCGAGCAGGCTACTTCGCGGCTTGCGTGCGCGGTCTGGTGGGACCGCCTACGAGGACCCGGCTCCTCTGATTCTATTATTTTCTCGAGAACACCAGCGGAGCAGCAGTCATGCTGCCGTCGCGACGTATTCCTTGCCTGGGGTGTAGGGCTCGACCACTATCTTCGCGCGCTTCCAGATGCCCGTGAGGTAGTACTCGTAGACCCCAGGCCTGTGGAAGGTGGCGCTCCAGTAGTCACCCGGCGCTATGAGCATGCCGCTCTGGAAGACGCCGTCCGGGTGCTCTCCGGCCTCGTCCAGCCTCCCGCTCCTGATGGATATCCCCGGCGGCGGGGCCCAGCTCCTGTTGACCCAGACGACCTTGGTCCCTTCGACCACCTTGATCGCGGGCGGCATGATGTCCTGCCCGACGAGGTCGACGTACGCCTCGAACCTGGGAGGCGGGGGAGGAGGAGGCACATAGGGCTGTGCTGGGGGCGCCGACGTCTGCGGCGCTGCCTCGTAAGTGTGCACAACGGACCTGCGCCTCTTCGGCCTGAGCGCGATCGCTATCGCGGGCACCGCGACTATCACGCACAGCAGGAGCAGGAAGTTGTAGATGCCCAGGTCGTTGAATATGAAGTCCTGGACGTCCCTGAAGAACTGCAGGATTATGTTGTCCTCCACGCGCTCGTGCACGGGGAGTGCCAGGATGTCGGACTCGTAGGTCATCCCGTCGACCACCGCGTATCCCCTGATGTATAGGGTGCCGTTCTGGTCGGGAGACCTTATGCCGTCGTAGGTGAAGACTTGCCAGGTGGTCCCTGAGAAGGTATCGGACATCTCCGTGAGGGATGTCGAGGTCGTACCCCACCTCAGGTACGTGGACTGGATCGTGCCTGGGTCGCCCCCGCTGACCATCCATGTGATCGAGACGGTCGTGTTAAGAGGCGCGTAGTCCGGGTACTCCGTGAATGTGATGGTCGGCTCCGCAACGCTCTCGACGGCGTCGAAGGCGTTCACGAGGCCCCAGCCCGTCATCGTATCGTAGCCCGTGCGGGAGATGTCCCGCGCGGTCGAGTTCAGAAAGTCCCCGATGTCGACTGGCGTGAGCGCCGGGTTAATCGACAGCATCAGCGCCGCGGTCCCTGCGACATATGGGGCGGCGGTCGAGGTCCCGGAGAGGTACTGGTAGTTGCTTCCTCCGCCCTGGGTCGAATATATCGAGACCCCAGGGGCCATGATGTCGAGGTTCAGACCGTAATTGCTGAAGCTGGCGAGCCTGTCCGCGCTGTCGGTCGCGCCCACCGCTATGACCTGTGGGTAGGCTGCTGGATAGCTCACGTAGCTCGAGCCGCTGTTCCCGGCGGCCGCGACCATCACGCACCCCTCGCGAGACGCGTGGTCGACAGCGTTCCTCAGCGCCGTCGAGGCGCCGTCGACGCCCAGGCTCATCGTGATGATGTCCGCGTGGTTCTCCACAGCGTAGTAGATGCCGTTCGCGACCATGGAGTCGGTCCCTTCGCCGCTGTCGTTCATGACCTTGACGGCCATGAGTCTGACCTGGGCCATGCCCGCGACACCGATGGCGTTGTTCATGACCGCGCCAACGACGCCGGCCACATGAGTGCCATGGTATGTGTACTGGTTCGGGAGCCAGTTCCCGGAATCGTCGTACGCGTTGACGTTGTCGTCCATCGGGAAGTGGTTCTCGGCGATGAAGTTGTATCCGTGATATCCGGCAGAGTCGTTCCAGATGTTCGGTGCGATGTCCGGGTGGTTCCAGTCTATGCCCGTGTCGAGCACGGCCACCACGACCTCGTGCCCACCCCTGGTGATGTCCCACGCTTCGTACGCGTTGACTGTGTCAAGGCCCCACTGGAGGTCGGCGTATGTGTCGTCGGGCACGAGAGTCGCCCGGACCTTCTTCTCCGAACTTATGGACTTGACGCCCTGCACCGACGCGAGCAGGCTGATGAAGCCCTCGTCGGATGCCGAGCTGTCCAGAGAGATTATGCCGTAGGTCTGATCCTCGAACGAAGCATCTATGCCCCACGCTCCGGCCAGCCTCAGGACTTCGGCGATGCTCTCCTCGCCCTCGGCCTCGACGACCACTCCCGCGGACCTGTCCGAGATGTCCAGGACAGGACCGAGGTCAGACGCATCAGCGGGGGCGCCGGATGTGAGCCCGGCGGTGGCTGACACTACGACCAGCAGAACCGCTAATGCTGATGCTGAAACGAGATTGCGCATTAGTATCTTCTTCGTGGGCAGATACCGCACATCCAGTGCCACATCCGCCCGGTTGATTCTCCAACTAGCCCTTCTACGCGATAAATAGGTTTTCCCTTCATTATCCTTTTTGACGTAAGGAGAATCCATGTGCCTGCCAGGCCGCGCAATACCTTGAATACCCAACAAGCATGTCCGGCACAAGATGGACCCTCTCGATGCGCTTGTCCTTGGAATCGTCCAAGGCCTCACCGAATGGCTGCCAGTATCCAGTTCCGGACACCTGGTAATCGCCCAGGAGGTGCTAGGCATGGCCGCGGAAGAGAACCTCGTGTTCGACCTCGTTGTTCACCTGGGCACCATCTTCGCGGTCTGCGCGTACTTCCGGAAGGAGCTCTGGCGGATCATCGTCAGCATGACCATCGGGAAGGCGAAGCGCGGGGAGCAGGAGAACGCGCTCAGGAAGCTTGGGTTCCTGCTCCTGCTGGGCACCGTGCCCGCCGCGATCGCCGGCATCCTCCTGACGGATTATGTGGAGGACATATTCGATGTCACACTCGTCGGCGCGGCGCTGGTCGCGAACGGGGTGCTGCTTTTCGCCGCCGAGAGGTTCGGCAGCAAGGGCACAAAGAAGAGCGCGGGCGCGCTAGACGCGCTAATCATAGGCACGTTCCAGGCAATCTCCATCATGCCGGGCATCTCGAGGAGCGGCTCGACCCTCAGCGGAGGGATGTTCAGAGGCCTGGAGAGGGAGACGGCGGCGGTCTTCGCATTCCTGCTGTCCGTGCCCATACTCCTGGCAGCGTTCGCCTACGCAGTGGTGACACTGGACACGTTCGACCTCGACCTGGTCGCGTCACTGATAGGGGCGGGGGCGGCGTTCGTGACCGGGGTCGTGTCGATTGGCTACCTTCTGAAGGCCGTCCGAGCGGGCAAGCTGTGGATATTCTCAGTGTACTGCTTGATATTAGGAGCGGCGGTCCTGGTCCTGACGCTGTGAAAACCCGAGGGCTCACTTTTCCTGCAGGACCCGCTCGATCTCCAGGGCGGCGTCTATCTTCTTCTTCTCCTCGGACTTCCGCCGCTTCTTTATGGTCGGCTGGAGTGCTATGATGATGACGACCACCACGACGACGATGGCCACGATGTACATCCAGTTGTTCGCGAGCTCGTGCAGCAGACCAGGCCGGGCATCCTCCTCGGTCGGGTCTAGGCCGTTTGCGTACTCCTGCAGGTTCGTCCATCCGTCCCCCTCGTAGTCGTCCGAGGCCGACTCCCCGAGGGACACGAAGTACCACATCTCCCACCAGTCGGGCAAGCCGTCAACGTCCGAGTCCAGGATGGCATACACCGCCGTGAACGCGTCGTCGCTCGTGTCGTTGTTGTCCGTCACAGTCAGCGTTATCAGATAGAGTCCGAGCTCGCGGAAGACGTATGACTGGCCGGCGTGGTAGAAATACTCGACCGAGCTGGGGGTCCTGATCTCCCAGGTGTAGTTGGATATGAAGCCGTCATCGTGCGAACCGCTCGAGTCCAGGAACCAGCTGGTGCCGTTGGACACCTCCGGGGGCAGTTGGGAGATCGCCGCATAAGGCGGCCCCGACTCCTCCATGGCCCTCGCCTTCTGAGCTGGCTCCGAGGCGATCCCAGGAGCTGATGGCTGGAACACGAACCCGCAGGCTGCCAGGAGCGTAAGCGCAACTGCAGCCACAACCGCTGTTCTGAGGAATCTCAAGTGCCAAACCCCGCGAGCGCTTCGCAGGCAATCCGCTGGCACTATGCTCGGGAGGTGTCGGGCGGATGCCTGGACAGTGCAGTCGTGTCATGGCCCTCGATTCATATAGCATTTTCTGATTTTCAGCTACATACGCGGAGCGAATCGGAGAATTATTCTTATACCATGTGTAGCTGATAACCTGCACGCGCGAGGACCCGGACGTTAGATGACTGCAGAATCGCTTAAGATCTTCGGCTGCCCGACTTGTGGGTTCAGGATTGGTGACAGGGACACCTCGTGCCCGAGGTGCGGTCATTCGTTCTCCGATGGCACCAAGTTCGAGTGCCCCTTCTGCGGGGACCTCGTGGACCACGGAGCCTCCTCATGCCCTTCGTGTCACGTCAACTACTCCGAGTTCAAGGAGAAGACCGTCGCACGGGGAGGAGACGAGGCGATAGACCAGCTCCTGCTGGACATCATAGAGCTGGAGGCGGATTCCGCAGGGCATGAGACGAAGAAGTTCAGCTGCCCGTCATGTTCGTTGCTGCTCGAAGGGACGGAGTCGTCGTGCCCGAGGTGCGGCAAGGACTTCGAGGAGGACGTCTCGTTCCAATGCCCCATCTGTGGGTCGACCGTTGCGGCCGACGTGACCGAATGCCCCGAGTGCGGGAGCTCGTTCGAATCGGCAGCCGGGGAGCAGGAATCGGCGGAACCCGTGCCCGACAGGGTCGCCGAGGAAGAAGAGGCCCGGCCCGCGGTCGTTTTCGAGAGGCGGGAGGAGCCTGTCCAGGTGGCTGAGGAGGAGCCTGAAAGGCCCCGGACCCCCGAACCGGTCGAGGAACCGGAACCCGAGCCAGTACAGGAGCCTGAGCTAGAATCCGCGCCGGACGTCCACGAGGAGCTGTCAAAGACCGCAGACCGCATAGCCTCTGCACTCGACGAGCTGGACGACGAGATCGAGACGGAGCAGAAGCCAAAGGTGTTCGTCAAGCCGCTCGCGAAGCCGAAACAGATCATCACCCTGAAGGCGGTCGAGCCCGAGCCTGAGCCTCCGCCGAAGAAGGCGGCGCCGTCAGGCGCGAAGAAAACCAAGCAGAGAAAGCTCAAGGCGAAGCCGTCGGGACAGAAGTCGAAGCATTGAACCCATGTTTTATCCGGTAGTCGGTCGCTGTGTCCCGAGACATGATATTCATAGACGCGAAAGAGGGCCTGTCGGGGGACATGATCCTGTCCGCGCTGATTGGGATCCTCGAGCCGGCTCCCAAGGAGGGCTTCGTCAAGAGACTGGAGCACGCGGCAGGGGCCGAGTCACTCCAACTGACATTGCTCGAGGTCGAGGACTCGGGAGACCAGGGGATCGCCCTACACTACTCCCACCCCGAGCCCAGGGCCTTCGGCACCCTCTACTCCGAGTGCCTCTCGCGTACGACTGCCCTCTGCGAAAGGCTCGGGGGCGGAGCTCAGACCGCGGTTGCCATCCTCGACCACGTGTTCGCGGCCGAGGCGGAGGCGCACGGGCTGCCTAAGGACGAAGTGCACCTCCACGAGGTCGGCAGGCCCCAGGCGATGGTGAACATCGCAGGCATCGGGGCGGCCGCAGAGGAGCTGACCGCGTCTGGAGCGGGTAAGTTCGTGTGCTCGACCATCTCCACGGGCGGAGGGACCACGGTCATCAGCCACGGGGTCTTCAGGATCCCGCCCCCGGCGTCTGCAATCCTCCTCAGGGGCATGAAGCACAAGACCGGAGACGCCCCCGGTGAGCGCGCGACACCGACGGGCATAGCCGCAGTCAAGGCCCTCGTCTCGTCCCAGTCCGATGATCTCCCCCGGGAGTTCCGGAGGAGGAGCGTCGGGTTCGGCACGAAACGCTTCTCTGGCAGGCTCGGAAGGACCGCGATGCTCTTCGTCTGAAGACCTAACTGAGCAGGGACAATGATTATCAACTCGGCGGCCCTCAGTAAACACCGTTAAGATGAAACCGGTCGTCTGCCAAGACTGCCGAGGAGCGTGTTTAACCTGGAAAAGAATGGCGACCCGTTCCCCCAACCCGCCAAGACCCTGGACTGCATCGGCCTGTATTGTCCCGAGCCGGTGTTCAGGACAAGAGAGGAGATTTCCTCGATTCCCCTAGGACAAGTCCTCGAGGTCCTGGCAGACGACCCTGCATCTGAATCCGACATACGCAGCTGGGCGAAGCACGCTGGACACGAGCTCGTCTCCATAGAGCGCGTGGACGGCGGGTTCAGGTTCCTGATCAAGAGGCTGAAGTAGGAGGCGAACAAGTTGGCTAAGAAGATACTGTATGTCCAGACATCGGGCACGGACACGCCCGAGCGACTGTACGCGCCCTTCATACTGGCGACCACTGCGAAGGCCATGGGGGTCGACGCGACGATATACTTCCTGGGCAAGGGGGTCACCACGGTCATGAAGGGCAACGCGGAGAAGATCCAGCTCGGCACTTTCCCGACCGTGAAGCAGGTCATGGACCAGGCCGCCAAGGAAGGTGTCAGGATGCTCGTCTGCGGCCAGAGCTGCCAGATGCTCGGCCTCAAGGGCAGCCCCGACGAGTTCGAAGACCCCGCGAAGGTCGTCGGCGCGGCCACCCTGAACGACCTGCTGCTGGACCACGATGCGGTGCTAAGCTTTTAGGAAGGGCGGGCAATCGGTCCAACTGAGGAAGTGACGGACATGACGCCACCTGCGAGCGGAGCGAAGAAGCGTATCTACATGGACCACGCGGCCGCGTGCCCGGTGGACGAGCGCGCGCTCGCGGCAATGATGCCGTTCTTCAGCGAGAAGTTCGGGAACCCGTCGTCCCTGCACACTGCGGGACGGGAGCCCAAGAAGGCCATCGAAGAGGCCAGAGACAGGGTCGCGAAGCTCCTCGACGCGAAGCGGAAGGAGGAGATCATATTCACATCGAACGGGACCGAAGCTAACAACATCGGCATCAAGGGCGTCGCGATGAGGATGAAGGGCGAAGGCAAGCACATCGTCACGTCCTCGATAGAGCACATCTCGGTCCTCAACATCATGAAGTCCCTCGAGAAGAACGGATTCGAGGTCACATACGTGCCGCCCACGGTCGACGGGTTCGTCGACCTCAAGGTGTTCGAGGAGAGCCTTCGCAAGGACACAATCCTCGCCACCGTCATGTACGCGAACAACGAGATTGGCACTCTGCAGCCGATAGATGAGATCGGCAAGTTGCTCGAGGAGAGAGACATATTCTTCCATGTGGACGCGGTCGCGGCTGCTGGAAAGGTGCCCATCGATGTCCAGAGGTCGAAGATAGACCTCCTGTCCGTGTCCTCGAACGACATATACGGGCCCAAAGGCTCGGGCGCACTCTACGTTAGGGACGGCACACGCATCGAGGCCGTGAGCCAGGGCGGAGGACAGGAGCGGGGCCTGAGGTCGGGTTCCGAGGACGTCCCCGCGATAGTGGGCTTTGGCACTGCGGCCGAGATTGCAAGGACCGAGATGGCCGCGGAGGCGGCCCGGATGGTCGCCCTGCGCGACAGACTCATCGACGGCGTGCTCGCGCGCGTGAACGACTCATTCCTCAACGGCCACCGTAGGAACCGACTGCCGAACAACGCTAACTTCAGGTTCAGGTTCGTCGAGGGGGAAGCGATGCTGCTCAACCTCGACATTGCAGGAATATCAGTATCCTCGAGCTCGCCGTGCACTTCCAAGAGCCTGCTCCCGTCCCACGTCCTGCTGGCGTGCGACATACCCACGGAGGAGGCCCAGAGCGCGGTCCAGTTCACCCTCGGGCGCGGCAACACCGAGGAGGAGGTCGACCGCGTGCTCGAGGTCATGCCCGGGATCGTCAGGAAGCTGAGGGCGATGTCGCCCTTCAGTCTGGCCAACATCGACGAGATGCGCTCGACGGCCGGGCACAGGGAGGAAGACCACCCCCACGATTCCGAGTGAAACCCCCTTCGCTTTTCACCGAAATACACGCGCGCGAGGGCGCCCGGGCGTGACCCCCGCTCCTACATATAGGTTCCCGCCAGATGTGCAGGGCCAGCTAATATTGTACAAAAAGTTATATATATACTAGGCCATTTAGAACCGGGATGGGATAGCCTATGAAAAATAGGATTCTAACCATAGCGCTGGCGCTTAGCCTGCTCGCGACAGTCTTCGTTGCGTTCCCTACGACCGCTGCGTATGACTACACGGGCAGTTTGGTGACCACGGATGATGACGGTGTTCTCAAAAGCACGTACGTGCAAGGAGAACCCGTCTATGTGAACGTAGAAGTAAGGTACCACGGAGATCTCTCCGCCGAGGACATCTACGTCGTGCTCCGCACGACGGACGGGAGCTCATACTCCTGGTTCTACCAGACCGCGGACGACCCCGTAGTGGGCTGGTACAACGCCTCAGAGGCGACTGCTGTCAGTACACTCAGCACGAGCCACTGGATCAACGGCGAGGAGACCATGTACTACATCATCGCCTACGAGAGATGGTCGATGACTGAGCTCGGCAGGACCACGATAGTGGTCATGGCCTCTGGGCTCACTGTCGACCCGGACCCGGTGTACATCAGCGGGTACGGGTATGTCGGGTACTACCCCGGACAGACACTGACCGTAAGGCTCGTGACGACGCACATGACCGACATGTTCTACGTGCAGATTGTGAACGAGACCGATGTGACGGTCCAGAACTGGACTGCTCAGATCGCACCGGCCGGGTATTGGACCGCGGACTGGACGATTCCCACGACGATAGCCGATGGGGAGTACCGGATTCGCGTGAGGGATGCAGGGACCCACAACATCTGGAACACCTACTACTTGGACATCCAGAAGTACTGGTTCAACATCCAGCCGCAGAGATCGGCTTACATGCCCGGTGAGACCGCCAAGATGGACTACTTCACCATGGACATATCGACGCTCGGCGACGAGTTGGGCGTTTCGATAACGTTCGCGGCGCGCTGGTGGAACACCACCGACGCTGACCAGTGGCTGAACGGGACACTGACGGGCTCCAGAGGCACGCACGAGCTGCCGATACCGGCGACGGACATCGCAACCTGGTGGGGCGTCGAGATATACTACTGGGCAAACGAGACCGGAAGATGCTCTGAGGCCTATGTCTGGCTCGACATCGGCCAGCTGTCCGCGAACATGTACCTGAACGACAACTGGTTCTATGCCGGTGAGATGGTCGCGGTGACGGTCGAGGCCGATGTGGACGGCGAGTCCCTTGAGGGCGCGACGGTCGACATCAGCGTGAAGAACAACGCGTCCGAGCTCGCCGCGTACAGCGCGACCGGGTTGGTCACGCTGGCGGGCGGGTCGGTGACGCACACCTTCGTGCTGGTCGACAACGCCGACACGGGCGTGTACACGGTCGACGCGACAGTGACCTTGCTGGGATACTCCGCGGTTGCTGCCCGGACATTCACAGTCAGCGAGTACGGCGGGCTGTCAATGACCTTCAACAAGGAGACGTACCTGCCGGGCGAGACTGTGGTCATGACCTTCAAGCCGACATGGAACGGCGTCGAGGTCACTGTGCCCATAATCGCCTACACGGTCTGGACTGACGACGGGCTCCTGGTCGCATCCAACACGACGACGCTGTCAGCCGAGGTCGTAGTACCGACCGACTACGCTGATGGCTGGATCTGGGCCTACGCCACCGGATACTACGAGGGCAACTCCCTGACGTCGTATGCCGAGGCATGGGTCGAGATGGCACGGCTGGTGCTCATAAGCGATGTGGACTCCTACAGACCTGGCGACACGATCACCTGGATGTGGGAGATACTTGGCCCGGTCGAGACCGGAACCCTCAGCTACAAGGTGTACGACTGGTGGGGCGTCCTGGTCCTGAACGAGGCCCCTGAGTTCGCCAAGAGCGGCTCGTTCAGCGTGGACGTGCCGGTCGCGGAGGCGGGCTGGGGCTACTACGCAGTGGTATACGCGTCGAGCACCACTGGGTTCTTCGGTGAGAGCTGGTCCTATGTGTACATGGTGGACGACAACGAGCTCAGGGTCTGGGTTGAGAAGTCCGGATACTTTGACGGCTCCTTCAAGCCCGGCCAGACGGTGAAGATCCACTACGAGATCGGCAACTACTGGTTCGACCCGCTCCCGATGTACGGCATCTGGGTCGGCTGTGACTTCGACCCGATCGGCGTGATGTTCTTCGTCACCGAGACCGAGGGCGTCGTCGAGTACGCCCTCCCCGCGGACGCGCCTGCGGGATATGTGGGGCTCGATGTTGAGCTCTGGGACCCGGTAGAGGACGACTGGATATCCGACGACGAGGCGACGGTTGTCGTGAACACGCAGCTGAGCGGCTGGGACAGGAGTGTCGCGGGCATGGCGGCGATAGACTTCACCATACTCGTGCTGCTCATCGTGATGATCCTGCTGTTGATCATCGTGCCCTTCCTGAAGGGAAGGACCCCGAAGTCGGCCGCACCAGCAGAGGTTCCGCCACCGGCAGAGCCACCGAAGCCTTAGATCGGCCACACTGAGAAGAGACCGAGCAAACCCTTTCCCCGATTCTCATTTTTCCACAATTCCCGACGAGGCAAAGCCTTATACCACGCCCGTCCAATCGGCGGGTGATGCGCCTGGATAGGGTCGCCGTGGTGGGCCTTGGCTATGTCGGCATACCGCTCGCGTCCCTGCTAGCTAGCAGGGGTTTCGATGTCGTCGGCGTGGACGCCGTCAAGGACCGCGCGGACACGGTCGGCAAGGGAGTCCTGCCCTTCAAGGGCGAGGAGCCCGGGCTGAGGGAGCTGCTCGCCAGGGCTGTTAAGAAGGGCGCCCTGAGGGCGGGGACCTCGTACGAAGTGCTCAGGGACAGGGACTCGGTGTTCGTCTGCGTGGACACGCCCATTGACGCGACTAAGCGCCCGGACAACTCGAGGCTCGAAGACGCTCTGAGGAGCGTCGGCAGGAACATGAAGAAGGGGGCGTTGATCGTCGTGGAGTCGACGCTCGCCCCCGGTACCATGACCGGCAAGGTCACGAGCATCCTGGAGAGGGAGAGCGGGCTCAAAGTGGGGAAGGACTTCAAGCTGGCCCACTGCCCGGAACGCGTGATGCCCGGCAGGTTGCTCTACAACATCACTCACTACGACCGTGTCGTGGGCGGGTTCGACAAGGCCAGCGCCAGAAGGGCGATGGCCGTCTACTCGAAGCTCACCAAGGGGAAGCTGCACCCGACGGACCTCACCACGGCTGAGATCGTCAAGACCGCGGAGAACGCGTACAGGGACGTGCAGATCGCGTTCGCGAACGAGGTCGCCCTGATATGCGAGAAGCTCGGCGCAGACGCCTTCGAGGTGAGGAGGTTGGTCAACACTTCCCCGTTCAGGGACATGCACGTCCCGGGCGCGGGCGTCGGAGGACACTGCCTGCCCAAGGACCCGTGGCTGCTGGCATACAGCGGAAGAGAGGCCAACCCGAGGCTGATCCCGACCGCGAGGGCCATCAATGACTCGATGCCGTTCCATGTGCTCGACCTCGCGGCCGATGCGCTCAAGGAGAAAGGAGTCCGGCTAGAGGACGCAGTCGTGGCGGTGCTCGGGGCGGCGTTCCTGCAGGACTCGGACGATATCAGGAACTCGCCAACCGTCCCCGTCGTAGCCTCGCTAGGCGCGGCGAAGGCACTCAGAATCCACGACCCGTATGTGCAGGAGTTCGAGGGCCGCAAGACGACCAAGGACCTCGACGAGGCGCTCGAGGGCGCGGACCTTGCCATATTCATGGTCGCTCACAAGCAGTATTCTCGGATCTCGCCCGCGAAGCTGAAGAAGACAATGCGCACGCCCGCAGTCGTAGACGGCAGGGGCATCTTCTCCGCGGAGAAGATGAAGAAGGCCGGGGTCGTCTACAGGGGCGTCGGCAAGAGGCTCAGCTGAGCAGCTCTGCCAAGCCTTTCTCGAGGGGTATCCTCGCCTTGAACCCGAGCTCGTTCGCGGACTTCCTCGTGTCGCACAGGCTGTCCCTGATGTCTCCGATCCTGGCGGACGCGTACTCGGGCCGGAGCTCGTGCCCGGACGCGTGGATCGACTTGGTGGCCAGGTCCAGAACGCTCGTGGGCAGGCCGCTCCCGCAGTTGAACTCCTCGCCGCTGATGCCGCCCTTCTCGAGGACTAGTGATATCATCTCGGCGACGTCGCGCGCATGTACGAAATCCCTGGTCTGTCGCCCGTCCCCTTCTATGACCGGGGGAAGGCCCTGCTTCAGGCGGGCCATGAACTTCGTGATGACGCCCGAGTACGGACTCAGAGGGTCAGCCCTGATGGAATAGAAGTTGAACGGCCTCACGGAGATTACAGACATCCTGCTCATGTCTGCGTATGCTAGCGCGTACTTCTCCCCCGCCAGCTTGCTCACGCCGTAGTTGCTCATGGGATGCGTCGGATGGGCCTCGTCTATGGGCAGGTACTTTGGCCTCCCGAAGATCGCCGCGCTGCTCACGTAGACGAACTTGCCTACCCCCGCTCTCGCGCTCTCGTGGACCATGTTCACGGTTCCGAGCACGTTCACGCTGGCGTCCGTGAGCGGGTCCTCGGTCGACTTCTCGACACTGACCTGGGCGGCGCAGTGAACGACCGCGTCCACCCCCCGGAGTGCGCCCCTTACGTCCCTAGGCTCGCGGATGTCTCCCATGATCGACAGCTGCTTGAGGACCGCGTATGGCTGTATGCGCACGTCCATTCCCACGACTTCGTGCTTGCGCATGAGGAGCTCGCACAGGTACGAACCCAGCTGACCGGAACTGCCCGTCACCAGAACCTTCATCAGACCTACCCCAACTGCACCTTCTTCCCCGACCTCATCGACTCCAGGGCGGCCTCGGCTATCCTGAGGGTGCTGGTGGCGCTCTCGCCTGTCACCAGGGGCTCCTTCTTCTCGGCTATCGCCGCGAGGAAGTCGTTCAGCTCGCGCTTGAGCGGCTCCTCCTTCTTGAGGGCGATCCTGCGGGTGTCGAACTCGAGGGGGACATTGTACAGGTTCCCGCTGTCGAGCTGCTTGAAGGACGACGCGCACACTAGCGCGGCCTGGTCCATGTAGTCGACCTCGACGAAGTTCTTGTCGCAGGTGAGCGCTAGCTTCCTCACCTTCATCGGGGTAAGCCAGTTCACCTCGACATAGCCTGTCGCGCCTCCCTCGAAGTCTATGAGCATGCTCGCGTGGTCCTCGTACTTCATCCCCTTGCCCTGCCCTCCGAGAGCGTAGACGGACCTCGGCTTCGACCCGACGATGTACTGCACGACATCTATGTCGTGCACCCCGAGGTCCATGACGACCCCGACATCACGTATCCTAGTCGGGAGGGAGGATACACGCCTTGTCGAGGCGGTGATCAGCTCCCCCCACTCGCCCGTCTGGATCCCCTGTTTAGCGAAAGTGACTGCAGGGTTGAACCTCTCAGTGAACCCGCCGGCCAACACCACGTTGCTCTCCCTCGCGAGCTGGATCAGCCCCGAGAGGATTTTGGAGCTGCCGGACATGGGCTTCTCCAGCAGAACGTGCTTGCCCGCGCGCATCGCGTCGGAGGCGGTCTTTTCATGAGTGGAAGTGGGTGTCACCACGACGACCGCGTCCAGATCCCCCTTCAGCATCTCCTGATAGCTCAGGTAGTGCTTCACGCCGTACTTCGTCCCGACCGCCTGGGCCACCTCGGGGACGATGTCCGCGACCCCGGCGAGTATGCCCTTCTCGGATAGTATCCTGGCATGGTTCTGGCCCATCGACCCGACGCCTATCACGCCCACGCGCATGAGTGCGGAATCCCTGTCGCCGGTAAATAACCCTTGGGTGTTGCCCTGGTCTATCCCCTGCGGGACGATCTGTACTCTTTGGGCGGCACGAACGTGAAGTACACGATTGCCGCCGCCGCGGCGACGGCTGGCAGAAGGACGAGACCAAGCACGGCCACGGACTTGCCATAGACATCCGGGTCACTGACCGCCATGTATATCATCACCCCGTAGAAGGACAAGACAACCGGCACGATGACCAGGCACCCGAACGCCCCGAGCTTCCAGAGCCACCTGCTGTAGCGGTGTATCTCCTCTTCACCCAGGAACCTGTGCTGCACAGTCTCAACGAAACAGTCCTCACTGTCGGAGTTCAAAGTCCAGGTCCAGATCAGGAAATTCCACTCCCTGGTCCATCCTCCCCAGGTCCCGCTGCTGCGCCTCGGCGGGTCATCCAGCACTCTCTCGCCGAACCGCTCCACGTCCCGTTCCATCTCGACCAACCGCGCATGTACTCGCGGTGTGCGGTATATCACTGTTGCCTAGGTCTGCCCGGTGCCTTCCATGCAGCCGTCAAAGCCTTATTACCTGCTGGCGATACGTGCACAGGTCGTTAGCATGAAGAGGAAGCTGATGGACATCCTCGCCTGTCCGGTATGCAAGCACCACCCGCTGGAACTCACGGTCAAGAAGGAGGACGACAAGGAGGTCCTCGAGGGCACGCTCAGGTGCGTGAAGTGCAACGTCGACTATCCGATCGAGGACGGCATACCGAACATGCTGCCGCCCGAGAAGTGACCCGCCTAGTCATTCCCAGGGCAGGCATGTGCCTGCAGGACCCACACCAGCAGGTCCGTGCTGGTGTTCGCCGCCTTCTCCAGCTCTTTCTCGAACGCCTCCCGCTCGGAGTCCCTTGCCACTAGCACGGGGGGCACCTCGTACTCGAACGAGAACATGATGAGGACCTTCCCGGTCAGCTGCTTGAACTCCCACCCGATCTTGGACTTCATGCCCCTGGAGGCCTTGTAGAGTATCTTCTTGTTCTTGGTGAACTCGACCATCTCGAACGAGGTCACGACCTCTTCTCTGCCTATCGACACGGTCGTCTCGAGGCAGGTGCCGGGGCCGTACTCGACCTCGCTGATGGGCTTGAGGTTGAGGAAGAACGGGATGAAGCTCTTGGAGTTCCTCCAGTCGGCAACGTACTCGAACGCCATGTCGATGGAGCACTCCACCTCAACATTCCTCTTGCAGATGGGCATAGGGGCCGACGTATGAGACGGCCCCCACGCTATTTATCGCTTGGTTCCAAGTTCTCAAGGGCTAAATCTGTACCCCGTGCGAGGAACACAATAGTACGTTCTCGGAGCCCGAGTGCAACAGATTGATATGCAAGTGGCCCCGTTCCGATTCACCCGGCCCAAAAGGCCGAATCGATGGTGAGCCAGATGAAGGTGCTCGTTGCGGACGAGATATCAAAAAACGGCGTCGAGATGCTCAAGGCCCAGGGTTACCACGTCGATGTGAGGACGGGGCTCAAAGAGGACGAGTTGGTCAAAGTCATCAAGGACTACGACGTGCTGCTCGTCCGGAGCGCCACGAAGGCCACCAGGAAGGTCGTCGAGGCCGGCAGGCTCAGGGTCATCGGGCGCGCGGGGATAGGCGTGGACAACATCGATGTCGACGCCGCCACTGAGAGGGGTGTGCTCGTGATGAACGCGCCCTCCGGGAACGTGATCTCGACTGCGGAGCTCACGGTAGGCCTCATATTCGCGCTCGCGCGGAGGATAGCCCAGGCGGACGCGTCCATGAAGAAGGGCGAGTGGAAGCGGAAGGAGATGAAGGGCACTCAGGTCCAGGGCAAGACCCTGGGCATCGTGGGCCTGGGCAGGGTCGGCGCCGAGGTCTCGAAGAGGGCCACCGCGCTGGGCATGACCGTCATCGCTTACGACCCGCTCGTGTCGCCCGAGGTAGGGACGAAGCTCCACGTACGCCTCATGCCTCTTGACCGGCTGCTCCAGGAGGCGGACGTCGTCACTGTCCACACGCCGCTCACGCCGCAGACGAAGGACCTCATAAGCAAGGCGGAGCTGGCCAGGATGAAAAAGACCGCGTTCCTGGTGAACTGCGCCAGAGGAGGCGTCGTGAACGAGGACGCCCTGTACGAGGCCCTCGCGGGCAGCAAGATCGCTGGCGCCGCGCTCGACGTGTTCATGAACGAGCCGCCTGCCGGCTCGAAGCTGCTCACGCTCCAGAACATCGTGCTCACGCCACACCTTGGCGCCACAACGACCGAGGCCCAGGAAGAGGTCGGCTCCGAGATAGCGGAGCAGGTCATCGCTTACCTGAAGGAAAACATCATACGGAACGCGGTCAACCTGCCGGCGAAGCTCGACCCCGAGATAGTGCCGTACATGCCCCTGGCCGAGAAGCTCGGGACGATGGCCTGCCAGCTGGGCATGTGCAGCGCATCGAGAATGGAAATATCCTGCAGGGGGGAGCTCGCGCAGAAGGACATCAGGATCATCACCGCCTGCGTGGTCACGGGCCTCCTGAAGCCGATGTCCGAGGAGTACAACGTGAACTACATCAACGCGCTCGCGATGGCCAAGTCCAGAGGCATCGAGGTCGTGTCGTCAACATCGGACGACTCGGGCCGATACAAGAACCTGATAAGGGTGACTCTGAAGGCCAACGGGGGGACCGTGTCCGTCGCGGGCACGCTCATGCCGGACAAGGGCCCGAGGATCGTTGAGATCGACGGAAGCTCGGTCGACATCGAGCCCGAAGGCAATTTCTTGCTCATAGGCCACGCCGACAAGCCAGGCATGATAGGCAAGGTCGGGACCGTGCTTGGCGACAACGACGTCAACATAGCCAGCATGGAGGTCGCCCGGGAGAGGGTCCGGGGGCCGGCGATGATGATACTCGAACTTGACGACGAACTCCCCAAGGCCGTGCTCGAGAAGGTGCGGGCGATCCCGGACCTCAAGGCCGCGACGGCCATAAAGCTCTGAGTGGTTGCGGCGTCAAATTCATTCACCCCCAGGAGCCTCCGGGGATAGGAGTTGGGCACATAGCCACGGTCCGAATTGAGATCCGAGATGCCGCCGAGGAGGACCTCCCGGCGGTGGTCGACCTCTGGGAGCAGCTCGCGAAGCACCACCAGAAACTATCTGACCGGTTCGAGCTGGCCTGGGACAGCAAGAGGCACTGGAGGGCGTACCTGGAGAAGCGCTTCGCGGAAATAAGCACGAAACTGATTGTGGCGGAAGAGGAGGGGGAGATCGTCGGCTTCATGCTGTGCATGCTCTCGCCCAACGTCCCGATATTCAAGGAGAAGAAGATAGGGCTGATCTCGGACGTCTATGTCCGGGAGGGGCGGCGGAGGAAAGGCGTCGCGAAGAAGATGTTGGACGTCGCCGTCAGATGGTTCCGGAAGAACAAGGTCCGGTCGGTGCAGCTCGGCGTCGCCCACGACAACATGGAGGGACGGGCCGTCTGGAGGAGCATGGGCTTCGAGCCGTTCATGATCACGAAGCGTCTGGACCTGGAAATGATGGAGCGCGTCCCCAAGGAGCCGAAGGTGAAGCGGCTCGTCGCGAGCAAGAGCGTCAAAAGGAAAAGGGTTTTCAGAGGTTGATCAGGCCAGGACCTTCTTGATCCTCTCCATGCCGTCCTGTATGTTCTTCTTGTTGGTGGCATAGGAGATCCTGATGTGCTGCTCGCCGGCCTTGCCGAACGCGCCTCCGCCGGTGACCGCGACCTCGGCCTTGTCCATCAGGTACAGCGCGAACTCCTCCGACTTCATCTTACCCTCGTACCTGGGGAACGCGTAGAACGCGCCCTTGGGCGTGTCGCAGTGGAAGCTGGGTATCTCCTTCATGAGCTTCATGATGAGGTCCCTGCGCTCCTGGAACTCCTTGACCATCGCCCTGACCGGCTCCTTCGGGCCGGTCATGCCAGCGAGGGCGCCGTACTGGGCGAAGCTAACGGCGTGAGTGATCGAGTGCTGCTGAATCTTGTTTATTCCCTTGAAGATCGGCTTGGGAGCGATCAGCCAGCCCATCCTCCACCCCGTCATCGCATACGTCTTGCTGAACCCGCTGATGGTGATCGTCCTGTCCATCATGCCGGGCTCAGCAGCTATCGAGTAGTGCTTCAGGCCGTCGAACACGATCTTCTCGTAGACCTCGTCCGAGAGCACCAGCAGGTTACGGTCCTTGGCCAGGTCGGCCAGGCCCTTGATGTCCTCGTGGGTCTCGACTGCGCCGCACGGGTTGGACGGGGAGTTGAAGAGTATCATCTTCGTCTTCGGCGTGACGAGCTTGGCGACCCTCTCCGGAGTCAGGCGCCACTCGTCCTCCTCGGTGGTCGTGCATGGGACCGCCTTGCCACCAGCCAGAACGACACACGGCTCGTACGTGACCCAGGACGGGTCGGGCATGATGACCTCGTCACCGGGGTTGATCGTCGCGAGGATCGTCTCGAATATCGCCTGTTTCGTGGGCGTTATCAGCACGTTTGACGACTCGCACGGTATCCCGTTGGACTCCTTGGCCTCCTTCGCTATGGCCTCGCGCAGCGCCGGCAGTCCGGGCGCGTCGAGATACCTCGTCTTCCCCTCGTCAAGGGCTTTCTTAGCGGCCTCGACGATGTGCTTCGGGGTGTCGAAGTCGGGCTCTCCGACAGTGAAGGAGATTATCTTCTTGCCCTCGGCCTTCTTCTGGCCGGCCAGCTCCTTCATCTTCATCGTGCCAGATTCTTGTACGTTTTTAACTCTGTCTGAGATCATGCGAATCGCCCCACCGGTGAAGCGCACGCCCAATATAAAGCATTGGTGTCCAGATATTGTCATCGTATGGGGCACGAGCACCGGGTGAAAACGATATTAGCTAGGTAGGCCGTTCGAAACGATGATGGCACTCAAGACGGGCAAGCTGCCCCCGGAGCTGCTCGCAAGACTGCTTGAGCACAGGGGCGCCCCGGACCGGAGGGTCGTGCTCGGGCCTTCGATAGGAGAAGACGCCGCCGTCGTCAGGCTCGGCAAGGAGCGGCTCGTCCTCAAGACAGACCCGGTCACATACGCCGCGGACCTGATCGGATGGTACGCGGTCAACGTCAACGCGAACGACGTCGTCACCCGTGGAGCGAGGCCCGCGTGGTTCCAGTCAGCCATCCTGCTGCCACCGGGGTCCGACGAGAAGCTCGTCGAGAGCATCTTCAAGCAGATATCGGACGCGTGCAAGGGCCTGGGGATTGCCGTAACTGGTGGACACACGGAGGTCACGCCTGGGATCGAGCGACCGATAGTCGTGGGCGACATGCACGGCGTCCTGGGGAACAGGAAGCTCGTACGGACTTCTGGGGCGAGGGTGGGAGACGCCCTCGTGATGACCAAGTGCGCGGGAATCGAAGGCACCGCCGCGATCGCCCGCGAGAGGCGCGAGGAGCTCTTGAAGGCCTTCGGCAGGGAGTTCGTCGACGCCGCGGCCAAGTACCTCTTCAAGCCCGGCTTGTCAATCGTGCGAGAGGCGACCGTGGCCCTCGATTTCGGAGTCAGCGCGATGCACGACCCGACCGAGGGGGGCGTCTCGATGGGCGTCATGGAGATCGCGATGGCCTCCGGCAAGTCTGTGGAGCTGCACGTCGACGACATCACCGTCCGGAAGGAGACCAAGTTGATCTGTCAGAAATACCGCATCGACCCGCTCGGCCTGCTTGGCTCGGGCGCCCTGCTGGCGACCTTCAGGCCCTCGAAGGCCGATGAGTACGTCTCGGAGGTGCACAAGATGGGAATTGACGCGGCGGTCGTAGGCAGGATCGTTGCGGGCGCGGGAGGATCCGTCGCGATATCCGGTGGGAGAATCACTCCGCTTTCTTCTTCGGAGCGCGACGAGGTTTTGAAGGTTTTGGGGTCTTGACCTCGGCCGCTGGCTCGGAAAGAGTGGGCACGAAACCGATCGCGCACAGGACCTTCGAGGTCACGGTCCAGACCTTCATCGGCCTTGGCCCGAGTGATATCTTCGTGTGCTTGAATTTGTCCAGGTTCGACCTGAAGCCACCCTTCGGGAAGCCGCCTATGATGACGACCACACGCTCGCCCTTGACGCCTGCGAACTTCTCCAGGAGCGGGCTCTGCTCGCCCTCCTGCATCATGACTATGACTTCGTCCGGCTTGAGGGCGTTCACCAGGACGTCCAGGGGCACGTCGTTCCTTAGTTCAAGGAGCGCGTTCTCCCTCGACGGGACGACCCTCTGCTCGTAAAGGGACTCGATGAGGCCGACGAACCGCGGGTAGTGCGGTGGGAGCCTCGTCTCGGGCTTCACCGCGATGACGTCGTTGTTCCTCGTGTGAACGAATACACGCAGGTTCCCCGAAGCCGACAGGTCGGAGTCCATAGAAAGCATCAGGAAGAAGTGCACCAGGTCCGGCCTCCCACGCCTCTCGGAGTCCGGGAGCTTCCCGAAGGCCGGGTGGTGGTGGGACGCGTCTAGGAGTATCTTCTCCGGGGCCTTGCCCCGCGCGCGCGCGTTGTTGATGATGCATCGTTCCCTGACGATGTCCTGCGGGACGAGCTCGATCTCTGAGTCCGCGAGGATGAAGAAGTACTGCGTCATGTTATCACCTCTCCAAGCTGGTTGTGCTCTTTGGCGTACTTGATCTCCTGGGCGATGCGCCTGCCCGTGGAAACGCCTGGCTCGAGCAGGTCAGAGTACGGGGACCCCGATATGAATGGGTTTGTGCCAGCGACTATCCTCGAGGATATCTCGAACACCTTCACCTGCAGGTTGTCCGTGACGATGCACTCAAGGCAGAACGGCCCGATCATGCCACCGAAGAGCTCGAGCGACTTCTCGACCGCGCGCTCGCCCATGTCCAGCAGCTTGGGCAGAAGCGACTCCCTGACGACCACGGGCACGTTGCCCGTGACGACGAAGGTCGGGAAGAACCCGAGCTTCTTGAGCTCCTCCTGGGCTCCGAGCTTGTACATCTCGTCGATGTTGGACTCGTCCCGCCGGTCGATGCTGAGCATCTCGAGGACGCCCTTGCTGAGCTTGTAGCCCTCCTTCCGGATGGGCGAGTAGAAGTAGTGTATGTAGTACCTGGTGCCCAGGATGTACTCCTGGATGGAGAACTTCTGCGTGTGGTCGATCCCGAGCTTGAAGTCGGGGTAGTCCTTCGCGATGAAGAACCCGCGGCCCCCCTTTGCGCCGTCGTACTTCACGAGCACGGGCCTGTCGATCATCTTGGGGTCGTCGATCTTGCGGGGCATCTCGAGGCCCGCTCCGGCCAGCCAGACCCGCTCCTTCTCCCGGTCGCTCTCCCAGTCGAGGACCAACCTGTTGCCGAATGTGGGCACTTCGAGCTCCTCGAAGTTCCTGGTGTTCATGTACTCCACGAACGACCCGTGGGGCACGATGATGACGTTCTTCTCGATGAGCTCGTCGGTCCTGTCGAGCAGTTGAGTGTAAGAATCAACGAAGAAGAACTCGTCCGGCCGCCCCCTGGGGAATGCGTCGTAGAACTTGGTCTTCTGGCCGACGGCGATGCCCATCGTCTTGAAGCCCTCCTTCCTCGCACCGTCGAATATCTGGAGGGACGTGTGAGAGCAAGCGGTCGCGATGACCAGCTTGTCCTTGTCGTATCCTTCGAGAATCCGGTTGATCCTGTCGCGGGAAACCATTATCGCGCATATTCGATTATCCGATTTAAAGCTTCGCGTGGGAAAACGTCGTCATATGACGGCCAGGGACCGGCACCCCAGGTAAGCTCACTCGCGGACGGTTCTCCTGAGGACCTCGCTGCCGAGCAACATGATCTCGAACCCGTTGAGCTCGCCGACAAGGATCCCATCCTCGTCCACGACGGGGAGGTCCTCCATGCTGTTGTCTATCATCTTCCTGAGCGCGTCAATGAGCCTGTCGTCCTGGTATACGGTCGCCGGCTTGACCATGTATTCCTCCACCGAGAACGGCAGCAGCGCTCTCTTCCCTCTGGAAGAGGGCCTCTCTTTGTCGAACAGCGAAAGTGAACCCTCGATGGCGGTGAGCATCTGCTCAAGGCCGATCATGCCTATCAGCTTCCTCTTGTCGTCGACGACGTAGGCGCTCCTGGTCCTGGGGTCAGCCAAGATCCTGTCCACGACCTCGTGCAGGTTCATGCTCCTGGTCACGATGATAGGGTCTGTGACGACGAGCCTGAACGCGTCTCGCACATACCTGAACGAGAGCTCGTCGGCCATGCGCTCGAACATGCCCGCGCTGAGCTCGCGCTCGACGAGCTCGAGAGCGGTCCTCCCCGTGTTCGTGAGCGTGTGCTTCTTCCAGGTCCTCCTCCCGGGCTCGAGCTGCTCAAGCACGCCCCTCCCTTCAAGCTCCTTGAGGCCCGTGCTGACGTTCTGGATCGAGCGTCCAGAGTCCTGAGCGATCTCGGAGGCTCCCGCGAACTTGTGGTGTTTGAAGTACCTGAGCGTAACGAGCCTTCGGTCCGACCTTATGATCCACTTCACTAGCTCCTTGAGGTCCGCATCAGCCATGTTATCACTGCAGAATTGCCGGCGACAATCTCTTCCCGGCCTATCGTCGGCTATGATAATCACCGGCAAGGATTTAATAGTTTATCATCATTTATCATAATTAGTCATAGGGACGTCCCCGCCTGCTCCCCACCGTTGGTGATTCAGCCCCGCTGGGGACGTCCCTTCAGGTTGTCTGTGGTTGGTGAGTGACTGGCACGTTCAAAATCTAGAAAGGACTCAAGGCCAACTTTCGCGGTCCTGGGCGCCGGACACGGCGGCCTAGCGATGGCTGGCCATCTGGCGATAATGGGCTTCCCGACGAGGCTCTGGAACAGGTCCAGGGAGAGGATCGACAATGTCAACGACAGAGGAGGGATCGACGTCGAGGGCATTGTCGAGGGGCTCGGTAAGGTGGACCTCGCGACCGACGACATCGGCGAGGCGCTCGATGGCGCTGACGTCGTGATGGTCGTCGTGCCAGCGTCCGCGCACAGGGACGTGGCCGGGCAGTGCGCCCGGCACCTTACAAGCAAGCAGACCGTCGTGTTGAACCCAGGTCGGACCTTCGGTGCGCTGGAGTTCCTTAGCGTCCTCCGGCACCAGAACGTCAAGGCGCGGCCGACAATCGCTGAGGCGCAGACATTCATCTACGTTTCAAGGCACGCCGAACCCGCGCGCGCCCGCATAATACAGGTCAAGAACTCGGTCCCGCTCGCGGCGATACCTGCACACAGGACCCCTCAGGTCCTCGACATCGTGCGCACCGCTCTGCCTCAGTTCGTCGCGGCAAGCAACGTCCTGGAGACCAGCCTCGACAACATAGGTGCCATATTCCATCCTTCCCTTACGATACTCAACGCCGCGCGGATTGAATCGACCCACGGTGACTTCGAATACTACCTCGAGGGCGTGTCCCCTTCGACCGCGAAGATACTGGAGGCCGCTGACGCAGAGCGGGTCGCAGTTGGCTCTGCGCTCGGCATACACCTCCACACCGCCAGGGAGTGGCTCTACCTCGCATACGACTCCCCGGGCAGGACCCTTTACGAAGCCATCCAGGCCACGCCCGGATACAAGGGCGTGAGGGCGCCCGCGACGCTCACGCATAGGTACATCCTCGAGGACGTCCCGATGAGCCTCGTCCCGATGGTGTCCGTCGGAGGGCTCGCGGGCGTGAAGACGCCCACACTCCAGGGGCTGATACACATGGCCTCGACCATCCACGGCCGCGACTTCTGGGCCGAGGGCAGGACCGTCGACAAGGTGGGCCTCTCCGGGATGTCCGTGAAGGACATCCGGATGCTGGCGGTCAGGGGGGTGAGGTGACGAAGATACTGGGTGCGGCGATAGGGAACTGCGTCCACGTCGCTGGAATTAACGCATTCCTCGACCTCGCGCGCTCGATGGGCTACGAGGTCGAGTTCCTCGGGCCCGCCACGCCCGTCAAGCAGCTGGTGTCCGCGATAAAGGCGAAGGCGCCCGACATCGTGGCGCTGAGCTACAGGCTCACGCCCGACTCCGCAGTGTCCCTCTTCAACGAGCTGAAGGAGGAGATGACGAAGGACCAGTCGCTGAGAACGCCGAGATACGTGTTCGGAGGTACTGGACCCGTCGCGATGGCGGCGCGGGACAGCGGCATATTCGATGTAGCGTTCGACGGCAGCGAACCAGTCGAGACTATCAAGGCGCACCTGAGGGGCACGAAGCCCGCGAAGGTCGACGCCGTCCCCAGCTCCGACCTCGTGAGCCGCATCGAGGCCTCGTACCCAGTGCCCATCCTGAGGCACCACTTCGGGCTCCCGAAGCTGAAGGACACGGTCGAAGGGGCGAGAAGGATAGCGGACGCGAAGGCGCTCGACATCCTCTCGATCGCTCCGGACCAGAACGCGCAGGAGTCATTCTTCAGGCCCAAGGAGATCGACCCGAAGCTCGACGGCGCCGGCGGTGTGCCTATCAGGAAGCCCGAAGACCTACGTGCGATCTGGGACGCCTCCAGACGAGGCAACTACCCGCTCGTGAGGTGCTACAGCGGGACCAGGGACCTGATCAAGTGGGCGGACATGCTCAAGTCGACCATCAACATCGCGTGGGGCGCGGTCCCGATCACCTGGTACAGCGAACTGGACGGCCGGTCAAAGAGGCCTCTCAGGGACGCGATTGCCGAGAACCAGGAGGCCATCAGGTGGTACGCGGCCAACGGAGTGCCCGTCGAGATAAACGAATCCCACCAATGGGCGCTCAGGGGCTGCGGGGACACAATAGAGCTCGCGACAGCGTATATAGCCGCGTACAACGCCCGCTGGCTGGGCGCCAGAGACTACGTGTGCCAGTTCATGTTCGACACTCCGAGGGGCATCTCCCCCTCGATGGACCTGGCCAAGATGCTCGCAAAGCTGGAGCTGGTGGAATCGCTGTCGAACGGGTCATTCAAAGTCATCAGGATGGTGAGGTCCGGGCTGGCGTCAATGTCTCCCGCGCCCAACGAGGCGAAGGGACAGCTCGCAGCTTCGATATACTCCGCAATGGCCCTGAGGCCGCACATCGTACATGTGGTCGGGTTCAGCGAGGCGGACCACGTGGCCAGCCCCGAGGACATCATCGAGAGCTGTCAGATCGCCAGGGGTGCGATCGCCAAGGCGATGCTCGGCATGCCAGACCCCACCGTGGACCCCGCCATAGCTGCGAGGAAAGCTCGGTTGATCGAGGACGCGAAGTTCCTTGTGGACGCGGTCAAGCGGGCCGGCGCGAAGCACCCCGAAGAGCCGCTGACATCTCCGGACGTCCTCTTCCGTGCGGTCAGGAACGGTCTCCTGGACGCCCCCGACCTGAAGGGGAACCCCGTCGCGAGGGGCATCCTGAAGACCGCCATCGTAGACGGCGCATGCGTCCCTGTCGACAGGGCCACGAACACGCCGATCTCGGAGAAGGACCGAGTGGCCAAGTTGGCCGCCAGCGAGGAGGACCTGGACCTCGCGGAGATCTAAGAGGTGACTGATCTGGAAGGAATTGCAGGCACATGTGGCGTTGTCGATAAGATACTCGTCCGGCGGATGCTCGGCAAGTTGGTGCACAGAGGGCCTGACTCCGAGGGCATCTACTCGGATGACCGGTTGGCGCTCGGCGCAAGGGCGTCAAAGGGCCGGACGAGAGAGAAGGTTCGCGCCGTGGCCGAGACCGACGGACTCGCCATCGCCGCGGACTGCTACATCTTCAACGGCGACGTCCTAAAGGAAAACTTCCTCGAGGATTCTGACGAGGACGCGACCGACGCAGACCTGCTGCTCAGCATGTACAGAGCCGCGGGGACGAGCATGTTCTCCTACCTCGATGGAGCGTATGCGATAGCGGTCTCGGACCACGGCAGGCTCGTGCTCGCCAGAGATAGATACGGGCTCAAGCCGCTCTACATCAGCCGTAAGCCGGCCTGGCTGTCGTTCTCTTCGGAGATGAAGTCCCAGCTCGTTTCCTGCGAGGAGTTCGTGCCCTTCCCTCCCGGGAGGGTCATGGTGGACGGCAAGAGGCCGTTCGCGACACGTCTGCGAAGAATCCCCCGTGTAAGACCGAGAGAAAGCGATTCAAAACCCTCCCATCTGCACGACTTGGTGCTCGCGAGCGTCAGGTCCTGTCGCACGGGACCCCGCATGAACGTTCTCCTGAGCGGAGGCATAGACAGCAGCGTCGTTGCGGAGGCGGCAGCGGAGGTCGCAGGCAAGGTGACCACGGTGTGCGTGGGGACCGACGAGAGCGAAGACCTGAAGATGGCGAGAGGGGTCGCCAACAGGTTGGGGACAGAACACATCGAGAAGGTCTACGGGACCGAGGAGATGGTAGACTCGCTGCGCGACGTGATCTACGCCGCCGAGAGCTTCGACCATCCACTCATCAGGAGCTGCATCCCGAACTTCATGGCGACGCACGCGTTCCCTGACAGGAGAGACGTGACCCTCTGTGGAGAGGGCGGGGACGAGATATTCGCAGGGTACGATTACATGAGGAAGATCAGAACAGACGCGGAGCTGGCGCGGGAGCGCAGGAGGCTCCTGCGCGACGGCTGGATCACCGGCTTCCAGAGGGTCGACCGCATGACCGCGAGCGCCTCCCTGGACGGACGCATGCCGCTCATGAGCGCTGCAGTCATAGACTTCGGCCTGTCGCTCCGCCGTCAGGAGCTGATCGGCCCGAGGGTCCAGGACTCCAAGCTGATGCTGAGGAAGGCCTTCGAGCACGACCTCCCGAAAGAGGTCGTCTGGCGTAGGAAGCAGAGGTTCAGCGACGGCGCGGGCTCAATCAGGAGCCTGGTCGCGGTCGCGGACAAAATGGTGTCAGACAAGGAGTTCGAGAAGGGCAGGAAGGCGCTGCCCAGAGGCAGGATAAGGACGAAGGAGGAGCTTCTGTACTACCGCATATTCGCTGAGCTCTTTCCCTGCGACAGCGCTGCGATAGCCGTGGGCATCACCCCGAGGCCGTGACCCGTCGTTTCTTCTTCTGCTTTGCCGGACGACTCGTCGGCCCTGCCAAGATTACGTTCCGTCTCCGCTCGGCGGTCGTGTGCCGACAGGAGAGCTGGCACTGCGTACACATGACCCTGCTCTGAGGCGTCAGCACGGCCGAGTACTTGGCCAGAAGGGGTTTGAGGTCTTCCTTGACGTATTTCGCGGTCGTCGCGCCCACGAGGCACCTGTCAGGGTCGACGACGTACGGCTCGAGAGCGCCAGCAGGACACGCGTTCACGCATCTCTCGCACTTCCCACAGAGGTCCTCGTCGAACGGCCTGTCAGGCTGCAGCGGCGCGTTCGTGAGGACCGCCCCGAACCTCAGCCAGGGCCCGAACTTGGGGTGCATTATGAGGGCGTTCTTCCCGTAGCCGCCTATTCCTGCGAGCTGCGCGGCGCGCTTGTGCGAAGAGTAGACCGAAGGTGCGCACGCGCGCCAGCCTTGGTCCTTCAGTATGCGGATCAGGTCGCGGATGATCACGCTGATGGGCAGGTATCCTGGGTAGTCGAGAGAGCCGCTTGCCCTCTGTATCTCAATCTCGTCCGCATCGTCCGTCGATTGTATCCCGAACACGATGACGGTCCTCGCGTCCGGCATGGTGTCCCTGAGCTTCTTGGTCCACCTGTTTATCGTCCACTCGATCTTGACGGGCGGAAGCGCGTCGACGTCGTCGACCGAGGCGATGCCGAAAGCGACTGCGCCTCTGCGCGTGGCAGCCTCCTGCAATCTATCCCTCAGGCTCACCTGTCGTTGCGCAACAGTTCTCATGTCGACGGAGATGATTGCATTCACCCCCCTTGAATCCTAGCATCATCCTAGACGTAGAACAACAGGAACACACGCAGCCCCAACAGGAATGCGAGGTACCAGGATGCGTAGAACACCGCCCCTGCGATCTTGTGGACCTGCCCCTTCGGGGGCATGAACATCTTCCTGTCCTTTTTGACGCGGTACCTGAAACCCAGGTAGATCGCAACGATTCCGGAGACCGTGCAGACGACCGAGAGCAGGATGTGCGCGAACCCCGAAGTGTACGAGTACGGGAAGTCCCCGAATACGCCCAGCGTGAATCTCTGGACCATGATGGGCTTAGCGATGAGCTCGTCCAAGAGGAATGCCGAAAGCATGATCCAGTGATGGTAGGCCCCCCTGTGCGTCGCCGCCATGAAGAGCGCCAGTGCGAGCAGCACAGCGACGGCAATCTCAAGGACAAGTGAGATGCCGACCTCCCCCGGCATCAGGACGCCGAACAGCTCGACGAAATCCATCGCAGAGGAGATTGAAGTGCAGGGCTGAAGTAGATTGCGCCTCCAGTCTGGAAGCATTATAAGCAGGGACATGTTCCCCGTGGACAGAGTCGTCATGGTCGGTCAGATGACGGAAGCTCGCGCCGAAGGGACTCGTTCGAAGAAACGGGTTGTCCTCACGGGCATCAGCACAAACGTGTTAGTGCTCGGGATAGTGAGCCTTCTCACCGACATGAGCAGCGAGATGATCTACCCGATCATGCCGTACTTCCTAGTCGCGATAGGGTCTTCCGCGCTGCTCATCGGCCTCATCGAAGGCGCGGCCGAGACCACCGCCTCCCTGCTCAAAGTCTTCTCCGGATGGTATTCAGACAGGTACCGCAGGAGGAAACCGTTCATACTGAGCGGATACAGTGCGAGCGCACTGGCCAAACCGCTATTCTATCTCGCGACCTCGCCTTGGCACGTCCTTGGCGTGAGGATCACGGAGAGAGTGGGCAAGGGCATCAGAAGCGCGCCCAGGGATGCGCTCATTGCCGACTCGACAGAGGAGGGAATGCGCGGGAAGGCCTACGGCCTCCACAAGGCGTTGGATTCCGCGGGCGCTGTGATCGGTCCGCTGCTCGTGCTCCCGATTCTCCTGGCCGCGGCCACGGTGACCGAAGACACCTACAGACAGGTGTTCCTCTGGTCAACAATCCCCTCACTCGCGGCTGTCTTGGTCATACTCCTCTTCGTCAGGGACGTCGAGTCGAAGGCTGCCGCGGCGAAGATCGGCCACTTCTTCAAAGAAGTGAGATCACTCGACAGGTCCTTCTGGCGGCTGATGGTCATAGTCGTCACCTTCTACATCGGCGAGATCAACGTCGCCTTCCTAATCCTGAAGGCGAGCGAGGCGGGGATCGAATCTGTGACGACCATCATCCTCTACGTGATCTTCAACGTCATGTTCTTCCTGATCTCGATGCCCGCGGGGTCGCTCTCTGACCGGCTCGGAAGGAGGCCGGTCATAGCCGTGTCATTCTCGCTCCTGGCCATCACCTGCATGGTGATGGCGTATGCGGAGACCCAGTACGTTCTGCTCCTGGGGTTCGTGATTTACGGCGCATACAAGGGGACTTCGGAGGGGGTGCTCAAGGCATATGTGACGGACTTCGTGCCCGTCCACGCCCGGGGGACCGCACTGGGGGCCTTCCACACCGGGGTCGGGCTCGTGATGCTCCCCGGGAGCGTTATCGCGGGCTTCCTCTGGGACTCGGTCGGGCCCTGGGCGACATTCGCATATGGAATCGTCATGTCGCTCACCGCGCTGACCCTGCTGGCCGTGCTGGGCCAGGAGAAGAGCGGCATGTTCAGGAAAGGTGAGCTCTCGCAAGGATCCGCGTGACCATCGCGGATGCCTCGGCCCTGTACACGAAGGCGATGACGATTGCCCAGTACGACAGATATGAGAGGATCTCGGTGAGCGACGGGTTCCCGTTGTACCCGAACAGCGCCGTCATCAGCCGTCCGAGGTCGCTGTGGTCGTCCAGAAGCCAGTTGATGTCGTACACGTTCGCGACCAAGGGACCGACGAGGCCGGCCTCTTCGAATTCGTGCACACCATGGGCGACGAGTCCAGCGGCGAATATGACCAAAAGTACGCCCGTGGCCTTGAAGAAGGTGCTCATGTTCAGGCGTACGGAGTATCTGATAATCGCGACAGCGACTGCGACGGAGATCCCAAGTCCAAGAGCACCTCCCAACAGCAGCTGCAAGCCGGAGGTGCTGAAGGAGGCAGAGCCGAGGAACAGCACAGTCTCGATGCCCTCCCGGAAAATGCTCACGAACGCCAAGGACGCAAGGCCCAAGGTCTCCTTGCCGCCCAGGGCGACGCTCACCTTGTTCCTCAGCTCCTCCGAGTAGGTCTTGCTGTTCTTCTGCATCCAGACTATCATCGTGGTCAAGATGGCGGCTGCAAGGAACATGGTGGTGCCTTCGAAGAGCTGCTCGAATTCGCCCTCGAATTCAACGGACAATGCGACGAACGCCGCCGCGACCGCAATGCTCGCTCCTGTCCCGGCAGCTACCCCGAAGTAGACGGGCCTCGCCAGATGCTGGGCGTTCGCCTTCTTCAGGTATGCGAGGATTATGGCGACGATGAGAGCAGCCTCGATCCCCTCCCTGAGCGTGATCATGAAGCTAGTCAGCAACCCTTCAGCCTCCTCGCATGATACCTATGTTTTAGGATTACCTAAATCTCACTAGTGACGTGGGTAAAGGGAGGGGCATATCAACGAAGGGCCGAAGTCGGATGGCTGTCTGCTCAGTCTCTCCTGCGGGCGATGACCAATCCGAGGAGCATGATTACCATCCCGGCGACCACGAACGCGCCGTTCTGGAACTCAGGGATCACGCTCACGACCGTGATCGAACCGGTCATCGGGTGGTAGATGCACTCGTAGTTGAACGTGCCCTCGGACATGAACGTGAATTCGTAGGTGTTTCCGGACAATATGTTCCCCGAGTTCAGCACGCCTGCTGGAGTCGTGGACGTGACGGTGTGTATGTTGTTGCCAGTATTTGTCCAAATCACCCGGTCGCCGACTAACACCGTCCGAGTTGAAGGCGTGAAGAAGTTGTCTCCGATAGTGATTGACACGTCGGCTGCTGATGCGTTGGAGCTGAACGGTACCGCGAAAGCCGCGCCAATCAACATGGACAATCCCATCAATTCCAGCACTGAGACGGCCTTGCCTCCGAAATCGCTCCTGTAATGCTTCATGCTTGACGCCCCCGGCCTCCAAGTTGGCGCGTGACAAGAAATAGCAGGCCGCCGGCGGTCTTAACAGTGTTCCCGAATCCGGCCGGCTGACGAGCATAGGTTCATGAATGGCCCTCCGATATCCCCCTCAGCTTGCAGGGGAGTTACCCATGAAGGTCTCGAAGGGCGTGGCGTACGGGCTCATGGCGCTCGCGGCCATCATGTGGGCGACCTCCGGGACACTCACGGTCCTGGCGCTTGACGCAGGCGCGAAGGTCATGCAGGTGACGGTCTTCGCGGGCGTGTTCACGACCATAATCCTGCTGCCGATGATAGCCGCGTTCGACCCCAAGTCGCTCAGGATCAAGAAGGAGGATTTCCTGCCCCTGTTCGCGTTCAGCCTCATAACCGGAACTTTCTTCTCCATCGCGTGGTACATGTGCGTCGACCTGACCGGGGTCGCGACCGCCGTCATTCTGCTCTACGCATACCCGAGCATAGTCACGGTCGCGTCTGTCTTCCTCCTCAAGGAACGGATGACCCGTGGGAAGGCGATCGCGCTCCCTCTGACTTTCATCGGCTGCGTGCTCGTCGCGGGCGCGAAGGACCTCGAAGAGGGCTTCTCGTTCAACATGATCGGAGTCGCCCTCGGGCTGTACACCGCCTTGGCGGGGGCAGTCTACTACATCTGGGGGAAGAAGTTCCTCGACAAGTACTCCGCCAACACGGTCATCCTGTACATGACCGCACTGTCCCTCCCGGGGATAGTCATCCTGGCCAACCCTATCGCGATCTTCGACAACCCGATCTCGACAGATGCATGGATGTACATATTCGCGATAGGCCTGTTCCCGGGCACGATAGGTTTCGTCGTCTCCATGGTCGCGCTCAACCACATCGAGGCGAGCAAGGCCAGCATCGTCGCGAGCATCGAGCCCGTTGCGGCGGTCGTGATTGCGTTCCTCGTGCTGTCCGACCAGCTGACCCTTCTCCAAGGGGTTGGAGTGTTCCTGGTGTTCACGGGCGTCATCCTGCTGAGGCTCACCCGGAAGCCGGCAGCCGAGCAAAAGGGGGAAATAGCCACCAGCCGATAACATGGCGTGGCCATGATAGTCTCCCGCGCCCCCAGCGGAATACCTGGCCTTGACGCCCTGATCCAGGGCGGGATACCGACGAACTCGACCGTCGCGCTGAGGGCAGAGGCGTCGAACGCCACCGAATACTTCTTGCAGCAGTTCATCGCAGCGGGGCTCAAGCTCGGATCCCCCGGGATATACTGCTGCATGACGCGCCCACCCGCCAACGTCATCAAGAGCATGTGGAGCCAGGGGCTGGACGTCGTCGAGCAGCTGGTCAACGACCAACTCGTATTCCTCGACTGCTACTCAATGACGAAGGAGGCGGCGACGATCGGCCTCGACTCCGCCGTTCAGAAGAAGATAGTCCACGTGAGCGAGGTGGACGACGAAGGACTGCTGCAGGACGGGCTGTCGACCGCGGTCGACAGGCTCGCGAACCTCAGGGGCCTGCGGGCGGTCTGCGAGAGCGTGCCCTCATCGCTCACGAGCAGGAGCGTCCCCGAGATGGTGAGGTGGGGGAGGAAGGCTTTCGGGGAGCTGAGGGCGTACGACACGATTGCGGTCCACACATTCCCGATTGGAGTGCGCGAAGACCTCTTCAACGTGATGGCTCAGGACTTCGACGTGCTGATGGACCTGTCGGCCGACAGGAACTCCGAGAGGGTCCACTACCATCTCAACATCCAGAAGATGCGCCTGACCGAGGTGCCCATGAAGATTTTCGAGCTCGAGACTGAGGGCGCGTTGCTGACCCTGAAGTCGATACAGAAGATCACCTGACCGGAGGCGGATCAGAGCGAGAAGAGCCTGATCCCGAGAAGCTCGAGTATCGCGAATATGATGAAAGCCCTGTTTATGCCCGCAAGGAAGTTCGCGAGCGTGAAGTCCCTGAGGCTGATGAGCGTCCCCTCCTCGTTCAGTATCGAGAACAGGTAGAGCGGGATGGTGTCCACCATGCCCGGGATGGACATGATGACGTACATCGCGACCACGCCGTACTTCCGCACGAAAGCCTCGGTCTTCCTCATCAGCCAACCCCGCCCTGCCGGCTTCGGAGGCCTTGCCAACTTCTTCTCGAGCTGCCTCAAGGTCGCACATGCGGAGCATATCAACCGTGCGAGCGCTTCGCCTCGCTCAGTGCGTCTCACGCCCGACTCGCACCGTCCCAGGAACGCGCAGGTCCTGCCGATCCACCACCTGCCCAGGCGACGGGCGGAGAGCAGGCGGGCCAGCTTGTCCAGCATGGCGCCGATGTAGAAGACCACCACCGCTCCGGCGCCTTTCCCCAGTCCCAAGACCAGAGCCTTCACGGGGAAGAAAAGGCTCGGGTTCCAGATGAGTCCGATCTCTATCGGAATCGGGAGGAAGACCGCAGCGGCGACGCACAGCAGGAAGAATATCAGGAGGTACGTCCCGGTGTCGGACTGATTGCCCATGAGATAATCCATGAGCATATCCAAGTATTCCCCGAGCGTCGTCATGGCTAGACGGTGAACCCCCTGAGCTTACTTCTAGGTTCCTGCGGAGAGCCACGGCGCGCGCGTGCGCGCAAGTCCGAAAAACGGGGTAGCCAGAAAATTAAAGTGCGTTACGAATAAATACCAAAGGCTTATATTCCACCAATAGCATCACCTCTAATCGGGATGTACGATGGCTAAGCCCGAAGGGAAGGAAGAGGACTGGTTCGCTCAGCTCGACGACGAGCTTGAGAAGAAGACTGTTCAGATCACGGACAACTTCGTCGAGCAGAACGCCCAGAAGGGCGCGATCAACAAGACCCTCCTAGAGGACCTCTTCCGGATTTGGATACGGTTCAACAAGATCAACGTGCACTTCTCGATGGCGCCTGAGTCGTCCGCTTTCGCGACCTTCGCGGTCTATCCGGACCAGTGGCAGTTCAAGCCCGACTTCGACTTCACGGGCATCGACAACGCCGCACTGACCGACAGGACCCAGAACAGGGTCGGCGACTCGGTCAAGATCTGGTACTATAATGTCGATAGCCAGACGCACTTCAGGATGGTCTTCGAGTTCTGCGAGGGAGAGCACTACTACAAGTATGCCGGCTGGAAGAGGATCTTCAGCCAGTACGTTCTCCTGGACGTGCCTGCCATGAAGTTCGACGAGAAGAAGTTCCACGACATCCTCGCCGACGTCATCAAGACCTGGTACGAGAGCCACCTGAGGCGCGACAGGGACATCGTCCTGAAGCACATCAGGGAGAAGTACGAGAAGGGCGAGACCTTCACCCAGTAGACCTCTCGGCCGACAGGTTTGGCCTGTTCTGCAACCCGTCCTGCGAGAAGTAGTACTCCATCAGGCACTGGTACCACCGAGACTCGTCCACCAGGTCCAACCCTATGTCGTGGTATACGAACTGCATCGCCCACTGCCATGACTTCGAGTCGTAGAGGGCGAGCGAGGGCGGGAAGTGAATGTTGAGCCCGTTGGGCACGTCCCCGAAGACTTCGCTGTTCCCTTCGTTGATGAGGGCTGCGTGGAACGCATCCTCGAACGCGGTGATCGCGTCGTCCAGCGCAGGGTCGATGCCTCTCATACCCTCAAAGAGCGTGTACGCGTCGGGCACATACTCCCAGCCCCCGATGTTCGCCCAGTTGGGTACGACCGCGTCGCCCCTTGCGGCCTTGACCGAGTCAGCGTTCTCCGCGACAAGAGGCTCGAGCAACTCGGTCATCTCAATGAACGCGTTCCCGAGCTCGCCGACGAAGGCCATGTCAAACGCCGACAGAGCGATGAGGTCCTGATTATACGGGTAGATGTGCTCGTACAGCTCCTTGGAGCTGTAGTACTCGGTGTACATGTCGACCATGTCGTATGCGATCTCGCGCGGGGACATCGCAGGGTCCGCAACGAGCGCCTCGACTATCATCTTGTAGGGGAGGCCGTCGTAAGGCACGACCATCTGGGAGGCCACGAACCAATCGACCGTGCCCCTGATCTCGTACGCGATCTCGATGCTCGCGACGCTGCAGGCGTCCATGGCCAGGATGTCAACCCCGATCCCTCCGTTCGTTTCCCTCGCGTCCCTGATGGCCTTGGCCATTCCGTCTATCAGCATTATGCCGCCGCCGTCCGTTTCGTCCAGGCACACGCCGCGCCACGAATACCCGTGGTCCTGGATGACGAGCAAGGTCTTCTCGGCTGGATAGTTCTGGAGGCCGTAGTTCAGGAACCGCCCGAGCGTTGCGGGGTCAGACGAGTTCAGCTCCTCCCAGACCTCTACGGCCTCGTAACCTCCGTCGCTGACCTCGTAGACCCAGGTGCCGTTCACGGACAGTATGTCCACGTATGCGATCAAGTTGACGTCTTCGTTCGAGGACAGCGCCGCGGCCCACGTGGCCAGCGCGAACTCTGTGCAGAACTCGAGGTTGTTGTCGGCGTCCCAGTACATGAGCAGAGTCCAATCCTTGCCCTCAGCATCTGCCGTCCGCGCATCGGAGACCGATGCGGCTGCGCTCGGAAGCGCGAATGCGACCACCACGATCATGCACAAGAACAGCTTGCCGTGTCCAAGGTTCATCAAATCAGCCCTCCAGGTGCTGCGTCAGTTGGTTGGGCCGTTCTTGCAGCCCATCCTGTGAGAAGTAGAACTCCATCAGGCACTGGTACCAGCGCGATTCTTCCACCAAGTCGAGGCCGATGTCGTGGTACACGAACTGCTTCGCCCACGCCCAGGCCTGGCTGTTGTACAATGCGAGGCAGGGCGGGAACCAGATGTTCAGCCCCCTTATCGCCTCCGTCAGCTTCTCGCTGCTGCCCTCGTTCAGAACGGCCGCATCGAAGGCCTCCACGAACGAAATGACCGCTGCGTCCAGGTCGCCGTCAAGCCCTTTCAGTTCCTGGAACAGCGTGTACACGTCAGGAACGTACTCATAGCCGCCCATGCTCTGCCGCGTGAACACAGCCGCTTCGTTCAGGGCGGCCTTGACAGCGTCCGCATTGCCGGCGACCAGCGGCTCCAGAGCCTCTGTCACGTCTATGAACGCGGCCCCGAGCTCATCCATGAGGGACAGGTCGAACGCAGACAGGGTCGCGTAGTTCTGGTCCCCTGGATCGGTGTGCTCGTAGAGGGTCTTCGAGCCGTAGTATGCCATGTACATGTCGACCAGGCCATGAGCGAAATCGCGGGGAGAGATCTCTGGGTCTGCCACGAGGGCGGTCAGGATCTGGTCGTAGGGCAGGCCCTCGTCCGGCATGAAAAGCTCCGAGGCGACGAACCAGTCCGCTGCGTTCCTGAGTTCGTAGACGACCTCCACAGCCGCGAGGTCGCAGACATCGAACGCCAGGACGTCCACTCGGACACCGTTCGCAGCTGTCGTGTCCCTTATGGTCCGGGCCATGTCGTCTATGAGCATGATACCGTTGCCATTTGTCTCGTCCCTGCATAGGCCGCGCCAGGCGTATCCGTGGTCCTGAAGGATGAGCACGGTCTTCTCCGCCGGATAGTTCTGGAGGCCGTAGTTCAGGAACCGCTCGAGCGTCGCCGGGTCGGATGAATTCAGCTCCTCCCAGGTCTGGACCGTGTGGCACTCGCCGTCATGAATGTCGTAGACCCAGGTGCCGCTGACAGACAGGACGTCCATGTAGACGATGAGGTTGATCTCGTCATCGGATGTCAGTGAGGACTCCCAAGTCTCGACCGCGAAGTCGACATAGGCCTCGAGGTCGTTGTCCGAGTCCCAATATATGAGCAGCGTCCACTCCTTGGCGCCATCGGCATCTTCCACGGCTGAGAACGCCGTCGATGCGCTCGGAAGCGCGAACGCGACAACTACAACCATGCACACCAAGAGGCTACCATGCGTAACGCTCACTCCCCCCATGACCTCCCGGCGCAGATACTGCAGTATGGCCCCGCGACGTTATAAACGCTCACCTGACGCAAGGTCAGTCAGTATCGAAATTCGGACGCGCTCTGCGGATTTAGCCCTCTCTCGGACGACCAATCATGTACATCAGACAGGGGCCGCGGGCTATGCGATCGAACACTCCGAGAGCACCCTGCACACGGAAACGGCCTTCTGGTGGTCGGAAACCGCGAACACGAAGCTCTGCCTGTCATCCTTCTGGCTGAGCATGTACGAGGCAGTGATCTCTATCCCTGCGCCCACGAGCGCTTTGGCGACCCTCAGCCACTGCCCCGGCTTGTTCTTCATCTCGACCACGAGGACAGGTCGGTCCTTGAACTGGAAGTCGGCCTTCATGAAGCTCCTCCTGACCTCCTCCTCGCTGCCCGTCAGGAACTTTATGACCCACCTGCCGTCGACCTTCGCGGTCGCAATCGTCTCCAGGTTCACATTGTGCTCTGCGAGCAGGGAGATCGCCTCCAGCATCTCCTTGCTCGACCCTGTGAAGGACATCTCGAACTCGGTTGCCATACTGTTTCCTCCTTGGCCTCGCTAGGATTGCAACGTCCTGGCCGCTATTTAGCACCGCCGAGCCAAGACTACGGCTATGGTCGAAGTAATACGGCAATGGCAGAAGGGCCGGAGACCGGCATGCGCACCGACAGGCCGCACCCAGTCCGGCGCAACTCAATTATGCGACGGATGGATTGGGGTCATCCGCGGCAGCTGATAGCAGAAAGGGGCGCGCATGGGGCTCTCGTTCGACAGGATTGCTGACAAGTACGATTCCACAAGGGGCTACCCCGAGACGGTCATGGAGGACATCCTGGCCGCCCTAGAAGGCGTCCTGGACAAGGACATGCTCGTCCTGGATGCTGGCGTCGGCACCGCGAGGTTCGCGAGGCCTCTGCAGCAGAGGGGGTACCGCATCGTCGGCATTGACATCTCCAAGCGCATGCTATCGAAGGCAAAGGAGAAGGGTGCCGAGGACCTCGTCAGAGCCGACATGTGTTCCATGCCGTTCAGGGACGGCGTGTTCACGGTGGCTCTGAGCATCCACGTCCTGCACCTGATCTCAACCTGGAGGTGCGCGCTCGTCGAGGTGGGAAGGGTCACGACGGACAGGTTTGTGTCCGTCGCGTTCAACAAGGAGGAGTCCCCTGCGGAGGAGCTGAGACGGTTCTACGACAAGGTCTGCGCGGACCTCGGATACGTCGTCCACCATCCGGGCCTCAGGGAGAGGGAGCTGCCGGACCTGCTCCCTCCCGACAGGCAGCACGTCATAACCAACCACGAGCACCCGATAGACGCCCAGAGCATGATAGACGACTTCGAGAACAGGACCTACTCGAGCCAGTGGCTAGTGCCCGAAGAGATACACGAGCAGGCCATAGAGGCGCTCAGGGAGAAGTACGAGGGCACGGAGCAGATAATCGGGCGCGAGAAGATCTCGCTGCTCGACTGGAGCATAGACAGGGTCTGGGAGTTCGCCAGCGGCCCCGACCCCTCCCTCAGGTAAGCGCGCACTTTCGGCTGCCCGCAGTACATCGCTTTATATCGCATCCGCCCGTTGTCTTCACAGCAGCACAGAAGAAACACGGCTGCTCAAGGGGGCTTTGTAGTGGATCAAGAGAGTCTAGCGCCCCACGTCGAGGAAATCGCCAGGGCGCTCGGGGAGAAATTGTCAGAGGAGAAGATCGCGGAGGAGCTTCAGCGGTGCGTCGAAGTCTACGGGCTGAGCATCCAGATGGCCAAGAAGACCATCGTGAAGAAGTACGGCGGGAACCCGGACGAGTTCCAGGGCGGCTTCCAGAGGAAGCTCGCGGAGCTCAGGCCGAACGAGCCTGTTGTCGACTTCGTCGCCAAGGTGCTCTCGGCCACCAAGAAGGAAGTCACCGCGAAGGGCGAGAAGAAGGATATCATCTACGGGTTCATAGGGGACGAGACCACGACCCTTCCCTACACAGCCTGGTCGGTCGAGGGGCTTGAGCTGAGCAAGGGCGAGGTCCTGTCAGTCAAGGGCGCCTACACGCGCGAGTACCAGGGCAGGGTGCAGGTCAATTTCGGGAACAGGGTCTCGATCAAGAAGGAAGACCCCGCCACGATAGGCGAAATCCAGGTGGCCCAGGGCCCGCCCAGAGTCGTCAGCATAGGCGAACTCAGGGAGGGTATGGGCTATGTGGAGGTCAAGGGACGGATACTCTCCATCGAGCCCAGGGAGGTCACAGTCCAGGGAGAGGCCAAGAAGATATTCTCGGGCGTGCTCGCGGACGAGACCGGCAAGGTGCAGTTCACATCGTGGAACGATTTCAGGCTGAAGCAAGGGGAGGTCGTCAGGGTGTCGAAGGGCACCGTGAAGGCGTGGAGGGGCATACCCCAGCTCAACTTCGACGACCGTGCGGACGTCACCAAGGTCAAGGAGAAGTTCCCGAGCGTCGAAGAGCTCCAGAAGACCGGTGTGAGGATGATTGGCGAGATCGCCTCCAAGGGCGGCGCGGGGGACGCGACCGTCAGGGGCGTGCTCGTCGAGGTCAGGGACGGCTCCGGGCTCATCATGAGGTGCCCCGAGTGCAAGCGCGCGCTCCAGAAGGGCGTCTGCAAGGTACACGGGCGCGTCGAGGGGTTCCCCGACCTGAGGATCAAAGCGATCATGGACGACGGGAGCGGCGCTGTGAGCGTGGTGCTCGGGCGCGAGCTCACGGAGAAGCTCGCAGAGATCACCCTTGACGAGGCCGTCAGGCTCGCCAGGGAGAAGATGAACTACGAGGTCGTCAAGGACATCCTGGACGAGAAGCTCACGCTCAAGGTCCTGAATGCGTCCGGCTCCGTCACATCCGACACATACGGCCTGTCGATGATCGTGAAGGAAGCCGAGTTTGCGACACCGGACGTGAAGAAGGAGGCAGAGAAGCTGCTGGTCGAGCTGGAGGCGGCAGAATGAACGCCCGCGAGGTCGCCTGGCGTGTGTTCGCCGAGGAATTCAACTCGTCCGTCCTTGAACACAAGGGCGAGGGCGAGAAGCCCGTGTCATATGTGGTCACCCCGCTCGGCGCGATGGTGAATAGGATGATGGTGGTGGGTGTGGTCACCGACATCGAGGAGATAGGCGAGGAGGGGAAGCCGAGGTATCGCGCGAGGATAACCGACCCCACGGGCACTTTCTACGTGTCTGCGGGAGAGTACCAGCCTGCGGCCGCCATGGCGCTCTCGAAGATCTCCCCGCCCGCGTTCGCAGCGGTCGTTGGCAAGAGCAGAGCGTACGAGCCCGAGGAAGGGGTCAAGTACCTCAGCATACGCCCCGAGAGGGTGCGCGAAGTGGACGCGGACGCCAGGGACTACTGGATCCTGGAGACCGCAAAGAGCACGCTGCTGAGGATAGACGCCGTCGAGGACGGCCTCAAGATGGCCCAGCCCTCCGTGGGGGAGCTGAGGAAGCTCGGATACTCGGACAGCTTGGCCGACGGAGTCGTGAGGGCCATCGAATTCTACAAGGACATAGACCTCGACAGGTTCAGGAACGCCGTCGCGGACGCGCTCAGGTCGCTCCTGCCGGAGGCGAAGGCCAAATCGGCCGCCGAGGCAAGGCCTACCGTGCAGAGGAAGGGCGCTCAGGCTCCGAAGAAGGAGCCCGAATCCAAGGAGGAGGAGATGCATGAGGTCGAGGTCGGCTCCGACGAGGAGGACACCGTCCTGAAGATCATCGAGTCGCTCGACACCGGCCCCAGGGGCGTCAAGTGGGACGTGGTCGTCGAGGCCGCGAAGGCGAAGAAGATAGACAAGGTGAGGCTCGAGGAGATCGTGGCCAGCCTACTGGACAAAGGGGACATCTACGAGCCCGAGCTGGGCATGATGAAACGCATCTGAGGGCGGGCATTGGAAAAGCGCTTCAAGGGGTTTGGGGGGTTTGCTCGCGCCCGATCAGGAGAACTCGTCCTTTGAAAGCCCGACCAATATCAGCCCGATGATGGGCACTATGATGAACGCGCCCAGCAGGCTGAGCACTCCGCCGAGGATCGCCAGCGTGAAGTTCTGCCGCTTGATCGCGAACACCCCGCCTAGCAGGGCCACGACACCGAGTATTGCGACTATCGCCCCGCAGACCATGACGATGCTGCTTATCCCGAGCGTTATCGGCAGGAGCTCCTCGCCCCCGATGACCATCATCACGCCGTAGTAGATCTCGTGCGCGCCCGCTATGAGGATAAGAATGCCGCCGATGAGAGGCATGTAGGTCTGCTTCTTCTGGGCAGGCGCCCCAATCATCCTGAAGTCCTTCCCGCAATAGGGGCAGACGTTCGCATCCGGCTGTATCTCCCGCCCGCAGCCGGGGCAGGTCCTGTTCCCTGTTCCACTCGTTCCCATCCCTTCTCACACTCCGTATCTCGCGGCGCCACAGGGACGCCATCTGGCATTGAAATCGGCTAGCTGGCATATGTAGTTTGCTGGAGAATCAGACGGAAAAATCAGAGCTTAAAGGGTTTGGAGCTGACCCATCACTTGAACTCGTCCTTCGAGATCGCGACGAGTATCAGGCCGATGAGTGCGGGTATGAAGTACCCTGCGAGGCCGAGTATTCCGCCGAGGACCGCTATGCCGAAGTTCTTCCTCTGTATGGCGAATATCCCGCCCAGTAGTGCGATGATACCCAGTATCAGCCATATCGCACCACAGACCGCAAGTATCCCGCCCACGTCTCCGCCTATGATCGGTATGGAACTCGACGCCGTCCCTCCGGCAATGAGCAATCCGCCGGAACCGATCTCGATCAGCGCTGCGATGATGATCAGAATGCCCCCGATCACAGGCATGGCGCTCTCCTTCTTCTGTGCAGCCTGCGGGGCGACGGTCCTGTAGTCGTGCCCGCAATACGGACACACGTTGGCGTCAAAGGCTATGTCTCGCCCGCAAGATACACACTTTCTAGACCCAGTGCTGGTCATCAAACAACCTCCGATACTATTCTGGCAGGCGGAGCATCCCAATTCCGCCTTGTCTGCCAACACGGATATATAATTCTGAGAATATATATCTTGGCCAGGCCGCGAGAGGCACAGCCAGCATATGCTGGCCATCATCCGGATGTATATACTATGCGGTTGGGCGCGGAATCCGCATTCGCCCGGCCCGCAGCTACCGGAATTCCTTCCTCGAGATTGCCACGAGTATCAGGCCGACGAACCCGAGCAGGATGCCGATGCTGAACCCCGTTCCAAGCATGCCGACGACACCGCTTGCCACGGCGAGCCCGAAGTGCTTCCTCTGGAGCGCGAACACGCCTCCTGGAACCGCGAGCACTCCGAAGATTATCATCATTACGCCGCAAGCCCGCATGATGCTCTCCAGGTCCTCAAGCGTGAAGCCCTCGGGGAGCGTGGGTATCTCGCCCAGGTACTCGACGTCCAAGATTAAGTACAGGGCCCCGTTGGCAATCGCCAGGATACCTGCGATGAGTATTAGCGCTCCGCCGGCCGTCGGCTTCCAGCTCCTCTCCACTGGGGGAGCCATCATCGCGGCCATCCTGTAGTCATGACCACAGTATGGACACACGTTCGCCTCCATCGTGATGGTCCTCCCGCAGGCCACGCAAGTCCGTATCTGTGGAGCTGATGGTGTCTCCATTTTCTTGCCTCCGAACTCGAATCGCTGCCCTGCAAATCGTCCAGAAGCCTATTAAACGGTTGTCCCGGTAGGCCTATGACTTCTTCTGCTTGTCTTCCTGGATGACGAAGAGGAAATGCGCAAGCATCAAGGACAGGACGAACCCAGCCACGAGGCCCGTGGCCATCCTGAGGAGGTTGTCCGACTCGTACGAGGTGAGTGCCTGCAACCCTCCGTCGATGCCGATCGGGACGAGGCCGAGGAGCACGAAGACCGGGTTTATCTTGTACCTGTAGAACGAGGCCACGCCGAACCCTGCGGCGACGCCAATGAAGATGCCGAGGTCGCGCACGCAGAAAGGCATCTGGTTGTCGTTCAGGAAGTAGCTCCTGTTCGCGATCTGATGGCACTCGGCGTCCCCGAGCCAGTAGATCGCGTGGGGCAGTGGAGAGAGCTGGTCGAACTGGTCCTCATTCTCGTGCCCGCCCACGATGCCCGAGAGGTCCTGGAGCGTCCCCGCGGGAACCATCAGCGGTGCTGTGACGACCAAGAGCGTCCACGCCGCCGACGCGATGAAGACGGCGAAGAGGACATGCGAGGTGATCTGCGGAAAGCGCATCGACACCACGAGCTACAGGCCCCTTAATCTGCCTTTTCTATGACAACGGAGGCGTATCCGACGACGTCTCGCATGGGCTGGACGTCTCCGGACGAGGCGTATTTCAGAACCGTCGCTTTCCCGCCCACGCACGCGAGCATCGTGACCATCACCGGGCCGTAGCCGCACATGGTGATGCCCTCGTCTCGGACAACGTCGTAGAGCCTCCGGGGGTCCATCGCCTTGATTGCCTCGAGGGCCTTGCCGTCTTTGATCCTAGCGGTCTCCTTGCTCACATAGTGGGAGAGGTCGGTAGAGGCGATGACGACCACGTCCTTACCCTTGATAGCGTTCCTGACGGTCTTGCCGACCGACGCTGCGGTGTCGTAGTCCTGGAAGCCCATGCATATCGGCACGAATGAGAAGTCCGGCGAGATATGCTGGATGAACGGCAGCTGTACCTCTATCGAGTGCTCTCCCCTGTGCGCCTCGGCGTCCTCGTCCACGAGGTCCCTCCGAATGGCCTTGGCGAGCTCGCGGTCGATCTTCACGATCCCGAGGGGCGTCTGGAAATCCTCGGTCGTCACCGCGACCCCGGAACCCCGGCCCGTGTGGTTCGGGCCGAGCACGACGAAGGTCTTCGGCATGCCGTCCTGCGCGATCCTCGCGTACAGGTGCGCGGCGACCATGCCAGAGTACACATATCCTGCGTGTGGCGCGACGCCCCCCATGACCTTGCGGCCGCCCTGAGCCAACTTCGGCAGGCTCCCAGGGCCGAGCGGCCCCAGATAGCAGTCCTCGATCTGTTTCCTCAGAAGCTTCTCGTCGTCCGCGTAGAACATCCCAGCGACAGATGGCCGTCTCATGGTCCTCCGCACCCGCTGGTGGCAGATAGCATGTTCATGCCAAATGCCTTTCGCAGAAAATCAGGGGTCGTGCGCGGGCCGCGCCAATCAGAGCGACGCCTCGAACTCCTCGACCGTCATCTTGAAGTCCTCGTCGCTCGCGACGGTCCCGCGGGCCTTCAGGACCTCCCTCGCGAGGAGCCAATAGATGGTGGCCAGGGCGCGCCTGCCCTTGTTGTTGGACGGTATCACGAGGTCGACGTACTTCGTCTCGTTGTTGGCATCGCATATGCCCAGGATGGGAATGCCCACGTTGAGCGCCTCCTTGAGCGCCTGCTCGTCGGCGGCTGGGTCGGTCACGAAGAGCGCTTCGGGCTCCGCGAAGTTGGGCAGAATCGGGTTGGTCAGGGACCCGGGCACGAACCTGCCCGCAATCACGGTCGCCCCGATTGTCTTCGCGAAGACCTTCGCAGGCTTCTGGCCGTACTGCCTGGCGGACACGATGAGTATCCTCTGAGGCTCGAGCCTGGACATGAACTTCGCGGCAATCCTGATACGCTCGTCGGTCTTCTTGACGTCCAGCACGTACAGGCCGTCCGTGCGGACCTTGAAGATGAATTCCTTCATGTCGGCGCTCTTCTGCTGAGTGCCGATGTGCACGCCGGATGTGAGGTAGACGTCCTCCGGAATCAAAAGGGGCGTTCCCGTCTGCATGTCAGGCTGTGCTTCAGTTGCCTCGTCCATCGGTATTCCTCAGTCCCTCTTGACGGTCATCGGTATGACTTTCTTCTCGAACTCCCTGATCGCTATTTCGATGGGGTCTATCATCTCCGACGCGATGTCCAAGAGGATCGGCGCTCCAAGGCTGATCTGCAGAGCTCTCGCACCTATGATTCTGGCCCGTTCGAACCTAGTGTATTTCAAGCTCGCATCCTCGCTGTGGAGGTATCCCCTAAAATGTGGCCCCTTTATATACGTTTGGGGTCGGCTACGATGTAGGCCTGCAAACGGTGAGCGGCCTGGTCCGGTCAAACCGTAATATAATCGCGGAGCGCTGGATGGACTCTGTGGGCGACTACAAAGAACCTATGAGGATACAGCAGAGCAGGCCGACCATAGAAGGAGCGGGCGTGCGCCTCAAGCGCGTGTTCGGCCCGAGGGAGGCGTCCCTGGTCGACCCGTTCCTGCTCCTGGACGACTTCCACTCGTCCAATCCGGAGGACTACATCGCGGGCTTTCCCTGGCACCCTCATAGGGGCATAGAGACCGTCACGTACATGATCGACGGGGTCGTCGAGCACGGGGACAGCATTGGGAACAAGGGTGTCATCGGCTCAGGGGACGTGCAATGGATGACCGCGGGGAGCGGCATCCTCCACCAGGAGATGCCCCAGAGGTTCGAGGGCATGATGCAGGGGTTCCAGCTTTGGGTCAACCTGCCCGCTTCGAAGAAGATGATGAGCCCCAGGTACAGAGACGTGAGCAGGTCTCAGATCCCCTCACATTCAGTTGGGGACGGTGTTGAGGTCAAGGTCATCGCGGGAGAGTTCGACGGTACGAAGGGGCCTGTCAGAGACCTGGTCGTCGAGACCGAGTATTTCGACGTCTCTCTCAAGGCGGGTGCGACTTTCGGACACAACGCAGACCCGAGGATGAGGTCCGTGGCCTATTTGTACGAAGGGACCGCTAGGTTCGGCAAGGAGGTGAAGGAGCTCGTCGGCCCCGAGAGTCTCGTGATGCTCGGCGAGGGGCGAAGCATATCTGCTGTGGCCGAAGGGAAGGGGGCCAAGTTCCTGTTGGCCTCGGGCGTCCCGCTGAGGGAGCGCATCGCGTGGGGCGGCCCCATCGTGATGAACACTCAGGAGGAGCTGGACCTCGCGTTCAGAGAGTTGAGCGAAGGGACCTTCATAAAGTCGAAGAACCGGTGAACACGGAGTCCAGGAAATACCCCCGTTCCGTTCCGGTAATCGTATCCGAGTGGTCGAAATCGGCAAGAAATCGCTCGGATTCTGTCGGTATTTCCACAATCGATTTATCGCCAATCCGCTTACCGAGAAACAACGAGGGGAATCAACATGGCGAAGGTCCCGAACATAAAGGTAGAGCCTCCGGGCCCGGAGGCGAAGAAGGTCGTCGCTAAGGATGATGAGTACATCGTGAAGGCGACGAAGACCGCCCCGCTCGTCTTCAAGAAGGCCGAAGGAGCGGTCATAGAAGACGTTGACGGGAACACGTACCTCGACTTCTACGCGGGCGTCGGCGTCCTGAACGTTGGGGCGAGGCACCCGAAGGTCGTCAAGGCGATCCACGACCAGGTGGAGAAGTACACGCACGTGGCAGGCACCGACTTCTACTGTGGGCTTCAGTCGAAACTCGCGGAGAGGCTCGCGAAGAGCGCCCCTGGCAAGAACAAGAAGATGGTCTTCTTCTCGAACACAGGTGCTGAGTCCGTCGAGTCCGCCATCAAGATCGCGAAGAGGGGCACGGGCAAGCAGGTCTTCCTGGACTTCCTCGGCGCGTTCCACGGGAGGACCACGGGCGCGATGACGCTCACAGCGAGCAAGTGGGTGCAGAGGGAAGGGTACACGGCCAGCCTGATGCCGGGCGTGTTCCACGTGCCCTATGCGTACTGCTACAGATGCATCTACAAGCTCCAGTACCCCGACTGTGGGATGTGGTGCGCGAAGGTGATAGAAGACGTCTACTTCGAGAACCAGATTCCGCCGAACGACCTCGCAGCCATCAGCATGGAGGTCGTACAGGGCGAGGGCGGATATGTCGTCCCGCCGAAGGAGTTCGTCAAGATGGTCTTCGACCTGACGAGGAAGTACAAGTGCCTCTTCATAGACGATGAGGTCCAGTCCGGCATGGGCAGGACGGGCAAGATGTGGGCATGCGAGCACTTCGATGTCGTCCCTGACATCATCTGCAGCGCGAAGTCCCTCGGAGGCGGCCTGCCAATCGCGGCGACCATCGTCGACGCCAAGCTCAACTTCGACAGGTACGGAAGGCACTCCAACACATTCGGAGGAGCATCGCTCGCGCACGCGTCCGCACTGGCCACACTCGACGTGATGGAAGAGGAGAAGCTAGTCGACCGCGCGGCCAAGGTGGGCAAGGAGACCAAGAAGCGCCTCGAGGAGATGCAGGAGAAGTACGAGATCATCGGCGACACGCGCGGACTGGGCATGATGCTCGCGCACGAGTTCGTCCAGGACCGGAAGTCCAAGAAGAACGCGGCCAAGAGCAGGGACAAGATCTCGGACATGGCCTTCAAGAAGGGCCTGATGCTCCTGCCGTGCGGCAAGTCGAACATCAGGTACATCCCGCCCCTGAACATACCTCAGGAGCAGCTCGATGCCGGCCTCGAAATCCTCGAGGATTGCATCAAGTACGTCAACAAGAACCGGGCGGACTGAGCGCGAAACACCTTTTTCATTTTCCCGGTTCCGGCTTTTGCCGGAACCGCGACTATTCCATTTATTACCGCGGGAGTGGATTCCTTCCCAGGGAGTGACTGGACACGCCGGACGAACGCCGCACCGTGGCGTACCACGACCTGACCGTTGGCACGCTGCTGAGGATAGACCCTGAGAGGCTCGCAGCGCTCAGGAGAGCCATGACGGGTGTGACGAGGTGCCCCAGTTGCGATGCGCTGAACCGGGCGGACCAGCCAAGGTGCGAGAAGTGCGGCGCGAAGTTGTATCCAGAGGTCCCCGACAACGACGAGGAGAAGGCCCTCAAAGAGGAGAGCAAGAAGAGGGGACGACACTAAGAGGGCCTCAACCCGCTCTGTTCCGCGTCTGCCTCAACCGGCTTTGGGGATGGAGGCATCTTCCCACCTTGAGGCCCCGCCTCCGTGTTCTTGGGCTCCAGCTGCCACGCCAAGGTCCTCACAGATATTCCGACCACGACGAGCAACAGCCCGAGCCACAAAGCGTTCATCATAGGGACGGTCTTCGCGTCGAGGATCACAGAGGTCTCGTTCAGCCACTGGAAGCTGAAGTAGAGGTCACGGAGAGCCGACTTGTAGATGAAGACCTCGACATCGACGACCTCCGCGGAGCCCATCGAGTAGCTGTAGAGGTCGGTCACGACGACATCCTCGCGGATGACCTCTCCTGACCTCAGGATGTCGAATGTCGCGTCCCTGGCCTCGCTGATGACCGTCGATCCGGAAGTCATGTGTTCCACTCGGACATCGAGGTCTGTGAGCACGATAGTGAAGTCCCCCACGCTCAACTCCTCGCCCAGATGGACGACGGACGCGGCCGGCTCCGAGTCCCCCTGGATTTCGCCTGGCAGCTGCTGCAGCTCCGAAGAGACGACGTAGCTGACGAGGATTAGCGCCACTCCGAGATGGACGATGTGGGGCCCTGCGCTGTGGAAGGTCTTCCGCAACGAGCCCGCGACCCTCGACCTCGCCAGCCTGACAGCAGATGCTCCGACCGCGACCACATATGAAGGCAGGCTGAAACCCACGAGCCAACTTGTGACATCGGCCATCGCGAGGACGGACCCCACCAAAGCTGATGCGGCGATGAGCCCGATGCCGAGCCAAAGCGCGATGTCCTTGCCCAGCATCTTCCAGACGAGGCATATCGTCATGGACACCATCAGGACGACGAAGAAGAGGGACATCTTCGAGTTGAGCTCGTCGTAATTGTCCGATTGGCTCACGTCGACGTTCTTGAACATTATGAGGAGCATGACAGCGCACGTCACGAGCAGCAATGCGACCATAAGCAGCATGTTGTTCCTGTCGCTGATGTACCCGCTCAGCTTCTCGGGTTCAGGCGGCTCTTCGAACCGAGGAGTCTTGGAATACTTGGCATATGCCAAGTATATCGAAAGCGCGAGCATCAGAATCATCACGGAGAAGAGCCCGAGAACCGTGTCGTCGCCCCTGAGCAGATAGACCAGTCTGTCGAGGCCCGAGTCCTCATATTGTCCTCCGTCGAAGACGTGCACGGAGTGAGACCATATGCCGCCCGCTCGCGTGGCGAAGGTCGCGAAGAGGACTGCGACGAACGAAAGCATTCCGAGTGCCGGCGAGAGAACCCCGTATTCCGACTTCCGCGAATGCCTCATCTGCGTATGCAGGAACGCGGTCGCGATGAGCCACGGGATGAGCGATGCCGTCTCAACCGGGTCCCAGGCCCAGTATCCTCCCCATCCGAGCACATAGTATGCCCAGACTGCCCCTATCCCGATCCCGAGCGTAAGGAATATCCAGGCGAGTCTCGCCCATGGGAGCGAGACCATAAACCAGTTCCTGTCCCCAGACAAGTAATAGGACACCGCCGCCGCGAGCGCGGCAACGCAGAATGCGTATCCAGCGAATACCACAGGTGGATGGACTATCATCTCAGGCGTCTGGAGGATCAAGGCCATGCCCCAGCCGTCTGGGTAGTGCGCGAGCAGGAACTCGTTCGTCCCGGCGAACAAGTCCATGCCGAACAGCAAGAGCAGAAATACGAATATGATGCCCGAGGCTGCGGCCTGGAAAAGCGCGTGGAACTTCCTGGTCAGGTAGCTCCTCCTGGGTTCGAGCATGACCTCCACCGCAAGGACCAGCGTCATGAACCAAATCCACAGGAGGAAGGACCCTGATGCACCCGCCCAGACGCCGGACAGCTTGTACAAGCTGCTGAGGTCAGACGAGGAATACGACCAAACGTACAGGTAGCTCATGTCAGACGTCATGAAGAGATACGCTAGGAAACAGAGTGCACAGGAGACGATGGCGAAAGTCAGGAGGGACAATATCCTCGCCGCGGAGCTTATGACCTCCCTGGACCACCTGCTCGCCCCGACCGTGCGCACGAACGCGACCCCGAATGCGCATACGGCTGCCAACGCGATGAGATAGTCTCCCACACTCATTTTGCCCGGCCCCTCTTCTCCTGATCGATGCTTCTCCTCAGTACTTGGACGCGCAGCCTATGGTGATTTCAGTCCCCGTGAGATGAAGCGGAGAGACCGAATCGAGCACGCCTGCAACGACCATACCTTTGTTGTTTTCGAACCCCGCTGGATATGCGCCGTTCATCGTGACGTCTATCGATTTCGACGGGTCGGCCCTGTCCACAAGCACGAACTCCATATCGGATGGTCCTGACCATTCAGTCGCTACACCCTGCAACTCGAATGTGTTGTTCAGATACTGCTGTGGATCGGCCGAAGCCGCCTCCACCAAGTACGACACATCCATGAATTCTCTTCCTGTCGAGCTCCAACCCCATATGACCACGACCAGCGCGACGGCGATGATGCCGAGGACAATCAGAGTCCTGCGCTTCTTCCGGCGGCTCGAGCTGCTCGGAGTGCGTGGCCGGGCCGCATCGACCGCAGGAGCTGCAGGGTTACCGGGCCCTTCCATACAGTTCCTCCTTGAGTGCTCTCAGGCTTTTGTTGATCGACCTGTGGCGCATGTACATGTACATGATGAAGATGAAGACGCCTGCCCACACGATCGTATATGCCACATACACAGCCATGAACGGATCCGCCATCAGTCCTCCCCTCCAATGCTCCTCTTGAGCTCCTCCAGCTCGTCTTCCGACTCCGCTATCTCGACTCTCTTTATCAGCATTGTTGCGAACAAGAATGTGAACGCAACGACCGCGATGCCTATCGTCAGGCCCGCTTCCGGAGAGAGGCTCCCGCTGCTGGACGCAATCACCTGTGGATGGCTCGAGCGCATCAGGGGTGCGATCCTTGACGACAGAAGACTCATGGGGACCGTGATGAACCCGAGGATGCCGTAAACCGCGCTCACCCTGGCCCGAACCGTTGGGTCCACTATCGCAGTGCGGAGCATGATATAGCCCATGTAGACCAGCCAGAGGACGAATGTCGTGACGAGTTTCGTGTCGTCCCAACGCCAGTATACGCCCCATTCCTCCTTCGCCCAGATCGGGCCTGTCAGAATGGCCATGGTTGCGAAAAGTACACCGAGCTCTGCCGCGCAGTACGCGATCCTGTCATGGGCAGGCCTCCTCGTTTTGAGGTACACCACGGAAAATGCGAGGGTGACGAATAAAGCGACATACGAGATCCACGCAGCCGGCATATGGAAGTAGAATATCTTCTGCGCCAAGGGCGCACTTGTGATCTCGAACTCGGCCGAGCTCGTTCCCACTCGAATGGATTGTGTCGATGCATGAAGCGAATATCCGTCGGCGTCGGAGGTCAACAGTCCAAACACGGAAACGTTCGTTCCGTTCGATATTGAAACCGATTGACTCGCAAACTGGCCTCCCGATGGGAAAGTCACGCTGAGCGGTTCGATGGTCCACCAAGTTTCGTCCAGCCGGTCCTGCGATGAGGCCTCCTCGTACCTCTCGAAATCGACGAAATCTGCGAGAAGGAAGCTGTGCTGGGTCGGGGGACCGAAGGTGGTAGGTTCCTCGACTGAATATGAAGTTACGAAACCCGCCACTCGAATCTCGTACCCATCGATGTACGACAGTATCTCCCCTGCCGCGCTCACGCTCGTCTGCGGGAGGGGTGCGTAGAACAACGCCATCGGGATCGTGAGGAGAATAAGCACCATCGACACTGCCGTTGTCGGCATCCCAAGCTTCCTGATGTCCACGGCTTCATCCCTCCACGACGTACTCGAATACCAGGTATCCAGCAGCTCCGAATATGACCGCGAACCCTGCAATCGAGGCGACATCCCTGAGAATCCCCGAGAGGTCCCCGCTCAGGGCAGCGTTGGTCAAGGCCACGGACGGTATGATCACGCTGAAGGCAACCAACGGAATGAGAAGTATTGGCAACAGTACCTCCCGAGCCTTAGAGTTCACCGACATCGCAGCAATCAGGGTACCCGCGGTCACTAGAGTCAAGGTGCCCAAGAGGGCGATGCCCACCACGGCCAGCGCCTGGCCGCCGTAGTCGTACGCGAAGAACAGTCCGAAGAACAAGATAGACAACAGGTCGATCATGAAAACGAGTGCGAGGTTCGACAGCACCTTGCCTACGAAAATCGTGCTCCTCTCGACCGGACAGAGGAGCAGACCCTCCAAGGTCTCCCTGTCCTTCTCCTTCGCGAAGGACGAGTTCATGCCAACTATCGCAGCGAATGTGAAACATATCCAGAGCGCGGAGGACGCGAGCGACGCGATGTCCGCAGCGCCGCTGTCGAGTGCCTCTGAGAATGCGAACCTGAAGGCCAGGACTATGAGCAGCGAGAAAAGGAACATCGCGCCGAGCATCTCCTTGGAGCGGAGCTCGACCCTCAGGTCCTTGGACGCGATCGCAATTGCTGGCCTCATGCTCCGTCCCCCTCGTAAGACCTGCGGTAGCCGGCTTCGAGGTCTCCGCGCTTGATCGCGCCCGAGCCGTACGATTGCTCGATCCTTCCCCGCGTGAGCACGTCGGCCCGGTCTGCGAACTCCGATATCCTCTGGATATCGTGAGAGACGACAAGAACGGAACACCCTCGCGCACGCTCATCACGGAGAATCTGAGAGAGGATGTCGACGCCCTTCTGGTCGAGGGAAGAGAACGGTTCGTCGAGGAGCAGCACCTTCGGAGAATGCATCACTGCACGCGCAATCGAGAGCCTCTGGCGCATGCCCCTGGAGAGCACGCCTGCGCGGTCGTTCATCCGGTGCCCGAGCCCGACCCGCTTCAGGAGGTTCGGCGCAGTTCGGTCGAACTCGCCGCCAGGCAAACCATACATCGACCAGTAAAATCTCAGGTTCTCCAGAGCAGTCAGATCGTCATACGAATAGGTCGAGTGCCCCACCACGCCGATGGATTTTCTCGAGATGACGGGGTCATCGAACGCGCTCCTTCCGTCCAACGAGACATCGCCCCCGGAGGGCTGCAGGAGCGTTGAGAGGACCCGTATCAGCGTGGTTTTTCCCGAGCCATTTGGGCCTATGAGGGCGACAATCTCTCCGTCGGAGATCCTCATGTCGATAGAGTCGAGGACCTTCCGGCGGCCGAAATTTTTGCTGACTGCACTAGCCTCGATCACTCCTCTGCCCCCCGCTGGATGATGTGGATTGAGATGCTGGTATATCATGCCTTTCCACATCCATCCAGCGCTCTGAGACGCCTGGCCATCCATCAAGGGCCGAGGTCGCGAATCCGGGTTTCCCGACGCATCGTCCTGGTTCGTGCAAAGTCTAATAACGCCTCAAACATCATTCAGCGACTCGTCAACAGCTTCCGTCGCTTAGGAGAAGTGGAGTGATGAGGAAAGGGACGGTCATTCTAGCGACCGTGTCGCTAGCCATTGCAGCAGTCGTGCTTCTGCCCGCGTTTGCAGCGAACCCGGGGGGCCGCGGGAGCGGGGAGTTCGAATACGACTGTGGCGGTTCTTGCCACACCGTCGTGAGCCCGGCGGTGATAGGGATGTCTGCACCGAGCCTCGCGGTGGCAGGAGGAGGCACAGTCACCCTGACTGTATCAGTCAGCGTCGAGGGAGTCACTGGACCTATGGGTGTCATGATTGTATCTTCCCTGAGCCCCGTCCCCGAGAGTCTACCTTCTGCGACGGGGTGGGCCATCACATCCGACCCGAGCGGGGTCACCAGCTACAATTATTACGAGACGGACAGCTTTGCCGGTTCGGGATCATATCAGTGGACTCTGACGGCTCCGACAGCGGACGGCGTCTATCCTCTGTACGCCCGGATCATGCACGGTGTGGACGATGGAAGCACCGCATACGCCGGCGACTACTCTGCTGGCCTCTCGTTCATCGTCGGGGACATCGGGACCCCGACAGTACCGAACGTCATAATCACGTCCCCTGCGGGGGAGGAACCAGTCTCCGGGACGATATCCGTCGGGGCCGCAATCATCTCCACAAACGAACTGGACTACGCAGTTCTCAGGATAGACGGAGCCGTCGTCGAGACAATCTCCATGGCGCCGTTCGCCTGGTCGCTCGACACGACGCGCTACGCAGATGGAGAGCACGTGCTGAACATCACAGCCGTCGACGTGGAGGCGAACGCTGGGTACAAGGAGATCACGATTACGGTTGACAACAGCTCGGAGAAGGAGCTCTTCCTCGGATGGATGTACACGATGGCTGCGGGGTCCGTCGTGATCGTCGCTTGGATGGGGGTGCTCATCGTGGTTGCACTGTCCATCAGGAAGAGGGTCATGGACTCCAAGGAGGCGAAGTAGATGGTCACGATGGAAGCACTCCACGCCCTGACCGCGGAGCTCCATGCCGGGTTCCTCACACTGGCCTTCATATCCATAATGGGCGTCGCGGTCGCTCAGATCGTGATCCGGCTCAGAGAATGGATGCCCGAGTTCCTCGTCCGCTGGTCCGTCAAAGTCAGAGGGTACCTCGAAGCCGCAGGGTATGTCGGAGCCGTCCTAGGGATAATCGGTCTGCTGCTCTCTGCTTGGACCGGCATGTATGCCTGGCCTCAGGACATCCTGCTCGACCATCCGACCATCAGAAGCAAGATCACGCTCACTGCCTTTGCCACCGTGATGTGGGCGGGCATTGTATTCATACGCGCGAGGTTCGGGAGAGGGCTGTGGACCTGCCCTGCGATGGCGACTTTGTACGTCGCGCTCACATTCGTGGCCTTCGGGATCCTTGGAACGACCGGGTCCATGGGGGCCCACCTGGTCCAGGGAGGCAGCGCGCTCGACCCGCTCTGGAACTTCGTGGGGTTCGATGTGTCTTCCGACCTCATCCTGTCCACGGACTTGTCGTTCCTGCTGGTTATCACGAGCGTGGTCCTGTTCGTCGTCTCGCTGTATCTTGCCAAGAGAATGGACCTGTTCGCCGTCCAGCTCGGGCCGGAGACGTGCCAGAAAGTATTCAAGTGGGACGAGCCGAGGATAGAGGCTGAAGCCCCGAGGAACGAGTAGAGAGCTTCCCCGCGATTCGGCTCAGGCTGTCGGAGAGGACTTCACAGGCTGGTGATCTCCTCGTTGACCCTGAGGTGCTTGCTCTGGAGCCGGTCGATGAAGCTCTTCGAGGGCAGCTGCTCCGGCACGACCAACCCTTTCTGCTTGACCTCTCCGTCTATGAGCATCTCGGTCGGGACCGCTCCCCCGGTGCCGACTAGGTAACCAGTGGCGTTCGTCCTGTAGTTCTTGTATGCCCACTCGTGGTTCACGGTGGTCCACACCCTCACCTTGGTGCGCCTGCCATCCTTCCGGCCTATCACCTCGACGACAGTGCCCCCCGTGCCCTTGATCTTACCAGCGATCTCAGACGGACGGGGCATCATGGCGGCCACGACGTCCAGGGGCCTGACCTTGGTCCCTTTGACATCGAGCATCTCCCTGCTGTGCATCCCCAGCTTCTTGATCATCTTCGCGGCCGCAGCGTATCCGTCGTCAATAGCGATCCTGAAGTCCGCATTCTTGATGCCCTTGATGTTCCTCGGGAGAAGGAATGTCTCATCGTGAACCGTCTTGTACACGGGCAACCTGCCTATCGGAGCGGGGAAATCGTAGAACTCCTTCTCGTGCAGCGGCGGGATGTACTCGATCTTCCCGTTCCTGAAGACTGCCGCCGGTATGGTTGTCTCCTCTATCCAATCGACGGGGGACCAAGTCGACCAGAAGCCGTAGCCTTCGGCTGACCCGTTGTCCCCGTCTATCACGTGGAGCTCCTCGGCAGAGTCGAGCTTGTCGGCCGCGTAGCGCGCGAAGGCATTCGAGATGCCTGGCTCAAGTCCCGTGGCAGTGATGGCGGTTATCCCGGCGTCCTTGCACATCTTGTTGATAGGTTCGAAGTTCGCGAGCGCTTCGATAGTCAGACAGAAGTCGACGTAGTCGACACCTTGAGCGGCTGCGATGCGCTGCACCTGCCCCATGAACTCCCAAAGCAGGGAGTTGACGACGACATCCGCTCCCTTGAGGATCTTCTTGACGGACTTCGCGTCGCTGCCGTCGATCTTGACGACGGTCATCTTGTCCATCTCAAGACGAGCCGCGAGCGCTTCCGCACCCTTCGTGTTAGCATCTGCAAGTACAAGCTCAGTTACCCGGGGGTTCCCGGCCACGTGCTCTGCGCACACCAGCCCGGTGATCCCACACCCCAGTTGGACTACTCTCATGCTCCGACTCCAACAAGGGAATTCTGGTCAACATATTAGGCCTTTCTCGGAAAGGGGGAAATATGAAGCCAGGTTCGCGGAGAGTTCGTGAATGCCGACCCCTCGGAGACCACCGCAACATAGGGCAATCCAATGCTCGATAGGTCCAAAAGATACATTTAGGACCACCTGCTCGGAGTTGCCCATGCCCAATTTGAACGTGGCCGTGATCGGCTTCCCGGAATATGCGAAGGGCCTCGGGAAGAAGTCGACCACATCCGACATCACATTCTACGACCTCAAGCGGGGTGAGACCACAGTCTCCCTTGTCGAGCCGACCAAGTACCCCGAGAAGCTAGCCTCGCTGTTCTTCGCGACTTCTCTCGCGGACGCCGCAATCGTCGTTGTTGATCAGATCGGGCCCACGTTCGGAGAGAGCGTGATCATGCTCGACTGCGTCGGGGTGAAGAAGGGGTACATCGTGACCAAGGGGTACATCACCAAGGAGCAGCTCGCGCCTCTGACGAAAGGGACGGCACTGGAAGGATACGACGTTCTTGAGGATGACCCGATCAAGCTCCGGGAGATGCTTCTGGCGCGGTGCGATGAGATCGGCAATGATGTCCCCGATGACTCGATCGGCTCCGTCCCCATCGACCACTACTTCGATGTCAAAGGAGTCGGGACCGTCGTCCTTGGATGCGTCTCGAACGGAGCGATTAAGCGACATGACGCCGTCAAAGTGCTCCCACTTGGGAAAGAGGCCGAGATCCGCTCGATACAGAAGCACGATGACGACTTCGACTCCGCCGTCGAAGGCGACCGTGTTGGCCTCGCGCTCAAGGGGGTCTCCGTGAGTGACCTAGACAGAGGCACCGTCCTGTCGAACGACGACTGGCTGATTACGAAGCGAGAGATTTCTGCCCGCGCGCATCTTGTGAAGTACTGGCTGAATCCTCTCAAGGAAGGCATGATGTTGCACGTCGGTCACTGGATGCAGTACGAGCCTGCGCGGATTCTGTCCGTCGAGTCCAATGCGGACTGGCGCAACCCCGTTCTCAAGCTAGAGCTTCAGAAGGACCTCGTCTACCCTCCAGGGGCAAGAGCCGTCATGACATATCTTGAGGGAGGCAAGCTCAGGATCGTAGGCACCCTCGACTTGGTCTAGAGTGTCGACCTCGGAAGCATGGCTTCGTTCGAACAGGGACTTAACGAAAAGACATAAAGGGTTTAGATCTGCGCTTCCGATGCGGACATCACTCGAGGACTGGAAACCTCTTCACTATCGTACTGTTCGCCCACCAGTCACCGAGCCCCCACCATCTTCCTGGCTTTACGAATATCGTGCCCACGAAGATCAGGGCGTACACGATGTGGTCATCTAAGAACGGGTTGTTCTCCGGCGGCAACCTCGTAGACCACAGAAGGAGCATCAGAGCGGCTCCTGAAATCCCTGCTATCCTCTGGCCGACTCCTAATATCATGGCGGCGCCCACTGCGACGAGCGCCAACATGAACAGGGCGTCCACGACAGAATTGCCTGATAGGCCGCTCCAGAAGTCCGCCAGGAGCCCTTCCGAGGCATACTGGAGGTATCCGGCGGTCGGAGAACCGCCGTTCAGCCAGGAGCTGCTGGAAGCGGTCGCATATCCCAATCCAAATGTCTTGTCGAGGAAAGCCCACAGCAATGTCCAACCAAGGGCCAACCTCAATCCTACCCAGACGTACTGTTGTTTCTCTAGCTTCTTGATATTCATCATCCCACTTTCCCGGTATCCTTATATAACAGCGTTATACCGAGGAGCTGGACGTTTATATCCCTATCTCCGAACAGCATGAGGAGAAGGACTCTGATCTCAGGACAGGGCGTGTTCGCAGACTCAAGTGCGAGATAGCTGAACGGATTCGTGAAGACCGATTCTGGTCAAGGACTCCCTTCCGCATCGCCACCGGTTCGAGACGGAACCATCTCGAATCAGGACCCGCCCGTTTCCATCGAACGAATCTCTTCAAGCGCATGCCATCTCAGGGGTTGCCTTCTTGTCTCGTTCTGAACCCCCGAGGAGGCACAAAGAAAATGCGATATGCGATGTAGCCGATGCCGACTGACGCAAACAGGAACATGGCACCAAACACGAAGTAGAAATTCGACATGTCTCGAGTCTCTGAGTACGCAGCGACCATCAAGAAGGCGGAGACGAGTGCCAGAAAGCCCACCATCACTTTGATCGCCCCGACCTCCAGCACTCTCGGAGTCCTTGTGACCTGTTTTATGCCGAGGACAGAGGACTCGGTCTCTAGGAAGTTGTCGTCAGTCTCACCGTGTATGGTCCAGGTCATCCACAGGAATCTGTACTGCTTAGTCCAGGTCGGCCTTGCCAGTCCTGTCTCTGCGTCAGCGACCATCAATGACTGCATGCCTGCTCCGCAATCACCGCAGAACTGCTTGTCGTCAGGGTTCTCGGAACCACACCTCGGGCAATCCATCGCAGAATTCCATGCAGTGCACGCCCCGCATCCCTTATTGACCTTTCTGTGGTCTCCCGCTCTGGTTCTGTTGCACCAGCGGGTGTTGACCGCTAGGTCATACCCCCCGTGTGCAACTCGTTCCGTCCGGCTCCGACCGTGCGGCCATCACTGGCTCGTATAGGGTCATCATCACGTCATGTTGGAGCGCGTCGGGACCGAACCGTAAGCCTCCTGCCCTCGCCGATCTCTCTGAGAAGGCTGTGTGCAGCAGGCGAGTGCCGGGTCTGAAAGAACCGTTCCGGGAGTACTCTCGCATGTGCCCCATGCCCATTTGGGAATTAGGTATCCTCTCACTTATCGAGCACGCGCTGCTGCGGATGATGCCCTTCCGAATGGAAGGAAAGTTGTTCGCTCTGCCCGTCATCTTGGAGACCAAGCTCGGCAGAGCACTGGCCCTTTTCTGCTGCATGCAGCCGGCCGGAGCCGTTCGAACCGGCCCACTCGACCCCTCACCATCCGGATAATGACAGTACACTCGTGTACAAAAGGCTAAGTTCGACCTACACCATTCACGCCAGAAGGGGGAATGGCGTGGTAGGTCCGATTAGCGACACTGGCGAGCTGTTGAGGGGCGTCAGTTCCGCGGCACGGGAGTCATATTACAGGACATCGTCCTCGAGATACGCGTTCTATTCCATCCTGATAGTGCTTCTCCTTGCGATTGCGGTTGTCGGAGTCATGAGGGGCGACTTCGTGGGCCATGTCCTCGCCTTGAGCGGAGCATTCGGGCTTGCGCTGGTCTGCATCTGGCTGGCTTTGCGTTGATGTAGGAGGAATCGATACGATATGCAAATTCTGTGGCGCCAACAATCCCGACACGGCTGAGAACTGCAGTGTCTGCCTACACAAGTTGAGCCAGCCGAAGCTCGCTCCGGGAGAGTCCTTCAAGAGAAAAGGCGAGTTCCACGGACGAATGGGTTCGATGATCCCGAAGTCGAAGTCCATCATACCTCATGTCGCAGGCGGAATCCTTGTCATAAACGCCATTCTGGCAGTCGGAGGGCTCTGGCTCACGAACATCTATGTGAACGAGTACTTCCCCGAGGTATCCCAGGCGATGACCCCGATGAACCTGCTGTTCGGAGGACTGGCAGTATTCGTACTCCTCGGGGGAATACTTGCGATGCTGAGAAGGAAGTGGGCCATCACTCTGGTCGCATCTATCGCCTCATTCTTCCTGGTCATAGTCTTCGGCCTATTCTGTTCGATTCTCGAAGCGCTGCTCAGCATTGCCGCTTTGGCCCTGCTGATTCAATCAAGAGATGAGTTCAGAAAGGAATGACGGATCGAGGGGAGCCCAGCAGGGATCCTGCAGTTGTCCTGCCGAAGATGCGCGGCGGCGGGCCGGGTGGGAACCGCACCTCCGACTCGCTAACAAGTCGCGATGCGAGTTCGATTATCGGATAGAATGCACTCGACCATAGTCCCCGTCGTTCTTCTCGCACTCATGCTCCAGGGAACCTTACCCCGGCCAATGGCACAACCCTTGAATCACTGAATATCGATGGAGGAAGGAGGAATTGGTGGAGAGCGATTTACATGACTGCCTCGAGTGGAACCGCTGGCAAGATCACTGGATACGCGGCAATAGCACTCGGCAACAAGCTGGTGCCGTTTGAGTACGACTCGCCCAGACTCAGGGAGCACGACTTGCGTATGGACATTACTCATTGCGGTCTCTGCTATACCGATGTTCATGCCATAGACGACTACTTCGGCATCACCAAGTTTCCGTTCGTGCCTGGGCACGAGATCGTCGGGCGCGTGACCGAGCTGGGCTCTTCCGTCACCGGATTGAAAAAGGGAGACAGAGTTGGCATAGGCTGGCAAGGGCGCTCATGCATGAAGTGCGAGTGGTGCCTGCGTGGTGAAGAGCAGCTGTGCAAGGAGGTCGCTCACAATGGCGTGTGGGAACCGTACGGGGGCTTCTCGTCCTCCATCTCCGTGGATTCCAGGTTTGCACACCCCATCCCGAATGCGATGCAATCGGAGGTTGCCGCTGTACTTCTCTGCGCCGGGATCTCGGTCTACAACCCACTGCGGTCCAACCTGACGGAACGTCCCATGAAGGTCGGCATCGTCGGCGTCGGGGGCCTGGGACATTTGGCCATCCAGTTCGCGAAGGCTCTCGGATATGAGGTCACAGCCATCTCGTCGTCGCCGACGAAGAAGGACGAGGCACTCGGGTTCGGGGCAGACCATTTCATCCTTGCGGGTGACCGGGCGGCACTGCGGAAGCAGGAGCTCACCTTTGACATGCACCTGTATACCGCGCACAGCGGCGTCGATTGGACGACTCTCTCATTCACCGTGAGGAACAACGGCAAGATCGTCGTTGTCGGCTTCTCGGACGTCCCTGTGCAGTTCGAACCACTGGAGCTCGTAGCGCACCAGCAGTCGATAACTGGTTCCTTCATCGGCAACAGGGCGATGATGCGGGAGATGCTCTCATTCGCCCAGGAGCACGGCATCAAGCCGGAGATCGAGCTGATGCCGATGACGAAGGTGAATGAGGCCATCCAGCGTGTCAAGGAGAACAAGGCCCGCTACCGGATAGTCCTCGTCAACTGAGGCGCAATGCGGGTCCGGTAGGAATCGCACCGCGTCAGAACCAGCATGTCGAGATGTGGGTTCGATCAGAGGGTGACTGTGCTAGAACATCTGACTCCTCTCATTCCTTCCACATGCTGGAAACCGAGAGGATGTAGCGAAGTCCGACGAGCATGAGCAAAGCCGATCTTTGTGAAGATCCGGAATGTCCTCCTGCGGGAAGAAGCATTCAGTCTAGTAGATTAGGGTACTAATACTCACATCTCCATTCGACCGTTTGGTGGGGGGTCGGCCGGGAGAGTCTCCACAGGACACGGATTGAGTATGAGGAACACAAGAATGGGCATCCCGAGCATGGCTTTGGTGGCAGTTCTTGTAGTGCCTGGCCTTTTGCTGGCGGCACCTACAAGTGAAGCAGAAACAACAGCGTCTTGGACCTTTGCAGTCTACGTCGCCGCGGACAACTCACTCGAGAACTACTGGGTGTCGACGACACTGCCGTTCCTGCAGGCTGTTCCGGCAAGCGATCAGGTGAACTTAGTTGTTCTGCTGGACGAGAAGACTACATCCACTACAGAGATACTGAAGGTTTCTGAATCCACAGTCACAACGGTCGAGACTTATGGTGAAATGGACACCGGAAGTCCAGCTACCCTTACATGGTGGATTGACCGCGCAACAACACTCTGGCCCTCCACATACTTCGCACTCATCCTCTGGGACCACGGGTATGGATGGCACTACATTTGCACGGACGACACTTCCGCGAGCTCCATCAACATGCCAGAGCTGCAGAGCGCGGTCGCGAACGCGGGCAACATGATAAACGTTCTCGGGTTTGATGCATGCAACATGGCGATGGCCGAAGTGGCGTACCAGCTGTCGCCGACGAACCTCGTACAGTACATGGTTGCCTCCGAGGAGTACGAAGCAGGAGATGGTCTCCCTCTTGACACGATTCTGACGCCGCTCGTGAACAACCCAACAATGACGCCCAGGGAACTGTCGATCGTTATGGTGGACGCGTATGGAGCGTACTACACCACAACCAACGGCGGCAGGATGACCCTCGCGTCCATTGACGTGCCTCAGATGAGGGCAACAATCGGCGCATTTACGGCCTGGTCGGCGAGGATGTTGTACCTATTGCCTACGTACGAGAGCTACTACGCTGCAGCGGTG
>ERZ1649853.20-NODE-20-length-76460-cov-7.380329_pt1 | contig 76460 bp, 65 predicted proteins | sample MGYA00575353_ERZ1649853 | MGnify/ENA primary metagenome ERZ1649853 (study PRJEB40853, sample SAMN11349654) | freshwater sediment metagenome | isolation source: river sediment | host: Sediment | place: India: Okhla Barrage, New Delhi | collected 2017-02-21 ...
TCATGACGTTCCTGAGGCCCTCCCAGGTCCAGTTGTCGTCCTCGTCGCTGATCCCGAGGTCGCTCATCACGACGGCGCTGTCCACCACCGTCTGGTTGAAGATGTCCCTGTCCGTTATGATGCCGACCAGCTTCGCGTCGTCGTCCAGCACGGGCAGCGCGAAGACCTTCGCAGCCTTGAATGTGGCCAGCGCGACCGTCAGGGGCGCGCCGGAGTAGATTGGGATACAGGGTGACCGCACGATCTCCTCGACCGAGACCTGCGGGTTGTCCTTCTCGACCACTATCAGAAGGTCGGTCGGCGTCAGAAGGCCCACGAGCTTCCCCTTCTCGATGACAGGCAGATGGCTGAGGTCCATGTCCACCATCATCCTGGCAGCGTCCTTGACGCTGGCATTCGGGCCGATGGTGGGCACCTCCCGCCTCATGACGAGCGCGAGCTGTTCCTCGTCGGGCTTGGCGAAGATGTCCGAGCGGGTGACGAATCCGGCGAGCGTGCCGTCCGTGCTCTTGACGACGGGCAAGCCCGTGATATTGTTCTTCACGAGCCTCTTCAAGACTTCGGTCCTCGTGCCCGGCAGCTCGGCGACGATTGGATTCTCAGTCATCACCTCTTTGACCTTCAATTCGCCGTCACCTCTTCTTGCTCCTCACGACCAGGACCGGGCAGGGGGCATACCTCGTGACGCGCTCCGCGACACTCCCCATGAACAGCTTCGAAAGAGCGGACCTGCCGAGAGTCCCAAGGACGACCAGGTCGTACTCCGCGGCCATCTCGACGATCTTCCTCGTCGGAGACCCTTCGGTCACGACCGTGGACACTTTGACACCCAACGCCTCTCCCTCGACCTTCACATCCTCGACTGCGCGCTTCCCCTCGTTCTCAAGCAGAGAGTACACACTGACAATCGACGAATCGATTGGGAAGCTGACGAATGACGTCTGGTCGATGACATAGAGGGCCGTCACCTCAGCCCCCAGGATCTTGGCGAAGTGAAGTCCCGTTGACACGGCCTCTTTCGTGTATTCGGACCCGTCTGTCGCAATGAGGATCTTCTTTATTTCCTGCAAGTCTCCGCCCTCCGAACACTTCCTCCGTGGATGACCGCATGCACGTCCGTGGACTTGGCTGTTGTCACCAATTCCCTCAGCGGATCCTCGCCCCGCACCTTGATGACGACGTAGTCCGCGCCGGCTGTGCGATTCGTTAGTAACCTACCCGACGCATTTAATACTTTGCGCCCAGCGAACGTCGCCAGCATCAGCAATTCGTCTGGTCCGACTCCGCTTCCCTGGCACGCTCTGTAACTGGCCTTCAGCTCTTCCAACATGTCGGGCCTCGAAATCATGCAGTTGTCCGTCCCGAGAGCGACCGTGACCCCCGCCTTCAGAAGCCTCGGAATGCCCGGGTCCAATCCGAAGAACTCGTTCGACCGCGGGCAGACCACGATAGGGACTTCTGCGTCAGCGCACATCCTGAGATCGTCCTCGGACGCGCTCACCATGTGGACAAGGAACGAAGGTTTCAGGTCGAGGATCTGTCCGATATCCTCCCGGACACACTCACTCGCGTGCAGCGCGAAGGCCTTCCCAGCCTCACGCGCCTTCTCGGACATACGGCACAGCTCGTCCCCCGGCCAGTCCCTCGCAGCGCTGATTCCGAACCCGTCGCATCTAGCAAGGATTGAATCGATCTCGTCATCAGGTACGTGAGCGCCCGCAGGCCTGCCAAGTAGAACTCCTTCCATTGCACAACCGCTCAGAGCCTGCGAAAGCTCCTCCAGACCTCGCACGCCCTCCTCTCTGAAGTCGATGAACCCGCTGGTGCCTGTGGCCTCCATGAACGACGCCGAGGCCCTCATCGCCTCGATCTTCTTCTCGGACGGCACAGTGCCCAACACCTTGTGCTTGTAGCCACGCGGTGGCCCGACTATGTCCTCAACACTACCTCGAGGGGCCGGATATGCGCAGCTATCGCCGATGTGGATATGGGAGTTCACGAAGCTGGGGAGAACGACCGCATTAAGAGAATCCAGGGGCGCCTCGCCGTGGCATATCTCGATCTCGTCCGCTCCGATGCTCACGTACCCTTTCGTGAGCCCATCTTCGGTGAGGACCCATCTGCCCATCGCTTCCGTTCTCATGTACTCCGAGGCGCTCGATGGCGTCCTTCTCTCTAATAATTTGCCGAGGGACCGGCCCTGCTTTTATCGTGCGGCCGTCGGATTCGAACGGAAGTCGACACGCTCCAGACTTAAATCTGGTTCGCCATCTATATTTCTCACAGCCCGCGATTGGGTTGAGAAAATTTATATCTGGGAAGGCTTTGTGGCCCACCAAGCATACACGGAGGTATCTGAATGCCTGCGAAAATCAATAAGGACGAGTGTGTCGCATGCGGCGCATGCGTTGATGTCTGCCCTGAGGGAGCTATCAAGGTCGATGACGTGGCAGTGGTCGACGAGAAGAAGTGCCTGGATTGCGGCGCGTGCGTGGACGAGTGCCCCAACAGCGCTATCACGCTCGAAGAGAAGAAGTGAAACCCCAACAACTTGCATCTCATGCAGAACCACGGTGCCCCTCAGGGGCCCGTTCTTTTGACCTATCGGTCGAAGCTCAGCTCATCAAGTAGAAATACGGTGTAGCGTCTCCCGATTCCGGTGAGCGGTTGGCCCAGGTCCTGGATCTCATCATTCTGGTCCTCGTCGCATTCGTCCCGTCGCTCCTGTACCTGGTCTGGATCAGGAACACTGAGCACTATGGGAGGGAGCCGTACTGGAGGCTCCTCAGGATCTTCATCTACGGCGCGACGTTGTCAGTAGTCGTCGCGGTCGTCCTCGAACTCCTGATGATGACTCTGCTCGACCTGAACATCGAGCGGGTGTACGAGATTCTGGGCCGGCATCCGAGCCTGTTGTCTCTGATCCTGGCTGTCGTCATCGCGCCTCTCGTCGAGGAGTTCGCCAAGGGGCTTGGCGTCTTCAGGTACAGGCGCGTCATATCAGACATAGAGGACGGCATCATCTTCGGCGCGGCGGCCGGGCTTGGCTTCGCCGCCACGGAGAACCTGCTCTATGAGAGCGATGCTCTCTTCATGGACGGTGCCTCTGCATTTATCGCGACTGCTATTGTCCGAAGCCTGTCATCCGCATTGCTGCACGCGACCGCCTCTGCTGTCATGGGACTGGGAGTGGCGAGGAGCGTGCGGGGCCAGAGGAGCTGGATCCCGTATTACTTCTCCGCAGTCATCATCCACGGGGCATTCAATCTGGCCGCCTCTTTCGGGGTCCTATACGAAGGAGAACTCGGGGACTCCGCATACCTCATAGGACTCGTCGCGGCGTTCACGATCGCCCTCACGGGCATCAAACTCGTGAGGAGTAAGATACGGGACCTCGACCGCGGTGCCTCGCGCAGAAGCACCTGACTCTGCCCAGTGAAAGACATATGTGCATGTTCCGCAGATTACACGTCCGTTGAGGTTCAGGGCGTTCATCGCGGCGGACATCCACCCGAGCGATAAGTTGGTCGGAGTCCTCAGAGAGCTGGCCCAGTCCAGGGCGGACCTGAAGGTGGTCAGGCCAGAGTTGCTGCACGTCACGCTGAAGTTCCTGGGGGATGCCGAGGAGGATCTGGTCGAAGAGATTCTCCTGAGGATGAAGGAGTCCACCGAGGGAGTCCGTAGCTTCAGCATACGGCTCCAGGGCATGGGCGCTTTCCCGTCGATGTCGAACATACGCGTCGTATGGGTCGGGATAGAAGACGGGAGGGTTCTCGGGGAGATCGCTCGGAAACTCGACTCGACCCTCAGCGGCCTCGGGTTCGAGAGGGACAGGAAGGGGTTCGCCCCACACATCACCCTCGCGAGGACCAGGACCCCGAGGAACATTGCGAACGTCCAGGAGATCCTGAGGACGAACGCGGCGACCGATTACGGGGAGTATCCGGTCGACCGCATATTGCTCAAGAAGAGTGTGCTCGGACCGCAGGGGCCGACATATTCTGTGGTGCGGGAGCAGCCGCTGGAACGGTGACCGTTCATCTGCGACGATTCTCGCGCTGATCGGCCGCAGCATGACTCATGTCCAGCAACTCAACCAGGTCGATCACGGCAATCGAGGCCCTCCCGCCTTGGCAGTCTCTCAGGTTCTGGACGCACCACGGGCATGCGGTGACGACGGTCTTGGCACCGATGTCCTTCGCCATCTCAATCCTGTCTCTGCCTATCTCGCGCGACAGTTCCGGGTAGGCGCTCTTGACCCCTGAGCCGGACCCGCAGCATGCGCTCGCAGCCCGCGTCCGCTCCATCTCTTCTGGGGCGTGGCCCAACACGGCGGAGATCAGATTCCTCGGAGGCTCGTACACACCCTGCTCCCTTCCGAGGTCGCACGGGTCGTGGTACGTCACCTTCCCCAGACCGTCGACCCGCTTCAGAGCGGATTTGTCCAATCGTCCGTCAAGGAACTCGGATATGTGTTGGACCTTGACCTTGTACTTCTTCGGGAGGTCTGGATAGTGGTTGAGCGCGGAGGAACAGCCAGGACAGGACGTCACGACAATCTTTGCGCCGGCTTTCTTGAAACTCTCGAAACATGCCTCCGCCTTCTGCCGGGCGAGGTTCTCCTCTCCGAGCTTCCTCAATGTAGATCCGCAACAGCCCTCTCGCGCGCCCATGTATGAGGGCTCCTCGCCACAGGCTCTGATGAGCCTCACGGCCTGCTTCGCCGTTTCGGGCTGCAACAGCGACGTCGAGCAGCCTGCGAAGAACAGAGTCTCGCCTTCCGACTCCAGACCTAGGTCCTCGGCCCACTTGCCCTTCTGCTTCCTCGGGACCTGCCATGGGTTGTCGTAATTCCTGACGCTCGCGACCACGGCAGCGCGCTCCGGGGATGTGTCCTTTTTCTCTTTCCTAACCCTCGACCTGATCTCTATTATTCCCTTTTTAGTCCCAACCTTTGATGGGCACACCTCGACGCATCCTCCGCATGAGGTGCATAGGTAGAGCCCCGTGTCGAGGGACTCCTCGGTCCTTCCCCTGCTGCCTGCGAGATAGACGCCGTGTCCCCCCATATGCCCCGGTGGGCCGTAGTCGGGGCCGAGGACGCTGTAGACTGGACAGTGAAGGAGACACATGCCGCATCCGATGCAGAACTGGGCCTCCTTGTCCTGCGAATCCATGCGCCCGTCGTCGACGAAGACTATGACTACCTGCTTAGGGCCGTGCATGCCCTTGTAGACCTGCTTCTCGATATCCGCTGTGTAGCTGGGACCCGTTATGACATTGATGTAGGAGCTGACGATCTTGCCCGTAGAGAGGTAGGTCTGGAGCTTCGTGACGTTCACAGCGTCGTCCAGCGTCGGGACGACCTTGTCTGGCGTGGTCACGATTATGTGCTTGTCAGGGAGCATCGAGCATCTCGCCGCGTTCCCCTCATTGTGAACTATGACCACCGCGCCCTCACGGGCAGTGACTGCGTTCGCGCCCGTGATCCCGACCTTGGCCTTCGACATGTACGCAGCTATCTCGTCTCTCATGACCGCGGTCAGTTCCAGCGGGTCTTCGGAGACCGGCCTGCCGAAATGGTCGCTGAATAGCCTGGAGATCTGTCTCCTCGTGAGATGGCACGCGGGCCCTGTGGGGTGGGCGGCCTGGCACCCGGCGAGCTGGATGATCCTGTCTCCCAGGTCCGTTTCGATTATCTCGACCCCTGACTTCTTCAGTTCGTCCGCGAGGTGCAGCTCTTTCGTGACATTCGACTTGGACTTCACGGCAAGCTCGTAGCCCCTGAGCTCCTCCTTGATCGTCCTGAGCGCACCGTCAGCGGTCTTGGCGAGGATGACCCTGAACCCGTTCTCCCTCAGCGTCCCGACTGCCTGCTTGAAGAGCGTCTCGTTCCCAACCGACTCCTCCTTGGTCTTGCGCAGGCGCTCCTTGCGGGCTTCGAGGTCAGGTATCCGCGGGGCGTTCTCACGCTGCCTGTCCGCTATGGTCTTGAACGACTTCCGCATGCCGTCCAGGGGCGTGCGGTCGTCCGCGGCCTTCTTGACCTTGGCCTTCACCTGTTCTTCTGTCATGTTCCTCTTGGCCGGGCCCGCAGCGGATGGAATCACTGTTGGATGGTCTTGAGCAGGTCGTACTCGATAGTGTGCGGCACACCGGCCTTCTTAAGCATCTTGCTCAGCCGCTCGGTGATCCTCACGGTCTCCGCCGTCTTGGAGTCCGCTCTGATGTAGAACTGCTTCTTGCCCGGGGTGAGGGGGAACACCAACCTGAACCTTCCCCGCCTGTTGTAGCCCTCGGGCTTCCTGTTCTTCTCGATGTCCATCATGTTTATCCGCATGAACATCTGGAGGATCTCCTCCTCATCGGGCATCTGGTCCGTCTCGTCCAGGAACACCTTGAGGATCTCCTCGAACGAGTCTGCGAGGTCCTTCCACTTGAACTTGTCTTTGAAAATGATGTGGCCGGACTCAGCTTTCATGGCGGGCGTTCCGATTGGCTACCGCGTATTTAACCCTACTGCCAGCGTCCGTTGCGTCGAGGGTATGGCACAAGTCATTTATCGGCAATCCCCCATCTTGAGGGCGATGGCCAACGCACTCACTATCGCGGGATCGGACTCCGTCGGCGGAGCCGGCCTGCAGGCCGACCTGAAGGCGTTCGAGGCTGCAGGGGTCCACGGCTGCTCCGTGGTGACAGCCGTCACTTCCCAGAACACGCGTGGTGTCTCTTCCATATTCCCTCTGCCGGCGTCTGTCGTGGCCAGCCAGATGAAGTCCGTCCTTGAGGACGTCGAGCTCGACGCGGTCAAGACGGGCATGCTCTACAGCGCGGACACGGTCCAGGTCGTCTCCAGGATGCTCAAGGGCCACGGAGCGCCCATAGTAGTCGATCCCGTCCTCGTCGCCACGACCGGCAGCAGCCTGCACAGGGCGGGGTTCGTCGATGCGCTGGTCACGAAGCTGATCCCCATTGCGACGCTGGTGACGCCGAATACGCTGGAGGCGTCGAGGTTGTCGGGTGTGAAGGTCAAGGACGAACAGTCGGCGAAGGCGGCGGGCAGGGAGATCCTCGAGCTCGGTCCCAAGGCAGTGCTTGTCAAAGGCGGTCACTTGAAAGGATCGGAGGCCGCGGACTACCTCTTCGTCGGCTCAGAGGTTAGGAAGCTCTCGTCCCCAAGGGTGACAGCGGAGGTCCACGGAACGGGATGCGCGCTAGCGTCGATCATCGCGGGCAACCTGGCCGCTGGGTACGACCTCACGGACGCTGTCGTCAAGGCCAAGGGCATGATATTCAAGGCCGTACTCGCGAGAGAGACGGTGGGCGCCGGGATACCGTGCGCTAACCCCCTGGCGGTCCTCAGAATCGAGGCGGGCAAGCCGGGCATGCTCCAGGAGCTCGAAGAAGCTGGAAGTGCACTCGAGGATATCATGGACTCTGGTCTTCTGCCCGAGGTCGGGTCGAACATGGGATACGCCGTACTGGGAGCACTGGAGGCGGAGGAGGTGGCTGCGTTCGACGGCAGGATCGTCCGCGTCGGGACCGGGGCGCGGAAGATTGGGTGTGCCAGGTTCGGCGCCTCCAAGCATGTGGCAAGGATAGTGCTCGCTGCATCATCCCACGACTTCAGGAGCAGGTGCGCGCTCAACATCAAGTACTCGGAGGAGAACCTGAAGGCGTGCCGAAAAGCGAAGCTTAGGGTCTCGACGTTCGACCGCGCGGACGAGCCAAAGGACACATCGTCGATGACCTGGGGAGTGCACAGGGCGATCGAGGACTTCGGCGGTGTCCCAGACGTCATCTTCGACAGAGGAGGGCCTGGGAAAGAGCCCATGATACGCATCTTGGGCAAGGAGCCCAGGGACGTCATCCAGAAGTTGAAGAAGGTCAAGTCGAACAGGGCGACGAGGTGAGGCCATGAAGGTAGCGATGTTCGCAGACTCCTTTCATCCGAACGTCGACGGTGCCGTCGTTGCCATGGAGATCGCGTCAAAGGGCCTCGAGAAGCGGGGGCACGAGGTCGTCATGGTGGCGCCGGAGCCTGATGGCCCGCCGGTGAACTACTGGAGGAAGGTTCACTACCTCCCCGCGAGGGAGTTCAGGAGCTACCCAGGGTACCGAGTCGTCGTATCGCCGTCGGACATGCTCGAGTTCCTCAGGAAGGAGAAGGTCGACGTAATACACTGCCACGGGCTCGCCTCTATGGCCATCCTCAGCCTGACGGCGGCAAAGGCGCTGAAGGTCCCCCATGTCCTCACTTTCCACACGATGGCGAACGAGGCCATCAAGTACTACTCGCCCGTCAAAGTGCCACATGAGATCATGGAGAAGATGGTCTGGATATTCCTGCGCAACCTTCTCAAGAGAGCGGAGGTCGTCGTCGCCCCGTCGGCGCCCATCAGGGACGAGCTGATCGAGAACGGTGTGCGGATGAAGGCCTGCGAAGTCATCCCGACAGGAGTCGACTGCAGCAGGTTCACGCCGGAGAACTACGACCGGACTTTCCTCGACCGATTCGGCCTGGGGGGCAAGCGTGTGCTTCTCCACGTCGGCCGTCTCTCCAAGGAGAAGAGGCTCGACACCGTCCTCCGTGCGATGGCCGAGGTGGCTCCGAAGGTGCCGGACCTCAGACTGCTGGTCGTGGGCAGGGGACCAGCGGCGGAGGACTACAAGGCACTCGTCCGCACGCTCGGCATATCTGATCGCGTTGTCTTCGCCGGTTTCCTATCGGACGAGGAACTGCCCAAGGCGTATGCGAGCGTCGAGGCGCTTGTGATATCATCGACCTTCGAGACCCAGGGGCTCGTCGTCCTCGAGGCGCTGGCCTCAGGGACGCCCGTGGTGGGTATAAGGTTCCGGGCCATCCCTGAATTCGTCAGCGAGGGCAAGAACGGATGTCTGTTCGAGGAGGACGCGTGCGCTGACGCCATCCTGAGATGCTTGGTCAGGTCCGAATCGATGAAGATCAACGCCGTCTCGACTGCGCGTGAGTTCTCCGTGGACGCCTGCACCGCCAAGCTGGAGAAGGCGTACGAGCTCGCGAGCGATATACTGAAGACGCTTTGAGAGCCCTCACTCTCCCTGGGCGGTCGCCTCGGTGGACGAGTTTTCAGCGGGCAGAGGGCTCGCCTGCATCTTCTGCGCGGCCGCCTTCCTCGCGTCCGCGAGCTCCCTCAACCTGATTGCGAGGAAGATGCCTGCAACGGTGAGAGTGCCCTGGCTGCTCTTGACCGACACGAGCATGAACGCCATGATGACCAAGAGCACTCTGTCGTTCATGTTGCGGAGCAGGAAGCTGGAGACCAAAGCCAAGCCCACGACCGCTGCGGCTGCGTACGTGAATAGGTCGCTGTCGAGTGCGACCTCGGCGAGCAGTGTGCCCCCGAACGAAGTCCCCACCCTGGCATCCTCGCTCGCATGGAAGAACACTGCAGAGTCGAGCACCTCCGTGAACCCGAATGGCAGGATGACCGCCAGACAGATGCCAGCACCCATGGCGGATGCGACGGCGACCCTCGAGAAGCTGACCAGGTTCCTGGACGCGACCGCCTTCTGCAGCTCGAACAGCACCAGGACTGCCAACGGGAAGACCGCATACGCCTTTGTCAGTGCCGCGAGGGTCATGAGGAGTATCGCGATTGCCTCAGGGTAGGACCTCAGCCTCTTGTAGCAGTACATCGAAGCGACTATGAGGAGTATGGTAAGCGAGGCGTTGTCGAACGCGTAGAACAGCATCACGATTCCTGCGAACGGCAGGTATGACAGCCATCTCACGCGAACGAGCTCGCGGAACAGGTAGAAGGCGCCGGCCGAAAACAGCAGGTTGACCGCAACGAACCATACCGGAGCCCCGAGGAATCCGAAGACCTCCCTGGCCGCCGTGTAGACGATGAGATCCAATGGGAGGTAGTTGTAGGTCCCGTTCGACCACGTGAGATTCTCCGAGTACCTCTCCATGAACCTCGGGACGACAGGCACAACGTAAGGATTCAAACCGTCCGCAGCCGCTGCCGCACCCCCTTCGACTGCCTCATCGATGTCATGCACCTCATCGAAGTAGTCGAAGTACAACACGAAACAGGACGCGAAGACAATGAAGACGGCCCAGAGCAGCCCCGCTACAACGCGCCTGTACTTCTTGAGCGCCGACACAAAGCTCCCGACGCGCGCGGGCCTTGTCCCGAGTATCCAGAGCGCCACGAGGATCGCCAGAACGCCGTTGTAGAATATGTCGATCAGCAGCCCCACCTTCACCCCGTGTTGCCGCTCCGCAGAACGACGGTCCGCCGAACATCTGGGCGGGCCGCTCCAGAGCGTTATGGCCAGTGGGCATCAGGACGTCGATATATAGAGGTTTGTCGGAGGCCTGACCGGCGTACCGAACTCGCAGGCGGGCTGACGCAGGATTAGGAAAGTATTTCTATCGACTGCGGCCATGCGATTGGAGGGAGGCAGATGGATCTCTCCTACGGCATCTTCCTGGCAGGTTATCTGGTTAGCTTAGTAGTCGCCGTGGTCGTAGGCCTCCTCGTAGTCGTTCGCTGGAAGAACATCTACGTGAAGAAGGCGCTGCTGTCGTTCAGGTACAACGCGGTGTACGTCGTCCTCATCCTCCTGTTCCCCATCACTGTCAAGGTCATTGAGCTGATCCAAGGGAGGCTCGACGATCCCTCGAGTGAGTCTAATGAGATTGTCTACACCAACTGGATTTTCAATCTGAGCGGTGGCGCTGTCAAGCTCCTGCAGGACCGTCTGAACAACAGGCTTCTGACGGACGTCTTCATCGTCGTATATGTCTGGCTCTTCGTGTACATCACGGTGTTTGCGCCCGTGCTGCTCCTGGCGAAGGACGACCGAGTCGTGATGAGGCGGTATGCCATTGCCATCCTCCTGAACGGCCTGATTCTGCTGCCGTTCTATGCGCTGTTCCCGGTGTCGGTCACTGGGTCCCACCCCGAATCCGGCCTCACGCCCCTGCTGTACATCAGCCCCGATTGGGGACGAATGGTGCTGAGCGTCGACCCGCTCGACAACGACTTCCCCAGTGGCCATGTGAGCCTCGCGGTGACTACATTCCTCCTGTTCGCAGTCTCCGGCTTCGAGTACCGCAAGCTAGCATATTTCTTCGGGGGTTCGGCCGCCGCCGTCGTCTTCGCGGTCCTGTACCTGGGAGTGCATTGGCCGCCAGACGTTTATGCGGGGTTCATGGTCGGCGTGCTCGCGTTCGTGCTGTCCGGAACCGAGAAGGTCCAGATGACCATCGACAGGTGGGTCAGAAAAGTCTCCAAGAGGATATTCGGGGATGCGGTAGAAGAGGAGTTCAGTCCTCCACCGGCTGGACCAGAAGGATAGTCACCTCGAACACAAGAGTCCGGCCAGCGATCTCGCCATTGTAGCCGGTCGTGGAGTCGCTCATGTGGACCTCGAACGTCTGGTTCGTGTCGTCGTAAGACCAGAGGAAGAACTCGTTGCCCTCGGTCGTGACCCCTTTAACCTGCCCTATGTCCGACTGCGACACCAGGTTCCTGACCGTGGTCAGGCCTTGGCCGCCGTTCGCGTTCGGGTCGTACGTCTCGACTTCGACGTACCAGCCCTCCGGGCTCACTGGGTCATCCGGATATCCGTAGGGGCTCACCATCTGTCCCACGGTCGGTGTGTGCTTCAGCGTCACCACACCGTCGGCATAGCTGACCACGACTACATTCCAGCCCCAGAAGTAGTGTGTGAGAACTCTGAGCGGGATAGGTTCGATGCCGTAAGCCGACCTGAACTGCGTGTCGGTCATCGTCTCTGTTGCCACGACCTCCTGGACGACGCTAACGGTCACCAGCTGGTCGGGGTTCAGGGCATAACCTTCCTCAGGGGGGATCGTGATCGTCTTCGTCTGCCCCTCGTACATGCCGAGAACACCGAGCGCGAAGCCTTTGATTGTCCCTCCGGCGCCATACAGGCCGGCGGTCATCACGAACGGGCCGTAGCTGTCGTTGGCTCGCTTCGAGAAGGATAGCGACTTCGGATAGAGCACGTCATTCCACGCAACATCAAGCAGGCTCGTATCGAACACCCTGCCGTCCTCCAGCATTCCAGTGTACTGCATCGTCACGGTGTCGCCTGAGACAATCGGGTTGTCCTCTGAGGCCGTAGCAGAGCCACGGGTGTAGAGCAAGTAAGCGACCATTCCCGCGGAAACAAGAATCGCCGCAAGCAAAAGGGCCATCACGATCTTATGAGGATCCCTCTCTCTCTGGGGCTCGATGTTGCCTTCCATCCGGACTCCTGGGTCGCGGTTATAGAGTGGGCTGATATAAAGATTGCCGCCTCCCGCAATGGCTCCAGACCGGTGGCTCATCCCCCGGAAACCGGCGGGAAGATGGACACCTCGTCCCCTTCCGAGAGTTCGACTCCCTTTCTCGGTCCAATCCTGACGTTCCTGCCGTTGACGAGTACGACCAGTCCGTCCGGGTCCCGCTCAGCCCGAGCGATGATGTCCGCGAGTTCCTGGCCCAGGAACCTGCTCAGTGCCCTGAACAACTCGTCCAAGTCGGAAGCCTCCACTTGGCACTCCGAGACTCCTGCGGCCTCACGGACAGTCGCGAACATCCTGACACTGACCCTAGCCATGCTCTCGATACGATTAGGGCAGAACTCGGTATTAAACAAATCCGAGACTGCACGGCCCGAGCGAGTATCCAAGAATCGAGCAGATGTGGCCAACTCGGACATTAATGATGCCCACGCATCGAAGAGCCATGACACACAAAGCGAGCAGGCGGCTGGAAACCATTCGGGACTCGAGAGGCAGGATGCTCGTCCCGAGCGTATGGGAGTTCACGATAAGGCAGAGGCTCCGCTGATCGCGCGGGACACTCTAATCAGGTCTGGATGGGCACATACCTTGAATCGTTCATTTCATGTGAACATTCGAATATAATGCCCTTTTGTGATTCAATGGACCGCCCGGATCACGAAGGCCGCCCTGAGCCTCCGCACGAGACCAGGGCAACGTGCAACGGGACAACTGATATCAACTCCAAGTTGATTGTCAAACCGATCAATCGGAGGAAGGCGGTTGGCGAAAAGGGATAAGAGTCGGCAGGAAGCGACAGTCAGAATAAAGGGGATGCACTGCGCGACCTGCACCACCACTGTCCAGGAGGCCCTCGCGGGGCTCAAAGGGGTTGAGAACGCAAGAGTCAACCTCGCGACCGAGAAGGCCACTTTCGTCTACGACCCCAGCCTCGTCAACCTGGCAGACGTGGAAAGGGCAGTGAAGGAGTCCGGGTACGAGGTCGCTAAGGACGAACTCACGCTCACCATCGGAGAGATGCACTGCGCCACATGCGCCTTGACCGTGCAGGACGCTCTGAAGGCGGTTCCGGGGGTAAGGGACGCGCGAGTCAATTTCGCCCTTGGAAAGGCAGTCATAGACTACGACGCATCCGTCGCCACTGAGGCCCAGATGAGGATAGCGGTGGAGGATTCAGGGTACAGAGTACTTGAGGTACAGGGCGTGATGGCCGAGAAGCTCGCGCGACAGCAGGAGCTCCGGTCTGGCTACAACGCTCTCGTCTTCGCCGCTGTGCTGAGCATCCCCCTTGCCGTTATCAGCATGACCTACGACCTCTGGCCCGAAGGCTTGCTTGACGTGGAGGTCAGGAACTACGTCCTGCTGGCTCTCGCAACACCAGTCCAGTTCTACGCTGGCCTGAGGTACTACAGGGGTGCCTACTGGGCGCTGCGCAACAGGCGCGCCAACATGGATACACTCGTCGTCATGGGCACGACCGCCGCCTGGGGCTACAGCCTGATTGTCACGCTCTTTCCGGATTGGATCGGCGCGATGAACGTCTACTTCGACACGTCCGCTGTGATCATCACGCTGGTGCTGGCGGGCAAGTACCTCGAGCTCAAGTCCAGGGGCGCGACGTCTGAGGCCATCGTGAAACTCATGAACCTTCAGCCACCGACCGCAATCGCTGTCAGAGAGGGCAAGGAGGTCGAGGTGAGTGCGGAGGAGCTTGTCGAAGGCGACGAGGTCATCGTCAAGCCCGGGGAGAGGGTCCCCGTGGACGGCGAGGTGATCTCTGGGGAGTCCGCTGTGGACGAGTCGCTGGTCACAGGGGAGTCCATGCCGCAGGAGAAGACCAAGGGGTCGCAAATGACCGGCGGAACGGTCAACATAGGCGGGGTCCTCAGAATCAAGGCGACTCGCGTGGGGAGGAACACCACTCTCGCGCAGATAGTCAAGCTCGTCGAGGACGCCCAGAGCACCAAAGCACCCATCGAAAGGCTGGCGGACACGGTGTCTGGGTACTTCGTGCCCGCGGTCATCACCATATCCATAGCCGTATTCCTCTTCTGGTATCTGCTCGGATCCGAGCTCTGGGACGTCGGAGACCGCCTGACCTTCTCGCTCACAGTCTGGGTCGCGGTCCTGGTCATCGCGTGCCCCTGTGCGCTCGGCCTGGCTACGCCGACTGCAATCGTCGTCGGGACCGGGAGGGGCGCTCAGCTGGGGATTCTGATCAAGGACGCAGCCGCGCTCGAGACCGCCCACAAGCTCACGACCGTGATATTCGACAAGACTGGCACGCTCACGAAAGGGGAGCCGAAGGTCGTCGCCGCAGAGTTCGGGACGGCGAAGGACAGGAACGAACTGCTTATGCTGGCGGGGAGTGCCGAGAAGGGTTCCGAACACGTGCTGTCCCATGCGGTCATCTCGGCGGCGACGGAGGCGGGTCTGGAGCTCAAGACCCCCGAGACCTCGAGCGTCGTGCCAGGAGAGGGCATAACGTCGGTCGTCGGGGGCAGACAAGTATCTGTCGGGAACAGGAGGATGCTGGACAGACTCCGTGTTCCACTGGGAGAGCTCGAATCGAAGATGGCCGACTTGGAGAGCCGGGGCATGACGGTCATGGCGTGCGTCTCGGACGGGAAGGTTCTCGGCCTGCTAGGCGTCGCAGACACCCTGAAGCCGGAGGCGGGAGCAGCCGTCACGAGCCTCAAGCAGATGGGGCTCAAGGTCGTCATGCTCACAGGAGACAACGAACGCACCGCAAAGGCCATCGCAGCACAGGCGGGCATAGATGAGTTCAGGGCACAGGTGCTGCCAGCGGACAAGTCCGGGGCGGTGGAGTCGTTCCAGAAGCAGGGAGAGGTCGTCGCGATGGTCGGCGACGGGATCAACGACGCCCCAGCGCTCGCCCAGGCAGACATCGGCATCGCCCTCGGCACGGGCACAGACATCGCGCTCGAATCTGGCAACATCGTGCTCGTCGGCGAGGACCTGAGGGGCGTGGTCAACGCCATCAAGCTCAGCAAGCAGACATTCAGGAAGATCAGGCAGAACCTGTTCTGGGCGCTTTTCTACAACACGGCCTCTATACCCATCGCGGCCGGGGTGCTATACCCGTTCACAGCTTGGCTATTGAGCCCTATGATTGCCGCGGGGGCGATGGCCTTCAGCTCAGTCTCGGTGGTCACAAACGCATCGCTTCTGAGAAGATTCAAACCCTGAACCGCCCGGACCCCCTCATTCGACGCGCCAGTATGCGAAAAACCCCATTCTCGAAGGCCGAAACACGGTAGAAAAGGTTATCTGGGCGCTTCAAGATAACAACACTGACAGTCGGGTTATTGTGGGCGGCTAACAAGGAATCACGCTTACTCCAGGGCCCACTCTCCGAGAACCCCATTTCGGCACCCCCCAGTCGGATGTGGTCTGATGTTCGGGAAGAAGCTAACCAAAGGATTTCTAGTAGACCCCAGCGGCAACCTCGTGAAGGAGTTCACATTTAGCTCGAAGGCGGACGTAGGCTTCGACCAAATCAGGCCCGCCATCCAGGGCAAGGGGGACGTCGGCGCCCTGGCGCCATTCGAGGTCGCGAGACAGACGGCGACCGTGGTCAAGGGCAACAAGCTTCATTTCATCGCGCTGTCCAAAGGTCCAGCGGAAGATGAGGACCTGGGATTCTTCAGGGAGATTCTGAACTCCGTGGAGAGCTCCTTGGATTCGGCCATCGACGCCAGGATGAAGGCCGCGGAAGAGGTCGAGCAGAGGTCCAGAAAGGAACAGGAGACTGCCAAGAAATCCTCTGATGAGCTCGACATGAACAGGCGCGGCCTTGCGCTCGAAGGTGTGGCCCTAGAGGAGCTCAGGATGGAGCTCGGCCACCTGAAGGGTGAGATGGAGAAGTGGCAGGACGAGCTCAGGGAGTTCGAGACCCAGGTCGAAGACCGCCACTCTCAGATCGATGACAGGGTCACGCTGTTGCTCGAGAGGGAGCAGTTGCTGCTCCAGAACCAGCAGACGTTCGAGACGGCGACCGAGGCGAAGCGGGCCCTCATGAGGAAGATGCAGGAGGGCATCGCGTCGTCCCTCGAGAGCTTCGAATCGGGCCTCGCACAGCTCGCACACGAGAAGAACGCGCTCCAGCAGGACAAGCAGACTCTGGACTCACAGGTCAAGCAGCTGATGGAGGACAAGGCCCGATGGGAGAAGGACGTCGAGGAGACGAAGGCCAGGCTCCTCACCATGGAGAAGGAGCAGCAGGAGTTAGAGTTGAAGGCTGACGAGATCGAGGCACGCCGGAAAGACCTCGAAGGGCTGGAAGCGGCATCCAACAAGCGCAAGGCTGAGCTCGATGACTTGGCCGCGAAGCTCGACTCCGAGAGACTGACTTTCACAGGCGAGATGGAGAAATCGAAGTCGGAGCTCGGTGATGCCCGGAACGCGCTGGCCCAGAGGGAGCAGGCCCAGAAGGATGCGGAGGCCGACCTCGAGAAAGGCAGGCAGGAGCTGAACAAGGGCATCGCGGAGCTGAAGCCCAGACAGGACTTGCTCAACGCCCAAGCCGAGGAACTCGCGGGCAGAATAAATGAGTTGAAGAACCGGGAGACGGCGCTCGACACCGAGAAGGCAGACCTCGAGAAGAGGCGCTCCGAGATCGAGAAGAACGCGGAGACCCAGCAGAAGGAACTCGCCACCCTGCTCGCCAAGATCGGCAAGGACAGCGAGGATCTGAAGGCCCGCGCCGGCACCCTCGACACGCGAGAGCTCGAGGTCAGGGAGAGGGAGTCGAAGATTGCAGATGCCGAGGCGAGAGTCGAGTCATTGCTCAGGGACCAAGACAAACGGCAGAAGGACGTGGAGCGCAGAGAGGCAGCGGTCAAGGCATCGCTCGCGGCTCAGGAGAACACCGCACGCGCCATCGCCGACAAGGAACTCATGCTTGCCGAGAAGGAGAAGGCGTTCCTGGCAAAGGAGGCCACGATCGCCGAGGCGAAGGCTCGCGCAGACGCGCAGCTCGACGAGCTGGCCGTCGCCAAGAAGGAACTCGAAGGCATCAGGGGCGAGATCACGAGCAAGCAGGCCGCGCTTGCACAGGAGGAGAAAGCGCTCGAGGAGCGCGACGCCAAGATGCGAGAGACCGCAGGAGACTTGAAGAAGAAGCAGGAAGGCCTGAAGGAGTCCGAGGCCCAGCTCGAAACGAAGGTCAAGGCCCTCGGTGAGAGGGAGAAGGCCCTCGCAGCGGAGGAGAAGAAGGCCAAGGCCAAGGTGGAGGAGGAGATGAAGAGGGTCGAGGCCGAGAGGAAGCAGGTGTCCGACAAGTTCTCCGAGCTGGACGGCAAGATGAAGGAGCTGTCCGCGAAGGAATCCGCGATGTCGAAGATGCACGCGGAGATAGAATCGCGCGAGCTCTCATTCAAGGACAAGGTCGAGGATTACAACCGCCGGAGGGAAGGCCTCGCGGCGGAGATGGACAAGGTCGCTCTCGAGAAGGCCAAGATAGAGAAGATGAGGGAGCACCTGGACAAGCGCAAGGAGATCATCGGCGGACAGGTGGACAGGCTCGCTGAAGTGACCAAGAAGCTGGACGAACTGAGGGCCAGGTCGAAGCGCAGGGCCGAAGAGGCCCCGACTGGTGAGCAGGCCCCGCCAGAGGACAAGCCTGCGCAGCAGCAGTGAGCGCTCTGCCCTTGGGGCGCTCACGCCAGGCGCGGCCAACCCTTTTCGAGGCTCTTGGAGGCCGCCACCAGCGTTCTTCTGAATAGCGGCCTGTTCCTGGCGTCGAGACGCAGATGCTTTGCGATGTATGGCCTGACGCGTTCCATGGCGTCCGCGCCCGTTGTGCGCTCGTAGGCCCTGATCATCTTGAAGCACAGGTCGAACTTGATCGGAGTGAAGAAAGGCTCGCTGCCGAGTATGGAAGAGGCCAAGTCGCCAACATCATCGAGCGGCTCTCCCTCCCTGGAATCCTCGAGGTCGATTCCGTAGACGACGCCTTCGGATAGGATGAAGTTCGACAGTGCGGCGTCACCGATTATGGTCTTCGTCCCTCCGTCCTCCAGCTTCTCGTGGAAGCCGCCCATCCAAACGCCGAGCGACTCGGCAACCTCTGAGCTGAGCATGTGGTTGATCATTCGGTCGCAGGTCTCCCCGTCGATGTACTCAAGCACGATGTAGTCCCCCTCTTTCCAGAGAGGGAACGGCACCGCCAACCCAGCGGCCCTCGCCCTTACGAGCGTCTCGAACTCAGTGCCGCTCTTTCTTGAGAAGAACTTCTTCAAGACGATGGGCCTCACATCCGTTTCGACCAGCCATACCCGGTTGACGCTACTCGGCAGAAGCCGCACCTTGTTGACGACGACCCGCTGGTTGAGGGCCTTCTTCAGGGCCTCATAGCCGAGCGAGTCGATCGAAGTCAGGTCCTCGAGCATGCTGCATCAAAAAAGCCGTAGAGGCGATAAATAACCTCTGATTGCCTTACCAGTCGCGCACCCGGTCTAACGCCAGGAGACCGAGTCCTCTCTCAGGGAATCCATCAGCCCCTTCGTTATCCTCAGCGCGTCGTCCGGGTCGTCCGCCCTAAGGGCCTGCATGGCGCTCTTGATCGTCAGGATGTAAGGCGATATGTCCACGCCCACAGCCTTTGCGTCCGTCAAGAACTCCCTTGCCTTCGCGATTTCCGAGCGTACGAGGTCAGGAATGCTCGGTGCGACAGCCTCCTCGGTCTGCTTTGCCAGCGCCGACACGAGGTTCCAGTTGCCGTCCCTCGCAGCCTCCCACGCACTGCCCATCAACCTGCGCGCCCTCGTGGTGTCCGTGCCCAGAGAGCCGATGTCCGATATCAGGTGCTCGATCTCCTCGAGAAGCCTTGCAGACCCAGTGAACCCCCTGAGCGCCTCCTGATGCAGGAGCTCGCGTGAGGACGCCTTCTGGCCCATGAGGCTGAACAGGTCGAACTTCTCAGGCCTCACCATCGGTTCCCTCTTGACGGGCCTCTCGACCATGGGCTTCTCAGCCACTGGCTTCTCGCGGGCCGCCTCGACCTCCACTTCATCCACCATCGGACCGTCGGCGAATATGGCGCCACAGAACGGACAGTAGGGGTCCGAGTCCTTGACGATCATGTCGCATTCGGTACACTGGTAGAGAGGCCCATCGTATTCCTCGACGGCCTGGGAGGGGTTGACCAGCTTCGGGGACAGAGTGGCCTGCTTCATCTGCTCACTCATGCGCGGCTCGACCGAGCCGACGCCCCCGGACAACTCCGGGCTCCTGGTGCCTGGGTTCCGGAGTATCCTCTGCAACTTCTTGTGGTACATCTCGGAACGCGCATCACCTGCTTCCCGGACCCCGGGGGACCTCTTTGGCGCAGCTGTGCCTGCCATGCTCGTGTTCACTCCGCAAGTCAATGTCTGCCTGAACTTGTTTGTCCTGGCGGATATAAGAATGATATCCCCTGGGTATCACTGGCCGAAACACAAAACGGGGTGAATGCGGTCCGGGCGCTATCTTCCCCGCAACAGCTCGCGGAAGGACTTCTCGTCAAGTATGGCCTTCTTCATAGCCTTCGCCTTCTCGAGCTTCGACCCGGGGTCCCTTCCGACGACGACGTAGTCCGTCGCCTTCGTCACCGTGCCTGAGACCCTGCCCCCGAGCGCCTGGACCTTGGACTCTGCCTCGGACCTCGGCATCGACTCCAGCTCGCCGGTGAACAGGAAGACCTTCCCGGTCAGCGGCCCCGCGGCCCTCTTCGCTGCCTCCATTCTGAGACCGGCCTTTCTGAGGCGCTCCACGAGCTGCCTGTTCCTCGAGTTGTCGAAGAAGTCCCTGACCGAGGAGGCGACCACTGGGCCGATGCCCTCGGTCCTGGAAAGCTCCTCCACGGAGGCGCCCATGAGCCTGTCCATGCTCCCGAAGGCCTCCACGAGGTCCCTCGCAGTGGTCTTGCCGACGTGCCTTATGCCGAGGCCGAACAAGACGCGCTCGAACTCGCGCCCGACGCTCCGCTTGACCGCGTCGACGACGTTCTGGGAGGACTTGTCGGCGAACCCTTCCAGCTCCACGAGCTGCTCCTTCCGGAGGTCGTAGAGGTCCGCAGCGTCCTTCACGAGCCCCCTGTCGACGAGCTGGTCGATCAACGAAGGGCCGACCCCCTCGATGTCCATCGCGTCTCTGCAGCAGAAGTGCCCCAGCCGCTCCTTGACCTGGGCGGGGCATGAGGCGTTCACGCACCTGCGGGCGGCCTCATCCGCCTCGCGGACCGCCTTTGACCCGCACACCGGACAGGTCGTCGGCATCCTGAACTCCCGCTCGGCTCCCGTCCTCTTCTCCAGGATGGGCTTGACCACCTGCGGGATGACCTCGCCCGCCCTCTCGACCAAGACGTGGTCGCCTATCATCAGACCCTTTCTCTTGACTTCGTCCTCGTTGTGGAGGGTGGCGTGGGAGACGGTCACGCCGCCTATCTGTACGGGCTCGAGCACCGCGACCGGTGTTAGAGTCCCGGTCCTGCCCACCTGGACCTGTATGTCCAGAAGCTTGGTCGTCATCTGTTTCGGTGGGTATTTGTACGCTATCGCCCAGCGCGGGTTCTTCGCGGTATACCCTAGCGCGCTCTGCTGCTTGATGGAGTTCACCTTGATGACGATCCCGTCGATCTCGTAGTCGAGTCCCTCCCGCTTGGACTCCCACGCGGCGATGTGTTCCAGCAGCTTGTCGATGGAATTGAATTTCCGGGTGTTCGGACTCACCCTGAGCCCGCTCCGGCGCATTAGCTCCAGGCACTCGGAGTGCGTGGCAGGCATGGTCCCGGACGTGTAGCTCAGCGTGTAGAAGAATGCCTCGAGCGGCCTCGATGCCGCCACCTTCGGGTCCAACTGCCTGATCGAGCCGGCAGCGGCGTTCCGCGGGTTCGCGAAGAGCGGCTCCCCCGCCTCCTCCCTCTCCTTGTTGAGCCTCCTGAGGCCCTCCATTGGCATGTAGACCTCGCCCCGGACCTCCGCGTCCCTGAGGCCGTCCGGCTTCAGCTTGAGAGGGATGCTCCTGATGGTCTTGATGTTCTGGGTCACGTCCTCGCCGATCCTTCCGTCCCCTCTGGTCGCGCCTCTCACAAGCGACCCGTTCTCGTACATGAGCGCGATCCCGAGCCCGTCGATCTTGAGCTCCACCACATACTCCAGCGGCTCGTCCTTGAGCCACTTCCTGACCCGCGAGTCGAACTCCCTGAGCTCCTGCTCGCTGTAGCAGTTGTCGAGGCTGAGCATGGCTACCTTGTGCTCGACCTGCGGGAACTCCTCTAAGGGCCTTCCGGAGACGCGCTGGGTGGGCGAGTCCGGCAGCACGAGGTTCGGGTGCTTCTCCTCGAGGTCCCTGAGCTCCTTCACCAGCATGTCGTACTCGTAGTCAGAAACCTCGGGATTGTCCTCGACATAGTACTTCGCGTCGTGGTACGAGACGAGGTCCACGAGCGCCCTCATCCTCTTCTTCGCGAGCTCCTCCTCTCCGCTCATGTCCGTCTGCCCCTCAGGTTCCTGTCAAGGTCCTTGGCCCTCACGGTGTTGAGGACGTCCTTCGCCTCGAGCCATCCTCTCCTAGCCGTTATGACGCCGAGCCTGATAAAGCCCATCTGGTCGACGTGGTGCGCGTCGGTTCCGATGGCTACGCGCGCTCCGGCGTCCTTGGCCATCCTGCAGTTCACATCGCCCAGGTCGAGCCTGTTGGGGAATGAATTAATCTCCATCGAGACCCCCGAGGCCTTTGCCGCCTCGAAGACCTTCTCCAGGTCGAGCTGGTAGCCGCTCCTCTCGCCGATCAGCCTGCCCGTCGGATGGCCGAGGATGTCGATTGACCCGGATTCGACAGCCGCGAGGACCCTATTGGTCATCTCTTCCCTCTCCATCTTGAACCTGGAATGTACAGAGGCCACGACGACGTCCAGGTCCTTCAGGAGGGCCTTGGGGAAGTCCAGGGTTCCGTCGGACCTGATGTCGACCTCGGTGCCGGCCAACACCCTGAGCCTGCCCCCCATCGCCGAGTCGACCTTGCGCACCTCGGCAATCTGCTTTCGCAGGTCCTCGGGCGAGAGGCCTCCGGCTATCTTCATGGTTTGCGAGTGGTCCGTGATTGCGACGAACTCGTACCCTGTCCTAGCTGCCCGGTCCGCCACCTGCTGGACGGTGTTGGACCCGTCGCTCCACTCCGTGTGAACATGGAAGTCACCTCTCAGTTGGTCGTGCCTGACCAGCGTCGGGAGCTGGCCATGTCTGGAGGCGTCGAATTCGCCTGCGTTCTCGCGCAGTTCGGGCTCGATGTAACTGAATCCGAGGGCTCTGTACACCTCGTCCTCGGTCGCGCCTGCCACCATCTTGCCGGAGTCGCGCTCGAACAGACCATACTCGTTGAGCTTGAACCCCATATCGATGCTGACCTTGCGCATGTAGACATTGTGTTCCTTCGACCCGGTCAAATAGCACAGGGCGGCACCGTAACTCTTCGTCTCGACCGCCCTGATGTCCACCTGCAGGCCGTTCTTCAGGCGGACCGTCGACTTCGTGGGCCCCTTCATCAGGATCTCTGAGACGTCGGGATATGAGACGAATGCGTCCATGATCGCAGAGGGTTCGTCATCCCCGACCAGGATGTCTATGTCGCCAATCGTCTCCTTGCCGCGCCTGAGACTGCCCGCGATGCTGACACTGTCGAGCTTCTGGCTCGCCTTCAGGTGCTCGACGTACCTCTCGGCGACTGGCAGCGCTTCACCAAGCAAGGTCCGCTTGCCCTTGGCCTCCAGCGTGTCTATCCCCTGCAGAATGCGTTCCTCCGTCTTCTCGCCGAACCCCTTCAGGTTCCGGAGACGCTTCGCCTTCGCGGCCTCCTTCAGCTGGTCGAGGGATGTGATTCCGAGCTCCTTGTACAGGACCATCGCCGTCTTCGGGCCAACGTCGGGAACCCGGAGAACGTCCAGGAGCCCTTCCGGGAGCTGCGACCGGAGCTCCTCGAGGTACCGCAACTTTCCCGTCTTCACCAACTCGTCGATCTTCTTGGCCATCGCCTCGCCGACCCCCGGCACGTCCTTGACTTTTCCTTCCGAGGCCAGCTTGTTGATGTCCTCCTCCATCGACTCTATGTTCCTGGCGGCGCGCCTGTACGCGGCCGGCTTGAACGCGACCCCCTGCAGGTCCAGCAGGTCGGCGATCTCATAGAAGACTGCTGCAACGCCCTGGTTGTCCATGTGCCTCCGAACCTCCTCCAAATCCTATACGCGACGAATATAGGTTTGCATGGGAGAGGTGTGTGGAACTGCGCTTATGTTTAGAATCTTGAACCCATCTGGCTCCGCTTATGCGTCATCGTTTTATATCTAGAGTGGTATAACCATATCACAAGAGGTATGATTAAGCTGTTGAACAGGGATGTTTTGGGAGTACTGGCCAAGAAGGGCAGAATCGAGCTGATCCGCACACTTAAGTCGTATCCCGATCGCGACCTGACTATCAACGAGTTGGCCAGGCTCTCGAAGATCCCGCCCATGACCGCTTGGAGGGCGGTCAAGGATCTCAAGAGGACAGGATTCGTCAAGACCCGCAAGGTTGGAAACGCCCTGAGCGTCAAAATAGTGGACGACAAGGAAAAGCTGCGCACCCTAAGGTTGATACCGGAGACGGACCCCCAGCGGACCGCCGCCCTAGAGTTCGCATCCAGGTTGGGGAAGAACCCCTGGCTCCGCGAGTGCAGGCTGTTCGGGAGCATCGGCAGGGGGGAGCACTCGCCAGGCGAGGAGGTGGACGTCGCGGTCGTCTACGACGACCAATCGGCATCGGAAGACGCAGTGAAATCGGCCGCGACAGAGCTGGCCAAGTCAATCGTCGCGGAAACTAACGTCGCTGTAGTCCCGTTCTGCATCGCGCTGAAGGAGATGGGCAGGAAAGGAGGCCTCGCGGCGGAGCTGAGGGACAAGGAGACAATCTGGGGCAGGTAGTAGCCGCCATCTCGACTCAGATGGACCTGGCCCTGGAGAAGTGGTCATAGACTATGCGCGCGATCTTCGCCTCTGCGAGTTGCGCCTTCTCGGGGTTCTTCTCCTCGAGCTTCTTGAAGAACACGCACAAGACGATGTGGGACTTCGCGGAGATGTAGATTATGCCGGCGTTGTTCACGGTACCGGCTGTTATGCCCGACTTCGCAGCGACGATGACGTCGTCCGAGAGGTACTGCGGGATGGCCGAGCCCGTGGCGTTCCTCATCATGGTTGCGAGCATCTCCTTGCTCGCCTCTTGCGACACGACCTCACCCTTCAGGACTTTCTCAAGGATTACGCCGATCTCGCGCGGGGTCCCGAGGTTGTCGAAGACCTGGTCGTACTCGCGCTGGGTCTTGAACTTCTTCTCCTCCTTCATGCCGTAGAGGGCCTCGTACTTGCGCCTGAATTCCTCGACGGAGAGGTTTGCGCACTCGGCGTCGATCTCGTTGAGGATCTTCATCCGCTCTAGGTCGCTGAGGCCCTTCCAAGTCCTTGCGGCCTCCTGGACGGACTTCTCCTTGAACGGCCCCATGCCCATGGTCAGCAGGAAACCCTCGCGCCACGGGAGGTAAATGGAAGTCTTGTGGAGCCCCAGCTCCCTGATGAGCATGTTCACCCTCTGTATGCCGATCCGCTTCCACAGCATCTCGGACGCAGTGTTATCTGACGCGATCATCATCAGCGTGACGAGGTCGCGGATGCTCAGCTCCAAGCCGGGGCTGAGGTATTGGAGGATGCCTGAACCGATGCAGTAGTTCCTCGGCTCGAGCCTGAGCTTCTCGTCGAGGGAGAGAGTGCCCTCGTGTGCCTGACGATAGACCTCCACCATCACGGGCATTTTGAACACGCTGCCCAGAGGGAAGATCTTGTCTGCCTCGATGGATATCTCCTTGCCGCTCTCGACGTGCTTCATGTAGAGCCCCATCTGGCCCTTCACGTCCTTGGAGACCTTGGCTATCTCCGACCGGAGTTTGGCCATCTCGGGATCTGTCGCGGTCTTGCCCTTTTCAGCTGTCAACGAGCGGACTCACTCTCCTCTGCGTCTTGCCGTGTGCCCCGGACGAAGCCCCCGAGGCCACCAGCCAAACCTCAAACGTTGTGAAACGCATTGGGATGTATCTATATAGCGACTTCTGTGCGACACCAGGGGCCCAAGAGAACCGATGTCCGCAAAAATGCACCGCCAGCGTGCAAAAACTCTTTAAATGTGGTCTGATTCCCCCCGGACGGAGGTGGGGAAGCATGGCCTTGGTAGACTTCCAGAAGCTGAGCATGAAGAAGAACGCTGCGCAGATTATCGACCGGGAGGCGTTCAAACGTATCCATGAGGAGTCGTTGGACGTCCTCGAGAACATCGGCATACGCATCTACAGCAGGCAGGCACTCGACCTCCTCAAGAAGAACGGGGCGGAAGTCGACAAGGACAAGATGGTCGCGCGCATCCCCAAGAGCCTTGTCGAGAAGGCGCTCGAGACGGTCCCGAAGGAGCTCAGGCTGGCCGCAAGGAACCCGAAATACGACGTCAACATCGACGGCAAGCACCTGTACTTCACATTCGATGGCTGCGGCGTCCAGACAATAGACATTGATTCGCACGTTCGCCGACCAGCCAGAAAGCAGGACATAGTAGACTGCGCCCGCCTAGCCAATCTCCTTCCAGGAGTCGGATACTTCACCCCGTCGCTCGCGCCACAGGACGTCCCGCTCCACGCACACGTTCTCCACCAGGTGCAGGCGGCGTACTCGACTACCGACAAGTTCGTCATGTCCGAGTCCACCACAACCGCCGCGGAGGCGAAAGCCCAGATCGAGATGGCTGCGGCGGTCGCAGGCGGCCGGGAGAAGCTCAAGAAGCGCCCCACGCTATCTGCGATCATTTGCGCGGTGCCGCCTCTCAACCTCGATGGAGGGGGAAGTGAGGCGACAATCGAGTTCGCCCGAGCCGGCGTGCCCGTCATGATGATGAGCATGGTGGAGGCGGGGGTCTCAGGCCCAATCACGCTAGCAGGAACCCTGGTCGTAAGCAACGCCGAGGTACTGGCAATCCTCACGCTCACACAGTGCGCGAACAAGGGTGCGCCCGCGATCTATGGGTCGGTTCTATCGATGATGGAGCCGAGGACTGGGGCATACGTCTCCGGAGCTCCCGAAGCGGGATTGCTCTGTGCGTCGATCGTGGACATAGGCAGGCACTACAAGCTCCCCACCCAGGCGGGGACTTTTGGGACGAACGCCGTGGTGCCGGGGAGCCAGGCCGCCACCGAACACAGCCTCACGACGCTCATGGCCGTGAAGGCGGGAGCTGACTTGGTCAACGGGTTCGGACTCCTCGACGCGTCCACGGTGCTGTCGTTCGAGCAGCTCGTGCTGGACTACGACATCGTCACGGAGGTCCTGTACCTCGCCAAGGGCATCGAAGTCAACGACGAGACCGTCGCGAGGGACCTGATCCGCGAGGTGGGGATAGGGGGCACGTTCCTCGCCAAGAGGCAGACTCTGAGCCACCTGAAGGATGCGTGGGAGCCCTTGGTGTTCCAGTACGGAACATACGAGGAATGGGTCAAGAAGGGCTCAGTGGACCCAGTAGCAAGAGCGAACGCAAAGGCCAAGGAGCTCCTGCGTGCAGCCCCGGCGGTTCCCTTGGAGAAGGACGTCGAGAAGGAGATCCAGGAAATCCTCAAGAAGGGCGAGAGAGAGCTGAAGTAGCCGCCCGGTGCCAACACACCCCATTGGAGAACGACTATCTAGGCGGAGCCTTGGTCAGCGCTCACGCTTGACAGCAGAAAGGGAGACTGGAACGAGGGCACGGAGCCGGTCAGGGGGGGAAAGGGGGGAGGAGAGTAGCTGACTCGGTCCGGAGAGAAAAACCTCTTTTCCCTCTTCCAATCTCTCGCCCAATGCATCGCGCCCCGCCGCTCATATAGGTGTTGTCCCAGTAATCAGCCGTGATAACGACGCTGGCCGTGCCTCCGGGTAAAGGTTTAATCGAGCGGACGAGATTCCGGCGAGAGACCCCGGGTCAGAAGCATGAGTACCGCAAACCCACCGTTCCCCAAGGGCATCAAGGCAGTGATATTCGATCTCGATGACACGCTGGTCGAGTCCACAGTCAACTACGGCAAGTTCAAGCGCCTGGTCATCGACCGCATGGTCTCCCACGGAGAGGACAGGAACAGGTACAGCCTGGACGAGACGATAGTCCAGATACTCTCGAAGTACGAGAAGTCCATGAAAGCCGAGGGGCTCGGGAGGGAGGAGATCGCAGGCCGCCTCGCCGAGCTGGACAGAATCATGGACGATGTGGAGCTGGAGAGGGTCGAAGAGACCGTGGCCATCAAGGGAGCAGCCGAGGTCCTCGACCTGCTCAGGAAGAGCGGTGTCAAGGTCGGCATCCTGACCCGCGGCTGCGAGGAGTACGCCACCGCAGCATTGCGTTCGACGTCCATGCTGGGTATGGTCGACGAGCTGGAGTGCAGGAACTCGCACACCAAGGCCAAGCCGGACCCGGAGAGCTACCTCAAGCTGGTCGCTCGCCTGGGCGTCGGCAAAGACGAGACCCTTTTCGTGGGTGACCACCCCATAGACGCTCAGTGCGCCTCGAACGCCGAGGTCCGGTTCGTAGGAGTGCTGACGGGCGATGTGCCCGAGGAAGCGCTTGAAGAGGCCGGCAGCACAGCGGTGTTCCGAGATGTGGGGGCGATGCTCGACTGGGTCCGGGAAGGGCTGAGGACAAAGGCCTGAAAAGGAGAAGATTATTAGGACTATAATCGGGAATTGACACAAAAAAGTGACTATCTCGAACCCACGTCCAAAAGCCTGAGAACGCCCACGTCTCCGGAGCCGAGCATGCTCTCGTCGTGCTGCTCGCCCTCGGACCTTGGTAGGATCGGTTCCATGCTCCTCTCAAGCATGGCGATCTCCCTCTGCGACAGAGTCCTCGGGTCGACGGGGACGAGCATGATGCTCTCGTTCGTCACGACGACGTCCCGGAGCTGGTGCATGAACTGGAGCATGCGATCATAGGTGTTCAGGGATACCAGGTACTCAAGGCCGTCCAGGACGACCACAGTCCTCTGCTGGTTCTCTATGAAGGAGCGTATCTGGCCCATGAGGATTCCAATCGCCGTCGGGTTAATCCTCCCTTCCCCGACCATGTTAGTGAGCCAGAGCACCTTGCAGCTGCCCAGTTCCTTCTCGGACAGGAGCTTCTTTGGGAAGTCCCTGGTCACCACGAGGCCCACATAGCCAGATGCGAGCGCCTGGTCGAAAAGCTCGTAGCTCGTCTTTGGCCGCCGCTCCTCAACAAGGTAAACGTTGCCAGGCTTCGGCTCCGGGCCCATGGAAGGGCCTGAGCTAACAGCTGGACTCACCACTGCATCCCATCCGATATGACAGATATGCCGGGAATCTTTATATAATACTGTTGGGCGCGGTTCTCACGGATTGCAACTCACGATGCGCTGCGCTGACAGTCAATGAAATGCCTTCTGGAAGAGGTTTCATGCCCGGACGGCGCTCAGTCAGTACATCTCAGGCTTGAGCTCCAGCCCCAGAGAGGCCATCTCCCTCTTGAAGTTCCTGACGACGCCCTGGTACTCCTTCGTGGGCTTCCTGGCCTCAGGGTCCCAGCACTCGAACAGGCTCTTGCCGAGGGGCGGGGCGCCGAGCTTCGATTCGTACTTGCCCAGAAGCTTCTTGACGAGTTCGTTCGCGTCCGAGAGCTTCATGCCGGCAACCGCGTGCCCGACCTCTGCGGATATCCTTGGCTCGACAGGTGTGGTCCTGTCCTCGTGCTTGTTAGTCGCGACCCCCAGGGACTCGATTGAGAGCCCGGCGGTGACGGCGGATGTGACGGCCGCAGAGGTCTCGTACAGGCACATGGGCGTGCAAGGGCCAGCAGTCGTGTAGTTGAGGTTCAGGCTGAGCAGGTGTGTGTTCCTGCTGACTGCTTGTCCCATCGAGCTTATGACCCAGAGCTGGTCCCTTGGGCTGCTCGCGACATATCTGAGGTGTATCGTGAACGGCAGCAACCAGCTGGACTGGTAGGTCAGCAGGCCCATCATGTGATGGGCGACGTTCGACACGGCAGTACCCTCGGGTCCGCCGGAGTACCCTCCGAGCAGCGGGCCGAAGCACATGCCGATGTGCCCGCCCATTGAGAGCGCGACCGCGACCTTGTTCAGCCGAGCGAAGTCGACCTTCATGGGGTCCATGCAGCATATCATGTACCCGTCGGAAGACCTCATCCCGAACTTCGGATGCAGGGCGGCTGCGAAGGCGATGTCGCTCTCCGCGGTGGCGAGCGAGTTCATGATCGGTATCCCCTGGCGGCCGACCCTGTTGGTCGCCTCTCGCGCGAGGACTGCGTTCCTCATCGCCGCGAGCACCTCAAGCGGGGATGCTGGCCTGACTCTCATGCCGCCCACACGCGTTATCGCGGGGGTGGTTATCGCATTCGTCTCCGGTATCTCGGCGTACCCCTCGACCAGGGTCAGGAACGACCTGTCGCTGGAGCAAGGACCTCCGCCAGCCCCGAGGAGGCACCACGGGGGCGTCTTGTCCCCTACCTTCCTGTTCACGAGGTGCTTCCTGTCCCTGCCTTCTCCGAAGTGCAGCTTCGACGGCGCGTTCTTGAGGGCCTCCTTGATCTCTGACTCCGTGTAAGAAATGACCCGGCCGCTACTTGTGCAGAATGCTCCCACATCGACCAGCAGCTCAAGCCCCGCCTGGAACAAGTCATCCGCCATCGCATTGTCCTGAGGGATCGGGTTCTCGGGGTCGTACTTGATCTTGTACTCCTTCACCTTCTCCTGGCACTTGGGTGCGAACAACTTGAGCTGGTAGTCGGTCTCGCTCATCGGCTTGCCGTTGAGCGCCTTCTCCATGACGTCTAGTATCTGGACCATGAGGATCACCGGCCCTTCGCGAACTTCTCCGCTAGCTTCACCGCCTCGACGGCGTTCATGCCGCAGGCGTCCGCACCTATCTCCTTGGCCCACTCCTTCGTGGTGGGGCCGCCTCCGATGATGACTCCGTACTTCCTGCGCTCCTTGTTCGACACGAGGTAATCGACGATGTCCTTCTGGGAGCCAATCGTGCTGGACATCAGCGCCGATGCGCCGATCACCTTCGCGCCCGAGCGCTTAGCCTCTTCTATGAATGTTATGGTCTTCACATCGACTCCGAGGTCGACGACGTTGAATCCGCCGGCCATGAGCATGCTGGACACGATGTTCTTCCCGATCTCGTGCACATCGCCCTGGACGGTGCCTATGACCACTGTGGCCTTGACCCCTTTCGACCCTTTGGGGATGAGTGGGAGCAGCAGCCCGAGGGCCGATTTCATCGCGTCGGCCGCGAGCATCAGTTCCGGGAGGTATATCTCCATCTTCTCAAACTTGTCACCGATCTTCTCGATGGAAGGCACCAAGCCCTTCTCAATGGCGGTCAGCGGATTGACCTTCTCCGCAATCGCCGCCTTCGCCGCGCTCACAGCGGCCCCAGAATCATACTCCAGAATCGCGTTCTGCAAGTCCTTCAGTATCTTCTCCTGACTCATTGCCCCACCTTTCCCAAGCAGCCGGAGGACCACATGGATGCTCCAGGCCGTCCGGGAATCCACAGACTTCTACTTGAAGTTTCGTCCGAGTGGTTGATATTCGTGCCGGTCAAGGACATACTGGCCATCTATGCCGAGGCCTGGGCTGACACCTGCGCGCTTGACGAGGCCGCTGCGAAAGGTTTTAACATGGATACACCCTAAGTGTACGCAACCCACGGGCACCCCCTGATGTCTGTCCGTCGCGACGAAGGATGCGGGTACGAACGGCCATGTCTCCCCCTGTCGATTACGGTCTTCTTCTGCGTGAGCTATCAGACGGAGTGCTTGTCTGCGACAAGGAGGGGAATATCTCCTACTCCAACCCCGCATTCGCCAAGCTCCTGGGCTACACTGAACAACAGATGAAACAGAAAAACCTCGCCCGGGACGTCGTCGACCGCGTCCTTGAGTGGAAGGCTATGGTCTCCCTCCTCGAGCAGGGCGGAATGGTGGAAGACTACGAGATCAAGTTCAAGAAGCCCGACGGCAGCGTCGGTTGCGCTGCGATTGCAGCCTCCAATATGAGGGACGAGGCGAGCAGGTTCGTCGGCATCGCAATCGTATTCCGGGACATATCCACGAGGAAGGGCATAGAACACGACCTCAGGGAGAAGGCGTTCAGGATAGATGTCATGAACAAGATCGCCAAGGTCGCAACCGCGGAGACCGACGTCCGGAGGCACGCGCTCGTAGCCATCTGCGGAGAGCTCGCCAAGCTGATCAACTTCGAACTCCTCACGGTTGGAATAACCGAGGACAACGGGAGACACGTGGACGTCTTGGTGCCCGATCCCGACAGCCCAGCTGCGAAGAAGTCGAGCGGGGTAGTTCCGATCGAGGGGAGCATCGTCGAGAAGCTCAGGCTGAGCAGGAGCCCCATCATAATCGGCAAGGATGCTTCGAGGAAGCCGTTCTCCGAGCTCACCGTACTCGACGTGAGCAGGTACTCATCGCTGCTGTCTGTGCCGCTCAACAGCCGTGGCAGGATAATCGGGTCTCTGAACATATTCCACACGAAGCCCAACGAATACAACCCGGAAACCGCTGACACCCTTCAGTCCGTGGCAGACCAGGTCGCAGGACTGATTGACAATATGGTGCTGATGTCATTCCTCGAGAAGAAGGTCAAGCTCCAGGACACGCTCGTCAGGACCGGGGTCGAGCTTGCGAAGACCATCAGCACGCAAGAAATCTACGGTGCAATCGCGAGACACCTCAAGGAGATAGTCGACTACACCGACCTCTCGTTCTACTTGGTCGACTGGGGCAGGAGGCTGGTCTATCCTGTCTACGCGGTCGGAGGATACACCGACGAGGTCCTGGCGTCCCCAGGCACGCTCGACGACGGGGTCGTGGGGCATGTGGCGAGGACCGGCAAGGCCGAGTTCACGGACGACATCGACTCGGACCCGCGAACGGCCGAGATCCCGGGGGTCCCGCTCGAACACAGCGCCATGCTCGCCATCCCGCTGATAGGCAGCGAAGGCGTCATGGGCGTGCTCGAGATATACAGGCCGAAAGGGCATGTCTTCATGCAGAGCGATCTCGAGGCCGCAATGCTCTTCGGACAGCAGGCTTCCGTGGCCCTCGCCAACTCCAACCTCGTAACGACCCTCCAGGACGCGAAGAAGGAGATCGAGCTGTTGAACGACCTCATGTTCCACGACATCAACAACTTCAACTTCGCCACTCTGAACTACATCCAGATGATGGCGAAGACCGAGGGGCTGCAGCCCGAGCAGAGGGTGTATCTCGAGAAGTCCCTCCATCTCATCAGGCAGACTGCGGACCTCATCGAGAACGTCAAGAAGCTCACCAAGATCGGCGTCATGAGCCCGGAGGAGTTCGTCCCAGTGGACCTCACGGATGTGTTCGCAAGGATCGTCTCCAGCCTCGAGACTGCGTTCCCCGACAGGGAGATCAGCGTCAACATGAACCTGCCGGAGAAGAGCCTGGTGAGGGCGAACAAGCTGGTCGAGGAGCTGTTCATGAACCTGTTGACCAATTCAGTCAAGTACGACCCGCACAAGGAGGTTGAGATCGACCTCGATGTCACGAGGGCGACTGAGGACTCGAAGTCCTACTGGAAGGTCTGCATAGGCGACAGAGGCGGGGGCATCCCCGACGAGAAGAAGGCGATGCTCTTCCAGAAGTTCGTGAGGCTGAGGCCCGACCCACACGTCCCAGGTACCGGCCTTGGCCTGTCGATATGCAGGGCGCTCACGGACAAGTTCGGGGGCAGGATATGGGTCGAGGACCGGGTCGCGGGCAAGAGCGAGCTGGGCGCGAGGTTCTGCGTGATGCTCCCGACGGCCAAGGAGCCAAGGTTCTAGGGTCTAGGCTCGGCTGCTCGAACGAAATAAGAGAATAATGGGAAGAGGTTTGTCGGGTTTCGCTTCTCGGTTACTCTCTGCGCTTGACCTCGTATCCGAACGACACGATGGCTATCACCGACAGCGCCGCAGCGATGATTAACGCGGCCATCTCAGCCGACATCGACGCGCTCACCGAGCTCTCCGAAATGGGCTCTGCACTGCTCGGCAACGGGACGCTCAACATCTTCAGCTCCCCAGGCCACGTGTAGTTCGCCACGTTGAACTCTATCCACGGGGCGCTGTGATACAGCTCGCCCGTCACGTGGTGGAAGTTGTCGAAGCTCATCGGGCCCTCGATCACGAGGGTCTTCGTATCGTTGTCGTACATCGTCCACAGGTCCACCGAACCGGGTCCGAACCCAGTAAGGTTGTAGCCGAGCCACATCGGGCCGTAGATGGTGATGTTCTCGTACATCGAGTCGTTGCCCGTCTTCAGCAGCGCAATCGGGGTCGGAGAGACATTCGGCAGAGCCTCGCCACGGTATCCAATGACGTTATCGCCCAGCGGAAGCTGGATCGTGAACTTCATGTAGGACGTCAAGTTGAAGTACGTCGGCGTGAAGTCGTACGGGACCTCCGTTCCGAAGTATATATCGCCCGCGTTCCAGCTCTGGTAGGTCAGGTACTCCCACGGGGTGAAGTCCGAGCCGTCCATCGCAACGTAGTCGATGTTCTGAGGCTCCCACACCCAAGCGGCCGCTGCCTCCTCGACCGAGGACGCGTTCTGCTTCACTGCGTGGAGGTTGTACTGCGCGACACCGTCGGCCGTCAAGTTCGCACGGTAGGGTTCGTAATCGACGCTGAGCGTGTAGTCCTCCCAATAGGGTTCGTGCGTGCACGCGGCAATCTCGGTCATCCACCTCGTTGTCAGCGCTTCGTAGCCCCAGTTCAGGTGCCCGATCTTGAGCACTATGTCGTCGCCCTGGAGCTCGAAGTCCATGCAAGTGCCGACATCGACATACGGCCATTCGTAAGCTGGCCAGATGTCCAGCCTGACATTGCCCTCGTCGAGGATCCAGGCAAGCCACGCGTCCTTGTAGGTGTCCTTGTTGGCGGCCCACCACGCTTCAGGGTCTGCCTCGTCCTGCGGGAGGTTGAGCCACGTTTCCGCAGCAGCGCGGTTCATAGTCGCGGTGTAAATCGTCCCGAGGTAGTAACCGTCGCCGGTCTGGCTATTCATTACATCGTCCATTCCGGTCGTCCAGTCGTCATTTGAGGACCATGTGGGCAGCCAGTAGTTGTTCCACCAGTCCCAGCTGAGGTACTCGAAGTACACATCGAGGTGTGCGCTCGCTCCATCAAGGCCGGTCGCGCCCATTACGGGCATGAACTCCGGGTCGTTCAACCCGAGAGTCGACATGTTAGTCGCGGTGGTGTTCCACCGGTACGGGGCCATGATCAGACCCTGTTTGTTCTTCATGTCAGGGTTGTAGACCATCGTGTACGCGTGCGGCTCGTTGTTGAGGATGACATCCGTCTTGTACTGCAGAAGCCTCCACGGCCACCACTCGCCCCAAGGCTGTTCGAACATGTCGTAGAGCTTGTAGTCGATATCCATACCCGCCACGACTATCACCGACGTCGATCCCGTCGCAGAGGTCGTCACAGTGTCCGTCACTGTCACGGAGAACTGTCCGCTCTCAGTGAACAGCAGGTTCGGGATAACCGCCACGCCCTCCAGCGCTGGAGAGAACGTGTAGTTGTCAGGCAATGAGTACATGCCATCGCTCGCGTTCGTCTCGAACATCACGGTGCCCGAGTACCCCTTGAAGACCCTCCCATCGTACTGGTTATGGGCAGTAACATACACATCTGCCGGCAGGCCTGCCAGCATGATGCCCTGCACACCGGGCACAGACACGGTGAAGTGGTCGATCACCTCAGGCGATGGGATGACGTAGATGTTCGTGTTGTAGCCCATGACCGATGTGTCATCCGTCCATTCCACGCTGATGTTGTAGTAGCCTGTCTCCAGGAATGTCAGCGTGTCGAAGGTGTGCACTCCCGCGTCCGCGAGGGTGAACGTGTAGTCCGCAGGCAAGGTCACTTCTCCCGTCCTGTTCGACGAGAATGACACCGTACCAGTGAACGTCGTGTTCGCGGTGTTGAACTGTGTGTACATGGTCACTGTGACCGGAACGGCGGTATCCACCAGCGGCAGCTCGGGCGTGTCGGTCAACCCTATGTGATCGTTTATCGCTGGAGCACCGTGGACAGGCCGCCACTCGATATACGGTGCACCGTATGGCAGCAAGTTCAACCTCTCCCACTCAGAAGTCAACCACTCGTGCTCCGGTGCGTCCTGCGTCTGCGACCAGTGCCACATGTCGACAGGGCCGACGTACACAATCGTGTTCGCATCGTTGTCTATGCTGACGGTCCCCGGTGCCAGCGCATCGGCGTCCGTCTCCATCGGCTCGCAGTACTCGATCTCCATCTCGTCAACCAAATCGACGGTCACATTAGGACCGGCGTGTGCCTTGAACACCTGGTCCCCATCTGGCCAGACGAACTTCAGCGTCTCATTCGCCGACAGGTTCCAAGCCCCTGGGACATAGTCATAAGGCATCTCCATGTCGTACCAGAGGCTGCCTGGCGCGGTGTTCAAATACGTCTCCGGGGCGTAGATGTTGAACAGTGACTCCCTGTTCTGCGGGGGATATGCCTCCACATAGTCCTGCACCAGCGCCTCCCAGACCCAGACTGGCTCGTGGGCCACATTTGTCGCTTCATAGGCGTAGACGGCGTAGGCCACAGCCGTATCGGCCTTGATCTGAGCCCACTCCGGTCCGATCGTCGCGTGGAAGTTCATGTCCTCGAAGTACCACTCCGTCGGCATGAAGCCCTCCCGCATCCACATGGACAGGAGCATCTCCATGCCCCAGGTCGCCATGTCATAGGTGAGCACAACCTTGTCCCCGACCTTCTCGCCCTCGAGCGTCCACGACAACATCGTGAATGTGTACTCGTAGGCTGGGTAGATGTCCAGCCTGTCTTTGCCGGCCTCGTACGCGAACCAGTCCGAGAAGTCCGTCTGTATCTCGCCCTGGTGCTGAGACCACCAGCTGTCGAAGTCGTCGAATCCTTCCGCCGTGAGGCCTTCTATGACAGTCATCGCCGCCTGCTTGTCCAGGGTGACCGTCCCGTTCAGGGATACGACCCACCCGTCGTTCCATGCAGACGTGGCCGCAGGGAACCTCGTCATCTCATCAGACGTGAGGTACTGCAGGTACCAGTCGATGACCGCGGTTCCGCCTCTCGCGTTGCCGTGCATCGGGAGGAACTCGGCCCTCTCGTTCATATTGATCTCGCTGACGTTCTTGCCGGTTATGTTCAGCCTCATGTTGCTGTACAAGTACGTGTTGCCCTCAGGCATACCGTACCAGCGGAATATGTAGGGATACTCGCTGCTGACCACCTGCTCGGTCTTGCCGATGGACCATCTCCAGTCCCACCACTCGCCGAACGGGACGTCGAACATGTCATACCATAGGTAGTCGACCTTCCTCGGCGGAAGAGGACCGATAGTGACCTGAGCGGACCCGCTCTTCGTCACCCCACCGGATGATGCAGTGGCAGTCAGCGTGACATTGCCATAGTCAGCCCCGGCCGTCAGAGTGACGCTCTGGCCGGTCGTGGCGTTGAGCTCCGCAGTCACCACACCTGATACGGACCAAGTGTACACGAGGTTCGTCAAAGGTGTCGCGACGCTGTCGACCGCAGAGGCGGAGAAGGATTGTGACATCCCCCTCTCGAGCGTCTTCGTCGACGGGGTTATCAGAATCTGGTCCAGATAAGGCGGAAGAACCGTGATCGGCTTCGACACCACGATGTCGTCACCCTTGTACGTCACCGTACAGGTAACCGTGCCAGTCCCGGCCTCTTTCGCCGCCGACAAGTTGACCCGGGCCTTGGCCCTAAGCATCCAATCGCCGATGTCCACTGGAGCGACGCTCCACAGATACTCGACATCGTCACTGTTCGTCAGATCCCGGAGGCCTTTCTTGACCTTCACAGAGACCTCGAGGAGTTTCCCCGCGTCAACACTAAGGGTTTCTCCTGCGGGTTCCATGGTCACCTTCAACGGGGCCAGGAACATGACGTAAGCTGACGAGCCGATGAGGACCGCGACGACCAGGATAGCGGCGATCACCAACCAGAGCTTCTTCTTCCCGGGCTTTGAAGGCGCGGGAATGGGTTCCGGCGTAGGCTCCGGTTTAACAGTCTCACTAGGTGGCGCACTAGAATTCGTCCCTTCAGACATTCTATCCCCCAAGTACGAATGGCTCAACTAATAAACACCCGCGATAAGTGCATCCAGCTATATAAGTCCTGTTTCTTTCTGATGTACCAGATGCTCTGCCAATGCACTGATTTTGTGCATGGTGCAGACGTATAGCGTCAGTAGATCTGTGCGTGATTCTGAATGGTGCGTTCATCCGCTGCAGATCCTCACCGATGTCATCAGGGCAAGGCGCGATCTCCCCGTTTCGATACTCGCGCTACGTATGAGACGTATTCTAGGGACTCGAATGGCGATTTCTGCGGTTTCGGGTTGCGATAAATCTGATCGCGAATAGCACAGAATCTGACATTCAGAAGGAACCTCGGCGACGAGAAACTGTCAAGCAAAAACATCCCCCAGGTTTTCTAATTTCATTCCATAAAGCCGGTCATTGTTTGAATGAAATTGTAACGAACATCACATTACAGCAATGTTCATATACCATCGCCTTCATTCCAGTTCCGTCATGCCAGTTCCCGGGGCAAACCGTGACATCCAGCATCCGGAGAATGGTGGCCCGAAGGCACCGCGAGGAGGGGGCCGGGAGGGCGCGGCGAACACGGCCTCATGACACGAACATATGGTTGGTGTGGGGGAACTAGACTTGCAAAAGGGAGTGCTACGCTTTCTCTCTGTGTGCTTGGTAGTTGTCAGCGTGACTGTGCTATCGATTCCCATCGCGGGCGTCCTAGGAATAGTCGCGAACGTCGAAGCGGCAAGGCCGACGGAACTCAGAGTTGGCTTCCTCCAGGAGGTGGACAGCCTGAACCCGTATCTTGGGCTCAACGACGCTGCGTACATATTCTATGGGCTTGTCTACGATGCGCTAACGGTCCTTGACAACGACATGAATCCGACCTCTGACCTCGCGAAGGAGGTCTGGGCTGTGCCGGAGTCTGATCCGAGATTGGTTGCATCTGGCGAGCCCTACGGGTCTGTGTGGCAATACAACTTGACGAGTTCCGCGAAATGGACGGACGGAGAACCTTTCACCTCTGACGACGTCGTATGGAACATAAACATCAACGCGGACAACTTCGTGGACCTCTGGGCGTACCAGCCCTACGCGTACTTCATGAGCTTCGCGGAGAAGATCAGCGATTACGAAGTAAGGATCCACTACTACGACAGGGTCACGGGCGACCCCGAGCCTGCGGCGTTCGCATACCTGATCTCCATCCCGATGCTGCCGAAGCACATGCTCCAGAACTTTGACGCGTCTGAGATCGGCTTCGGCTGGGACGGCACTTTCCCGGACGAGGAGATACCGATCGTAAGCACGGGTCCGTTCATGGCCACTGAGAACATCCTGAGGGAGTGGAGCACGGGTGACAAGATCACTCTGGAGACCAACCCGAACTATCACTGGAAGGCTGACAAGGGAGTCGAGATCAAGTTCGACAGGATCATCATGAACTTCTACAAGGACACGACCGGCATGGTCCTGGCTCTGCAGAACGGCGACCTCGACATCGCGTCCTTGCCCCCGGCGGCTTACCTAGAGGTCAAGAGCCAGGTCGACGCACAGACCATGAAGAACGTCACCTGCTTCGCCGGCCCGAAGATCACCCAGTACTGGACTGAGATCGGCATCAACATGAACTTCGCAGGTCCGAACCCTTCGAGGCTCGACCCGGTCGTCAGGACAGCCATGGCGATGGCGACCAACAAACAGTACATCGTCGACCAGTTCTACTTCGGCCTGGCTGACCCTGGCACGACTGCGATTCCGCCGGTCAACACCGACTGGCACTACGAGCCGACGGAGGACGAGCTCATCAAGTACAACTTGACCGTAGCTGCTCAGATGCTCACGGACGCCGGATATATTGACGGGACAGACAGTGACACCATTAGAGAATGCACCGCCTCGAGCCTGGCGGTTCAGAGAGGATGGGTCACAGAGGGCAAGGCCCTGAGCTACCAGATGCTCCTGAGGAGAGAATATCCAGAAGAGAAGAACATCGCCGAGTACCTTGTTACCGAGTGGGCCAAGATCGGCATCAACTTGGAGTTCACGATACTCGACGAGGCCGAGCTGTCGACTCAGGTGTACTACTACAACTACGACACGATGATCTGGTACTGGAGCGCGGATGTCGACCCGAACTACCAGCTGTTCGTCCTCACCAAACTAGCATGGGATGGTTGGAACGACAACAAGTACTCCAACCCGCTCTATGAGGAGAACTACACGGATGCCGTCCATGAGATGGACCGCGACCAGCGGAAGGTCTTTGTTGACAACTGCCAGAGGATCCACTACCTCGACGTCGCCTACGTCATACTGGCATACGCCTACCAGACGTACGCGTGGAGAGACGACACCTTCTCTGGATGGGGCGACTGGGCAGCAGACCCAGGCAGGAGCATGGACAACTTCTGGATGGGCAACCCGCTCTTCTTCGACCTCGTGCCGCTCCAGGTAGAGGAGGAGGAACCGCCGTGGCTCGCGATAGCCGCTGCAATCGGCGTTATCGCGGCAGTGGCGATAGCCGTCGTCTTGCTGAGGAAGCGGGGGAAGAAGAAAGAGGAGGAGATAAGCGGAAGCCCGCTCGGAGAGTGAACGGGCTTCAAACCTTTGGCCCGGAAACGGGCCGAAATCATTTCCATTCAACACGCATCTAGAATGCGCTGGATGGGTGTCAATATAGAGGGGACTGGGCACTTGGGCAATCGGGAAGCTGACCAGATGGGAACAGGAGCTTGAAGGGGGCCAGAAGCATGGACTTGAGAACACTGCTGACCAGGAAGCTCGTCTATGTGGTGATTACGCTCTGGGCCATCCTGACATTCAATTTCTTCTTGTTCAGGATAATGCCTGGTGACCCGACCAGGGTCCTAGTTCCTAGAGGGGGGACGCAGGAGCTCCGGGACGCGATCATGCATGAGTTCTGGCTTGACAGGCCGCTCTGGGACCAGTACACTCACTACATCTATCAGGTCTTGACGCTGGACTTCGGGATCAGCAGCGGGGAGTGGAAGCTCCAGGAGATCACACCCAACTTGGTCGCGCCGATTATCAACACCCTCCTGCTCGTCGGAATCGGCACCGCGCTCGCCATCTTCCTCGGCGTGTTGCTCGGGCGGTACGCCGCTTGGAGAAGGGGGACGACCGCTGACACCGTCGGCATGGCCTTCGCGCTCACTTTCTACTCAATGCCGACATTCCTGTTCGCGCTCGTGATGCTCATGGTCTTTGGTGGGGAGCTTCAGTGGTTCCCGCTCAAAGGACCCTACGGGGAGCTCCCGTTCGTCGCCAATCCACCCGATTACTACGACATGAGCATAATCGAGAAGATAATCAGCAGAGGGTATCACCTGGTCCTCCCGGTCATCGCGTTCACGATCGAGGTGATGGCCGAGTTCGCGCTTATCATGAGGAACTCGCTGACCGACGTCCTCACGGAGGACTACATAATCACCGCGAGGGCGAAAGGGCTCTCGAACAAGGCGATACTCAACGACCACGCCATGAGGAACGCGCTGCTGCCCGTGGTCACCGTCGCCGCAATCAGCGTCGGATGGGTCCTGGGCGGAGACATCATGGTGGAGATCGTGTTCTCGTACAAGGGACTGGGGTACATCGCATGGGATGCGGTGAACCTGAGGGACTTCTGCGTGCTGCAAGCGCTGTTCCTCATCATGGCGGTTGCGGTCCTGATCGCCAATCTCATCGCTGACATAATATACATCTATCTTGACCCCAGGGTCAAGATCTGAGGAGTGATCTGATGGCCGCGAACTTGCACAAGAGACCGATGGAGACACGCAAGACCGCAGACATGAGACACTTTCGGAGCGTCGGTATGGCCATGCTGGTGGTCGTGGCCATCTTCCTGATGGGCCTGGCCCTCGCCGCCCCACCGCAGTCGGACAAGACTTCAGGGCGGACAGCGCAGGCACTGGCGCAGGGAGTCATCGAGATCGATGCGGGCGCCCCTCAGAACGTCAGCTACGGCGCCCCGGCAATCCTCAATGCCACGGTCATCGCCACCGTGGAACCGGAGGAATCCCTGAACTTCACTTGGACTTTCATCGACAACGGAACCCTGAGGACGCTCTACGAGAACATGGCGAGCTTCGTGTTCAGTGAGACAGGAGTCTACGCTGTGAGCCTTACAGTCCGAGACATATATGACAACAACGCGTCGGATTCCACAACGGTCACCGTGCTGCCTGCCGCGGAAGCAGGAGCGAGCAGGCAGTTCAGAGAGGACAGCCTGACGACACTCATATACCTGAACGCCTCAGGATCCAGGAGCAGTCCAGACATCGTCTCATATGTGTGGACTTTCACCTACGACGGACAGCCCCAGACATTTGATGGAATGAACGTCTCTTTCGACTTCAAGAGGCCCGGCACATACAATATCACGCTCACGGTCACAGATGCGAACGGAATGGTCGGCACGGACTACTTGATCGTGCGGGTGCTCGCGAAACCGCTGTGGGTGGTGGAGCACTGGGTGGTCACCTTCATAGGGATACCGATACTCATCGTCGCACTTCTGCTCGTGTTCAACAAGTGGCGGAAGGGCTCAGGGCTGATCACTTCGACGGACATCGAGAAGGCGAAGTTGCAGTACAAGGGGTTCCGGAAGAACTGGAAGATATTCAGGTCCAACCGGCTCGGCTTCGTGGGAATGATCATTCTGCTCATATTCGCCGCGATGGCAGTCTTCGCACCTTGGATATCCACGGTCGACGACCCCGCGAACACACAGGAGCCCAACATCATCGTCGGCGGAGTGCCTATCCAGCTGAACCCGTTGCCCCCGACTTTCTCGGAGTCTCCCTACACCGGCATAGTCCACTACTGGGGAACGGACCACAAGGGCCTTGATGTCTTCAGCCTCACGATGCACGGCGCACGCGCTTCCCTGATCGTTGGCATAGTCGCCACCGCGATCTCCGTGCTGCTCGGGACCGCGATAGGCCTCGCGGCAGGTTACTTCGGCAAGGTCACCGACGAGGTCCTCATGAGGGTGACGGACTTCTTCCTGGTGCTGCCCTGGTTCCCGCTCATGATCGTCCTGATGGCCATCCTGGGCCAGAAGTTCATCTGGGTGGTGGTCGTCATAGGGATCACGAGCTGGCCGTCCACCGCGAGGGTAGTCCGTTCGCAGGTGCTGACGGTCAAGGAGAGGCAGTTCATCGTGAGGGCCAAGTGCGTCGGGGCATCGGACGGGCACATCATCAAGACGCACATCCTGCCCAACGTGCTCCCGCTCATATTCGCCAACACAGTCCTGCTCATCGCCATCGCGATATTCAACGAGTCCTTCCTGGACTTCTTCGGATTGGGCGACCCGACCGTAATCAGCTGGGGCGCAATGCTCGAGGCGGCGTACGACTTCGATGCGTTCCTGAAGGGCGCGTGGTGGTGGATAGGTGCTCCGGGCGCTGCGATCGTCCTGATGGTGCTTTCGTTCTCGCTCGTCGGGTACGCAATCGACGACGTGTTGAACCCGAAACTGAGAAGGCGATGAACGGCGACCGACAAACCTCTTCAGCATTCTATCTATTCATATCAGTCCTGAAAAACGCACAAGTGGTTTCAAGGGTTTGCGCCTGAAGCTCACTTCTTGGCGGCTGCTTCCATCGCAGCCTGTTTCTTCCTGAACCAGGTGAGGTAGCCCATCGCGAACTTGTCCTCTCCCCAGAAGAGCTTCGATGACTTGATTGCGAACTGCATGTTCAGGTCGTTCGGGTTGCCGATGAAGCAGGTGAGGCCCTGCCCGGCGGCAAGGAGCATGAAGGACATGTTCAGTTGGGGCCTGTCAGGCAGGCCGAACGAGACGTTGCTCAGGCCCACAGTCGTGTTGACTCCGTACTCCTCCGTGACCCTTCTGATAGTGTCGAGTGTCGCCCTGGCACCCACCTCGCTCGTGCCGCATGCGAGCGCGACGCAGTCGATAATGAGGTTCTTCCGGTCCATGCCGGCCTTCTCCGCGCGCTCAATGATCTTGCCCGCGATCTCGACCCTCTTGTCAGCGTTCATCGGGATGCCAGCATCGTCTATCAGGAGACCCACAAGGACCGCATCGTACTGTGCCGCGAGTGGAATAACGACGTCCATGCGCTTCGTCTCCCCCGTGGTCGAGTTTATGCCTGGCCTGCCCTTGACCTCTTTCAGAGCTATCTCGAGGACCTTCGGGTTGGATGTATCGATCCACAGCGGGACTTCAACGGCGCCCTGAACGTACTTCAAAGCCTCTCTCATCGCGTTCTCCTCGTCGATGCCGGGAACGCCCACGTTGATGTCCAGGATGTCAGCGCCGTTCTGAACCTGCTTCTTCGCCTCACCCTCGAGAACGCTGAACTCGCCCGCTTTCAGTTTAGCGATGAGCTCCTTCCTGTTGGTCGGATTGATTCTCTCGCCTACGATCACCGGAGTCTTTCCCCCGCCGATCTTGACGGTCTTTCCAGTTCCTCTCAGTTCTATAACGGGCACAGTTGCACAAGGCATTGTAAGTCCTCCCTCGAAAGGGTGAATGCCTCGCCTTAGAAAAATCTTCCTACCCTCAAACGAATACGACGTCAGTTCTCAGCGCCTTCTGCTCACCAGAATAATATGACGATTTTTATTATAATTCACTTCACGATTAGGTGGGCCTCTGCGAGAGACGCGAGGCGAGAGAAGCCAGAATAGCGAAAACTTAATTAGGGGGGCGCGTATGCCGTTTCAAATCGGTAGGTAAGAAAGTACACGTCCAAGGGGCGTAAGACTTTCTCTTCCGACACATCCCAGAGGGACGAAATCCCGTCTGGACAACTATTGGGGGTAAAACCAATGGCAGACATGGTAGCACGGCTGAAGGATGCTGTGATAAACTACGAGATGGAGACTATTGCCGACCTCGCAAAGCAGGCACTGAAGGAAGGCGTTGACCCTCTCGTCGCCATCGACAAAGGATTGGCGGAAGGAATTAAGAATGTCGGCGAGAAGTTCGGAAAGGGAGAAATCTTCCTACCCGAGCTGGTCATGGGCGCTGAGGCGATGAAGGCAGCTTTGGCCGTACTCGAGCCGGCCGTCCCCAAGGGACAGCACAGGGCGAGCGCGGGCAAGGTCGTCATCGGGACCGTCCAGGACGACATCCACGAGATCGGCAAGAACCTCGTGGCCACAATGCTGTCCTCGAACGGGTTCGAGGTCGTGGACCTCGGTGTCAACGTACCTGCCGCGGATTTCTTGAAGAAGGCAGATGAGACGAAGCCGAACATGGTTGCGATGTCGGCTCTCATGACGACGACCATGCCGAGAATGGCAGAGGTCATAACCCCACTTAAGAAGAAGAACAAGGCCGTGAAGGTCCTTGTTGGCGGGGCTCCGGTCACAGACACGTACGCAAAGGAGATCGGCGCTGACGGCTACAGCGGCGACGCATCTGGCGCAGTTGACGTAGCAAAGAAACTGGTCAGGTGAGTTCCAATGGCATTCGGCATTAAGCGGGGCGTCCGCTTCCAGATCCTCAGCGACGGCGATCTCGAGAGGATCCACTGGGGCACTCTACACATCCTCGAGAAGGTCGGTGTCCAGGTGGACAGCGTTGCCTGCAGGAAGCTCCTGAAGGACAATGGCTGCGAAGTTGACGAGAAGACGAGAATATGCAGGATACCCTCCCACCTAGTGGAGGAGGCGCTTGTCAAGAAGAAGGCCTCCATCACGCTCGCCGCGAGGGATCCGAAGTACGACGCGAAGCTCGACATGAACCACAGCTACATGACAGCCAACGGGAACGGCGCTGTTGCAGTGGACTTCAAGACGGGCAAGAGGAGGCCCTCCAGGAAGGAGGACGTGGTCAACTCCTCGAAGATCATCGACTACCTGCCGAACATACACATCCACTGGCCGATGGTCAGCTCCACTGACCAGCACCCGAGCGTCGTGCACCTGCACGACCTTGACGCTTCGATGAACAACACCACGAAGCACGTGATGTACGAGACCGGTGTCACGCTGAGCGATGCGAAGAACCTCACCGAAATCGGCTACATCGCCGCCGGCGGGGAGAAGGAGTTCAAGAGGAGGCCGATTCAGTCGTGTCTCCAGTGCACATACGCCCCTCTGCAGCACGATGCAGGCGTCATGGACGCCAGCCTGTACTTCGCGGAGCACGGTGTCCCGTTGGTGTTCTTCGGGATGCCGCAGCCGGGCGCGACCGGACCAGCCACGCTGGTCGGATCTCTGGTCGTCGGCAACGCTGAGGTCCTCAGCGCGCTCACAATGACCCAGCTGCACGCACCGGGGTCGTCAGTGATATATGGCATGGGCAATGCACCCCTGGACATGAGGACTACCATCAGGGCGGGCGGAAGCCCAGAGCACGCCATCTCAAGTGCGATGGCCACGGAGCTCGCACACTACTACGACATGCCATCCTGCGTCGGCGTTTCGGCGACGGCGAAGGAGCCCGGAGACCAGGCAGTCATGGAGTACTACACTGGCTGCGTCGGCCCACTGCTGGCGGGCGCGGACCTGATGTGCGGTGTCGGTCTGCTCGAGGACTCGAGCTGCCTCTTCTATGAGGAGATTGTCATCGACAACGAGATCGTCGGCGCGATAGCCAGGCTCATCAGAGGCGAGTTGGCGAACGACGAGACCATGGCCCTGGACATCATCGAGAAGGTGGGCGTGGGCAAGAACTTCCTCGCGCAGAAGCACACCATCAACCACCTGAAGGCCGGCGAGCACTTCATGCCCGAGCTCATCGACAGGCGCTCGTTCGACGCGTGGTCCACGAGCGGCTCGAAGTCCCTGGTCGACAGGGCCAAGGACAAGACCAAGTGGATCCTGGAGAACCACAAGGTCGAGCCCCTGGACCCGGCGACGCAGAAGAAGGTCGACGCCGTCATCGAGAAAGCGAAGAAACCGATGTGGGGCGGCGAGACGAAGGTGGCGTAGAAACCTATTACTGGCCGGACGCCGAAAGGCGTTCCGGCCCGACTGAGTTCTTTTCCAATCCTCAGGCTTGAACGGCAGACAAGGTCGGCTAACCCGAAGGTGTAAGTCAATGGCTAACTCAATCCCGGTCCGCTGCAGGCGGAACGTTCTGGACAGCAGTGGGGTCGAGAAGATCAGATACGCGGCCCTCGAAATCCTCGAAGTGACGGGGGTCGCCGTCCGAAGCGAAAAAGCGCAGAAGATGCTAGCTGCTGCTGGATGCGACGTCGACAAGAAAAGCGCAGTCGTCAAGTTCCCTCCCAACCTCGTCGAGGACATGGCCCGCAGGAACGACAGGGCCGTGACCTTCTACGGGAGGACGAGGAAGCACGACGCGAAGCTGGACTTCAACCATGTACACATATGCAGCGACGGGAACGGCACCGAGGCCATGGACTTCGAGACCCGGAAGAGAAGGGCTTCCACGAAGACTGATGTCGCCAAGAGCGCGTTCGTCGCGGACGCACTCAAGGGCCACGGAGTGAACTGGCCCAACGTCACGTCCCAGGACGTACCCCAGGGTACGAGGCACATACACGACCTCCAGGCGTCGATGGAGAACACCGAGAAGCACATCACCATCGCAACGAACACAACGACCTGGGAGGTCGAGGACGTCATAGAGCTCGCCGCTGCGGCCGCCGGAGGCCGGGACGAGCTGATGAAAAGGCCGCACATTTCATCGATTCACACGAGCTCATCGCCACTGGCCATCGAGGGAGAGGGCCTGGAGGCAGGGTTCGTGGCGGCTGACGCGGGCATCCCGATATGCTTCTATGTCATGCCAGGCCCCGGTGGAACGGGACCGGCGACACTGGCGGGCTCGGTCGCAGTGGGCGTCGCCGAGGCGCTCGCAGGCAACACGATCTTCCAGCTGCACAGGCCAGGCACCGCATATGTGTTCAGCTGCGGGATGGCCAACCTGGACATGAGGACCTCGACGAGAGCAGGAGGCAGCCCAGAGCATGGCCTGACCTCGGCCGCGTTCGCTCAGATGGCGCATCGCTACGGGTTCCCAGCCCTCGTGGGCGGGTTCGTGACGACCTCCAAGGAGCCGGACGAGCAGGCAGCGTACGAGAAGTTCGCCAGCGCAATCACCCCCATACTCGCAGGGGCGGACATGATTGCGGGTATAGGCCTCATTGAGGACTGCAGGACAGTGTGGCTTGAGCAGCTCGTCGTAGACAGCGAGATAGCACAGATGATCGGGCGCATGGCAAGAGGCATAGACGTCAACGAGGAGACGCTCGCATTGGACGTTGTCCACAAAGTGGGGATCGGCAAGGATTACCTCGGCCAGCGGCACACAATGCAGCACTTCAAGACTGAGCACTTCATCCCGACGGTCACGGACAGATACTCTTACGACGGCTGGCTCTCCAAAGGGAAGAAGTCGCTCCTCGACCGTGCAGGGGACGAGGTCCGCAGGATATTCAAGGAGCACTCCGTGGAGCCCGTGCCGAAGGAAGTGGCCGAGACCGCAAAGGCACTCCTGAAGAAGCGTGCCGGAAAGGCCTGAGTCACTCGCGAACGGTCGTGAAGCAGGCGCATGTCAGGGTCCGCGCAACGCCCTTGACCTCGCGCAGCCTGTCGATGACCAGCTTCCCGATGTCCTCCATGCTCGAGCCTCGAACCTTCAGGAGCATGTCGTATTCTCCTGAGATCATGTGGACCTCGAAGATGCCTGGCAGCTCGGATATCTCCTCAGCCGTCTCCCGCTGCGATGTCCCCTTCTCAGGCTCGAACTGGACGAGTATGAACGAAGTGACCCCCAATCCCAGCTGGACGTAGTCGGGAGTCGCAGTGTACTTCTTGATTATGCCCTTCTGCTCCATCTTGGCGATCCTGTCATGAACCGTCGCTCTCGGGATGCCGAGCTCTCTCGCTATGGCCTTAGTGGTCTTGCGAGAGTCTGCCATTAACTGCTCCAGTATCGCGGAGTCCTTCTCGTCCAACATGTTCCGACATAATGACGGATTTCGTATATCAATGTTGCCAATATCTCGCCTCTTTTCCGGATTTTCTGTCGATATGATGATATAGTGAGCGAACCTGACCGTACCAGAGACAAGGATGAGAATGAAGGAAGCACTCTCGCACATCAAATCGGACAAGCGGACCAGCATCCTGAGGATTCAGAGCGCCGCGCTGAAGGCGGTCCACGACTACATGTACGACCACGATGTCGTCCAGGCGATGCCGGTCATCCTCTCACCAGTCACGGACCCTTTGAACCACCCGCACTTCGAGGCGAAGGTGGAGTACTACGGTCAGAGGCTTCACCTCACCAAGAGCATGATCCTGCACAAGCAGCTCTCCCTCCTGAACAGCGGCATTGACAAGATCTACGTGATGTCGCCAAACGTCAGGCTCGAGAAGGAGCACCTGAAGGAGACCGGAAGGCATCTGTTCGAATTCACTCAGGTGGACATCGAGTTCAGGGACAAGGGCAAGAAGGATTTCATGAAGTTCGTGGACGGGATGATTGGCCAAGTCTACCGCTTTGTGAAGGATAAATGCGCCGAAGAACTCGAAGTCCTGGACCGGGAACTCACGGTGCCGTCGCTTCCCCTCAAGGTATACGAGTCCGAGGACCTGCGCGCGAAATTGGGCGAGGACTACGAACGCATCTCCTCAGAGAGGGCGAAGGACCCGTTCTGGATCACCAACTTCCGCAGGGAATTCTACGACCGGGAGGACAAAGAGCGCCGAGGGTACTTCCACAACTACGATGTATTCTGGCCGGAGGGGTTTGGCGAGGCGCTCTCAGGCGGGGAGAGGGAGTGGGAGCACGACGAGATCTTGAGGAAGATGAGGGAGCGGAAGACCGACGTCGCAGCTTACGCCACATACCTGAGAGTCTCCCAGGAAGGGCTCATCCCGAGGACCGTGGGCGGCGGACTCGGAATAGAGAGGATGGTCAGGTACCTGAGCGGACAGAAGCACATCCGGGACGTGACGATGTTCCCGAGGGTTCCTGGAGAGAAGGTCGTCTTCTGAGTTGTCTAAGAGATTTCTTCGACCTTCGCACCTGTCCCGGGAACAGTGATGAACGATTCTGACCCGAGACTCGCCTCGGTCCTGAACGCTGCCGCCATCGCTTTGCGTATCCGCTGCGCGTTCCCCTGGGTAATCGCAAACACGGCGGGTCCGGATCCGCCGACGGACACGCCATATGCGCCCGCCTTCAGGGCGGCATCCCGCACGGCACCGTAGCCAGGAATGAGCGACGAGCGATATGGAAGAGCGAGCTTGTCGTCGAGATAGGCGCCCATCTGGCGCACATTGCGTTTCACGATTGCGTGGATCATGCCCGATGCGAGCCCGACATTGGTCACTGCGTGCTCCAACGGCACGGTCCGCGGCAGAACATCTCTGGCCTTCCTTGTCTCGACGGAGATGCTCGGAAGGACGACCACGACCTGGAACCTCGGAGGGCGCAGATGGATGACAGTCCTGGTCTTCAGGTCGGAGACCACTGTGAATCCGCCATAGAGAGCGGCTGCCACGTTATCGAAATGGCGGGTGCCCGAGACGAGCTCCTCGCCCATCGCCGCTGCCTCGAGGATCATCTCCTTGTTCTTCAGGTTCAGGAGAGCCGCCATCGCCAGGGCGCCCCCGACGGAGGACGCGGCGCTGCTGCCGAGGCCGCTGCCCGGCTTCATGCCCTTTCGAATGGTCATCGAAAATCCAATAGTGGTGTCGCGTCCGCAAAGCTCAACGAGTCTGGCGGCTGCATACGATGCTGTGTTCTTTTCCGGGTCGGTCGGGAGCTTGTGCTTGCCGAGAACCTTGATCTCCCTCATGCCCGAGGGCAGCCTGCGAATCGACACCGTGTCCGTGGGCGATTGAAGACACAGTCCGAATGAATCGAATCCCGGGCCGAAATTCGCGATAGTGGCCGGGGAGCTGACGACAGCCTTGTTGCAGACCATGGCCGTAACCTGAACTCACAGTCATGGCATGCTCGGATATTAATTTAGGCGCAGTCGCACCATGGACAGAATTGTGCAGCCTGGCTCGGCCAGACGTGCCTGGCCAGGAGAGTTCCGGCACGTCCAGCAGTGCGAAGGGCTTATATTCACGCCAGCCATAGTGGGCGCATTCGGTGGGGATACCACGTCAGACCCCTTCGAGATGAGATGCATCGAGTGCGGCAAGGTCCACACACAGAACCGGGCCGCTTACGCCTGCACCTCGTGCGGCAACCTGCTCGAGCTGAGGATGGATCGAGCGAAGGCCCTCGAAAGGATGTCCGAGGCGAAGATGCAGAAGAGGCCACTCTCAGTCTGGAGGTACAAGGAGCTCATCCCGGTAGGAGAGGGGGCGCAGGTCTTCACACTCAACGAGGGCGGGACCCAGCTGCTCGACGCCAAGCGGCTGGCTGAGGAGATAGGCATCAGACGCCTTCGCATAAAGTTCGACGGCACGAACCCTACAGGGTCCTTCAAGGACCGCGGCATGACCGTGGGCATCACGAAGGCGAGGGAGCTCGGCATGAAGACCGTTGCCTGCGCCTCGACGGGGAACACTTCAGCGTCGCTCGCGGCCTACGCGGGACTAGCGGGCATGAAGTGCGTTGTGCTCATACCAGAGGGAAAGGTTGCGTTGGGCAAGCTGGCACAGGCCATGATGCACGGCGCGGTCGTCGTCTCCGTAGAGGGCAACTTCGACCAAGCTCTGGACGTGGTCATGAGATCCTCGGAGAAGCTCGGGCTGTACGTCCTCAACTCCGTCAACCCGTTCAGGATAGAAGGTCAGAAGACTGCCGCATACGAGATATGCGACCAGCTGGGCGGGAAGAGCCCCGAGAGCCTCTACATCCCTGTCGGGAATGGAGGCAACTCGGCCGCCTACTGGAAAGGCTTCGAGGAGTACGAGGCCCTGGGTGTCGTGAGCGGCCATCCGATCATCAGAGGCATACAGGCTGAGGGCTCTGCCCCGATAGCCCGCATGTTCGCCTCAGGATCGGCCACTATGGTACCCGTCCAGAAGCCGGACACCGTTGCCACGGCGATCAGGATAGGAAATCCGGCAAACTGGAAGAAGACGTACAGGGCAATCAAGGAATCGGGAGGGTCGGCCACGACCGTAACGGACGCACAGATCCTGAGCGCACAGACGAAGATGGCTAAGCTGGAGGGGGTCTTCGCTGAACCGGCCGGAGCAGCAGCTGTCGCCGGCGTCATGGACGACTTACAGAGGGGAATACTCGGCAGGTCGTCAGAAGTTGTCTGCGTGTCAACTGGCCATGGGCTCAAGGACCCCGACGTCGCAATAGCCCAGAGCGCCAAGCCGACCACCATAGAGGCCTCTGTCGAGGCTCTGGAACGACTCTTGGGGGCGGCATAGCATGAGGGTCGTCCTCGTGGGGTTCGGTGTCGTTGGGCGCAGCTTCGCAGAACTCATCAGCAAGGAGGCGAAGAAGCTCGATTCGGACTACGGCCTTCGCCCGAGAGTCGTCGCGATAGCCGACCACTGCGGAGCTGCGGTCTCCGACAGAGGGATAGACCTCGTCAAGGCCCTCGAATCGAAGAAGACCACTGGGACTCTTGAAGGGCTCGGCCCCAGCGTGTACCACCAGGGGAGGAAGGCCCTGGAGGTCATCAGGGAGGTGGATGCCGAGGTCGTCGTCGAATCGACGCCGACCGAGCTCAAGAAGGGAGAGCCTGGGCTGAGCCACGTGCGGAAGGCCCTGCAGGAAGGGAGGCACGTGATATGTACGAACAAAGGCCCCCTCGCGATCGCCATGCCAGCTCTCATCGAGCTGGCGAATCACAACAAGGTCATGTTCAAGTTCAGCGGGACAGTCGGAGGCGGGACCCCCGTGCTCGACTTCGCGAAGAGGTGCCTCGAAGGGTGCAAGATATCCGCCATCAGCGGGATACTGAACGGTACCTCGAACTACATCCTCGGCAAGATGGCGTCCGAGGGTGTCGCGATGAAGGACGCCCTGGCGGAGGCCCAGAAGCTGGGGTACGCCGAAGCCGATCCCACATACGACATAGGAGGGTTCGACACCGCGTGCAAACTGGTGATAACCTCGAACTACGTCCTCGGCACTTCCCTGAACATCAAGGACGTGCGGATCAGGGGCATCACGGACGTCGCGAACAAAGACGTGGAAAAGGCCAAGTCGAAGGGGAATGTCATTAAGCTCATCGGCCGCGTGGACGGAGAAGCGAAGGTGTCGCCTGAGGAGATACCAGCGACACACCCGCTGAACGTCAGCGGCACATTCAACGCGGTCTGCTTCAACACCTATCCAGCGGGAGAGATAACGCTCGTGGGAAAGGGAGCGGGCGGCATGGAGACGGCCAGCTCAGTCCTCAGGGACCTGATTGAGGTCAGGAGGACATACGCCCGATAGGTATTTTTGCAGGGCTTCGATTCTGGAGTAGTCCTTGACATGAAGATCGTGATGAAGTTCGGCGGAGTAAGCGTCGCGGACGGCGACAGGCTCAGAAAGGTGGCCACCATCGTAAGGAAATTCCACAGAGAGGGGCACAGTCTGGTCGTCGTCACCTCTGCGATGGCCAGCGTGACCGATGGGCTGACTGAGATCGCGAAGAGGGCGAGCAGGGGCGAGAAAAAGGCAGTCCACGAGTTCATAGAATCCATGCAGCACAAGCACCGGAAGGCAGCTGAGGCCTCCATCATGGACGAGCAGGTCCTGGGAAGGACCATGGACGCCGTGAACCAGCGCATTGACGAGCTGAAGAACATCCTGCTCGGCGTGGCGCACATCGGTGAGCTCACGGCCAGGTCGAAGGATTACGTGCTCGGATACGGCGAGAAGATGTCCGCACCGCTTCTCCAAGGAGTCGTCGAGGACCTCGGCATGAAGTCCAAATCCCTCACGGGAGGCGAGGCAGGGATTGTGACGGACGAGCGGTTCGGGGATGCGTCACCTCTCATGAGCATAACGTCCCACCAGGTGAAGCAGACGATGGAGCCTCTCCTCGAAGAGGGCGTTATTGCTGTCGTGTCCGGCTTCATCGCATCTACCCAGGACGGCGTCCAGACGACGATGGGCCGAGGGGGCTCCGACTACTCGGCGTCGATTATAGGTGCGGCCATCAAGGCCGACGAGGTCTGGGTCTGGAAGGACGTGGACGGGCTCATGACAGCGAACCCGAAGATAGTCAAGTCGGCACGCATGATCGAGCGCATATCATTCGCCGAGGCGATGGAACTCGCTCATTTCGGGGCGGAGGTCGTCCACCCGAAGGCCCTGGAGTGCGCTGCCAAGTACGGCCTGACCTTCAGGGTCAAGGCGCTGCGCGACCCTGACAGCCCAGGGACTGTGATCCAGAGCGAGGTCAAGGTGAAGTCCGGGGACATCGTCAAGGCGATCACCAACATCAATGACGTGAGCCTGATTACTGTCAGCGGGGCGAGCATGGTGGGCACCCCGAGGCTCGCCGCGAAGGTCCTGCAGATTCTCACAGACGAGGATATCAACGTCCTGATGATCTCTCAGAGCTCCTCCGAGGAGAGCATCACTCTGGCCGTGCCCAAGTCCGGAGGCTCGAAAGCCCTGAACGCATTGGAGCTCTCGCTCCTCGGCTCTAAGCAGGTGAGAGAGGTGTCCGTCGAGGACGGCCTGAGCATCGTGGCAGTTGTCGGGGCGGGGATGAGGGGAACACCAGGTGTCGCAGCCAGAGTGTTCAAGACCATGGCTGAGGAGAAGATCAACATAAGGGCGATTGCGCAGGGCTCCTCAGAACTCAACATATCGTTCATCGTGAACAAGTCCGATGCGAAGAAGGCAGTCGAATCGCTTCACAAGGATTTCAGGCTGGGTGAGTGAGAGTGACCAGGGCAACTGCTGAGTCTGCAATGAGAAGTGATTCGATGAAGAAGGGGCTCTCACGCGCGGCTGCGAGAGGACTCCTGAGAGCGGTCGGGATCTCCGACAAGGACTTCGACAAGCCCATGATAGCCATTGCGAACTCGTTCAACACAATCGTCCCGGGCCACATGCACCTCGATAAGTTGGTCGACGAGGTGAGGAAGGGCATAGACGAGGCCGGGGGAGTATCATACGAGTTCGGTGTGCCCGGCATATGCGACGGGATCGCCATGGGGCTGGATGGGATGCGCTATTCGCTCCCGTCCCGAGAAGTGATCGCGGACACGGTCGAGGCCATGGTCGAGGCACACGTCGCCGACGGCTGGGTCGGGGTCACCAACTGCGACAAGATCACACCGGGGATGCTCATGGCATGCGGGAGGATCAACATACCCGCAATATTGCTGACGGGCGGTCCGATGATGCCTGGCGTCTACAAGGACAGGAAGCTCGATGTCATCTCGATCTTCGAGGCAGTCGGCGAGCTCACAGCGGGGAAGATCACCCAGGACGACTTTGAGGAGATCGAGAAGCGGGCCTGCCCCGGACCCGGGTCGTGCTCGGGGCTCTTCACTGCGAACACGATGGCTTGCTTGACCGAGGCGCTTGGATTGAGCGTGTCCGGGTGCGCCACGTCCCATGCGATCTCGAATGAGAAGCTGGCCATAGCGCGCAGGACGGGTGCACTTGCGGTCGAACTCACGAGGAAGGGCGTCAGGCCGAAGGACATCGTGACGAAGGAGAGCTTCGAGAACGCTCTCAGAGTGGACAACGCCATCGGAGGCTCGACCAACACTTGCCTACACATGCTCGCAATCGCAAGGGAGTTCGGGATACCGCTCGAGCTGAACCAGTTCGACACGATCTCAAAGGACACCAAGCACATAGTCGCGCTCAAGCCAGGCGGACAGCATTTCATGATCGACCTTGACAGGGCAGGGGGCATACCGGCCGTCCTCTCCAGGCTGGCTCCCAAACTGAAATCCGCGAGCACCGTCGAGGGCATTCAGATAGCGGAGATAGCCAAGAGGGCCGATGTGAAGGACCGCGAAGTCGTGCGCGAGCTGGACAATGCATACCATGATGAAGGCGGGATCGCAGTCCTGTGGGGCAACCTCGCAGAGGAAGGCAGCGTCGTGAAGCAGTCTGCGGTCGTGCCGTCCATGCGCAGGTTCGAAGGCCCCGCGAAGGTCTACGACACCGAGAAAGCGGCGACCGACGCCATGCTGGCGGGCAAGGTCAAGGCGGGTGACGCAGTGGTGATAAGATACCAGGGGCCGAAGGGCGCCCCAGGCATGCCCGAGATGCTGGGGCCAACTTCGATCATCGCAGGCCTTGGTCTTGGAGAGTCGGTGGCGCTCGTCACGGACGGCAGGTTCTCAGGCGGCACGAGGGGGTTGTCTATAGGGCACGTCTCGCCCGAGGCATTCGTGGGAGGCGCTCTCGCCGCAATCAGGGACAAGGACACCGTGCGCATCAACCTCGATTCGAGGGAGATAGAGGTTCTGATATCGCAGAAGGAGATCAGGTCCAGGCTCAAGGAGAGGAAGATGCCCAGAGTGGTGTTGACCAGCTTCCTCGAACGCTACAGGGAGCAGGTGCAGTCGGCGAGCGAAGGAGCTGTACTCAGGACGGTCTCCTGAAGGACACCCCCGGATACAACTTCTGAGAAAGATTATCACATCTCAAGTCATTCAGCTGTCTAGGAGGAACGGACGGCTCGGAGGTGACTTGTCTGGACATGGAGACGTTCGCCCTGGAGATTCTGCCTAGCGCTCTGGGCATGGTCCTGATAATATACGTCGTCGCGCACATCTACCGCCTCAGGTCGGAGTTCTTCCAGGTCGTCCGTGGCTGGGCTTTGGCGTTGAGCATGGCCGCGCTCGCAGTCCTCTGGGCGACGGAGATAATCGAGGGCTCGGCCGACGGAGATTTCAAGGGGCTCAACAACGCAGTGGGCATCTGGTTCGTCATCTTCACTATCTGGCTGTCAACGGCGATGATGAGCTTGACGACGGTCTACTCCAGGCACAACCTGTCCATCAGCTTCTGGACATGGATCCGCGCACACCCGGTCAATCTCATCACGGTTTGGGGTGCGGTCGGGCTTGGAATCCTCTTGATGTGGGTGGCCGAGACCGCACAGAGCGGCGAGTCATGGTCTGAGGACGGCTGGATTCTGTACGCAGTACTCGTCTACCTCTCCGTCTCGGTTGGGATCGACACATTGTTGCCTATGCAGGCCACCAGGAAGGGCATACTCACCAGGCTCACCCGAGAAGGAAGGGTCGGGATGGCGCTTCTGGCGATAGCCTGGGTCGGCATACCCGCCGCGGAGTTCTTCTTGGACATCCTCCCGGAGATGGGCATGGAGTATGATGGCCCGAACCCCTACTCGTGGGCCTTGGTTGTGCTGTTCGCTGTGCTCGCGGGCTACATCAAGAGGACCGCCTTCCTGGGAATAGTCGTCAGTCCGGAACTCGAGACTTTCAAGCGGGAAGGGTTCAGGTCATACGACATACCTCGCGGAGTCTACCTCGTATACGACCAGAAGCCCGACGGAGCGTTCGGACTCTTCTCCGAGCTGGTCAGCCTCCCTCTGAGGCCGGACGCGAAGATACCGGAGAAAGAGGACTCGGCGAGGGCCACCCTGGAGTTCCTGATACCGAGCGGACTCGTGGTGACGCGGGAGTTCCCGGACAGCATCCGCAGGATGCACAGCCTCGAAACGACACCGGTGATCTGGCTGACAGAGTCGCCTGGCGAGAGGCGGATAGCCCCCACCAGCACGGCAATGCTCACAGACACGCTGGTTCGGTTCATGGAGAAGAACCCGAACAGCATTGTTCTGCTGGAGGGGATCGAGTACCTTACGACGTTCAGCGACTTCAGGAAGGTGCTCAAGCAGCTGGACTACCTCAACGAGACCACCTGGGTGACGAGGGCGAGGCTGCTCATCGCAGTCAACCCGAAGGCGTTCGACCCGAAGGACCTCGCCCTCTTGGAGAGGGACAGGACAGTCATCGAGGGAGCTGCGGGGATTGACGAACTGAAGAGGGAGTCCCTGGTTTCGGAGCTGCTATAGTGATTGGAGCGTAAAAGTAGTTCCAAATGGACAGCACTCCCGTCATTTGCCTAATTTAAGGTAAGCATCTACAGTTCGGCCTTCTTGTAGGATCCGAGTATCTTGACGAACGCTGCCGCCTTGATCAGGCCGCCAATAGCGGAATGGCAGTTAGGGTCGTCTATGCTGCCCTCGAAGTCTGCATAGAAGACGTACACCCAAGGTTTGCTCCTCCTTGGGCGCGACTCCAGCTTTGTCAGGTTCACGTTCCTCGAGGCGAACTCCCCGAGACATCTGTGGAGGGCGCCGGGCACGTTCTTCGTCGCGAATACGATGGACGTCTTGTTGGCACCTTCAACCGTGCCTGGGTTCTTCTCGAGCACGAAGAACCGCGTGTAGTTCTCGATCTCGCTCTGGACATCTTCCTTCAGAACCTTGAGACCGTAGACCTCGGCCGCCCGCTTGCTAGCTATCGAAGCCAGGTCCGTCCGCTTGGCTTCCGCGACGATCCTGGCGCTCCCTGCGGTATCGTATGCGGGCGTCAGCCTCCACTCGGGGTGGTTCGAAAGGAACTTGCGGCATTGTCCAAGCGCTTGTGGATGGCTCAAGACCTCCCTTATGCTCTCGACAGTCGTGCCCTCGTACGCCATGAGCGCGTGCTTCACGGGGACGACGACCTCGCCGGATATGGTCAGGTCGAGATCGAGCAGGAGGTCGTTGACCTGAGTGACGCTGCCTTCGATGGAGTTCTCGACAGGGACCACCGCGTGTGTGACCTTGTCCTTCTCGACTGCCTCGAAGACCGATTGAAAGTCCGGGCACGGCAATGCCTTGACGTCATTGCCGAAGTACTTGAAGCAGGCATCCTCGGAGAACGCACCTCGTTCCCCCTGGAATGCCACCAGCGTATCCTTGCTCAAGCGTATCACGCGCTGTACCTTGAACGAGGTATTTCTAACCTCCCACAGGGCCGACCGCGCACGCGTTGTACAGAATTGTTCACACAGGCAACGCGCTGGCCAGCCAGACAGAGCCACAAAAGTTTATATCGAGCGAGGCCATGAGGACACAGTCACGCTTAGACATGCGTGAACCCATTGAGCACGGAGGCCAGGAATGGAGCACAAGAGCAACCAGCTGATTATTCTGCCCTTGGGGCTGCTTCTCCTAGCCTGAGTGCTGAATGATGGATTTTTGGAGAGTGTTTGGGTATGCCAATACAAACTCCGAGTGAAAATGCTAAAGAAACAACGGAACCCGCGTTCAAGATCCCAGACAAGGGTCTTTTCGTCAGTGAATACAACAAGCAGATATTCCAGGCGACTAGGATGCCTGAGAGGATCAAGATCCTGGACACGACCCTCAGGGACGGCGAGCAGACGCCCAACGTAGCTCTTTCTAGTGACGACAAGCTGAAGATCGCACAGGCGCTGGACGAGCTCGGCGTTGACATCATCGAGGCGGGGTTTCCGGTCAACTCGGAAGGCGAGGCAGAGGCTGTCAAGAAGATCGCGGGGGCTGGGCTCAAGGCGGAGATATGCGGTCTCTGCAGGGCAAGTACGGCTGACATCGACGCCGCGCTCAAGTGCGACGTCGACTCAGTCCATATCTTCCTGGCGACGTCGAAAGTGCACCTCGAGAAGAAACTCAAGCTCACTCAGGACGAGGCGAGGGACAAGGCCGCTAACGCAGTCCAGTACTCAAAGGACCACGGACTCGTGGTCGAGTTCAGCTGCGAGGACGGCACCAGGACTGACCTGTCATACCTCGCGGTCGTCCACAAGGCAGTCGAGGAGGCGGGCACCGACAGGATCGACATACCAGACACTGTCGGCGTGATGACGCCTCATGCGATGCAGCAGTTTGTCGCCGAGATAAGGAAGTCGACGAAGGTGCCGCTCGCGGTTCACTGCCACGACGACTTCGGCCTCTCGGTCGCCAACTCGCTCGCTGGCGTCCTGGGAGGCGCTGAGGAGATCCATTGCACGATCAACGGTCTCGGCGAGAGAGCGGGCAATGCGGCCCTCGAGGAGGTCGTCATGGGCCTGCAGGCCTTCTACAACGTCAAGACCAGCATAAACACGAGGAAGATGGCATTCGTGTCTCGGCTGGTGTCACAGCTGACCGGGATTGCGGTCCAGCCGAACAAGGCCATTGTCGGCGAGAACGCGTTCTCCCACGAGTCCGGGATTCACGTGCACGGGATACTCAGCGAGTGCTCCACATACGAGCCGATGCGCCCCGAGATAGTCGGGAAGGAGAGGACCTTCGTCGTTGGGAAGCACTCGGGGGTCCACGCAGTGGACAGCAAGCTCAAGGAGTACGGACTCGAGCTGGCCCCTGACGAGATGAAGGAGGTCGTTGCGAGGGTGAAGAAGTGGGCCGAGTCCGGCAAGAAGCTCGACGACGCGGAGCTGCTCGCAGTGGCGTACGACGTCATAGGCCAGGAGGAGGAGCCCGCCATCAAGCTCGAGGAGTTCACTGTCTTTACGGGCCTGAACTTCACGCCGACCGCGACAGTCGTGCTCAACATAGACGGCGAGACGAGGAGGGCGTCTGAGACGGGCGTCGGGCCCATCGATGCAAGCGTGAGCGCCATCAAGGCGGCCGTCTCCAAGAACATCGTGCTCAAGGAGTACAGGCTCGAAGCGATCACCGGGGGCTCGAACGCGCTGTGCGAGGTCACGCTCAAGCTCGGCGACTGCGAGGACGCCCAGCTGCTCTCCCTCGGCAAGAGCGTCGGCTCTGACATCGTCACCACGAGTGTAGATGCAATGATTGAAGGCCTGAACAGGCTATGGGCCCGCAAGCTGACCGTCACGAACGGAAAGGCGAACAAGAAGAAGGCCTACTGACGATACAAGGGGATTGCTGGACGAGGTGTGCCCATTGGCGAAGACGATAGCTGAGAAGATTCTGTCCACCAAGGCCAAGAGACAGGTCAGTGTCGGAGAGATAGTCGAGGCGGAAGTCGACTATGTCATGGTGAACGACATCACGGGCCCGGCAGCGTTCGACGAATTTGACGCTCTGTGCGTGCCCATCAAGCGCGACAAGGTCGTTCTCATCCCGGACCATTACGTGCCCAACAAGGACGTCGCATCCGCGGTCCAGGCAAAGAAGATGCGCGACTTCGCCAAGAGGCACAAGGTGCGCAACTACTACGACGTGGGGGCCGGAGGGGTCTGCCACCAGCTGATGATAGAACTGGGCTTCGTCGCGCCCGGGAGGCTCATCGTCGGGGCCGACTCGCATACGTGTTCTTACGGAGCCCTTGGGGCTTTCGCGACCGGCATCGGGAGCACCGAGGCAGCGACGGTCTTCGCCAGAGGCGTCCTCTGGTTCAAGGTGCCAGAATCGATGAAGTTCGTAGTCGACGGGAGGCTGAGGAAGCATGTCTCTGGCAAGGACATCATATTGAGAATCATCGGTGACATAGGAGTCGAGGGTGCACGGTACGCCTCGATGGAGGTCGAGGGGAGTTCCATTTCCTCCCTTCCGCTATCAGACAGGATCACCATAGCCAACATGGGCATCGAAGCCGGTGCGAAGGCGTGCATTCTGCCTCCGGACAAGAAGGTCGATACCTTCCTCGACGGACGCGTCAGAGGTAAGTTCAAGCACGTGCTGGCAGACCCCGGGGCGGAATATTCGGACGTCCGCAGATACGACGGACGGGAGATTGTGCCCCTGGTGGCGAAACCCTACCTCCCGAGCAACGTGGTCCCTGCGAGCGAGGTGGGAGTCGAGATAGACCAGGCGTACCTTGGCTCGTGCACAAACGGACGCATAGAGGACCTCAGAATCGCCGCCAAGCTGTTGAAAGGCAGGAGAGTCCACAGCGGCGTGCGGATGCTCGTCGTACCAGCCACGAAGCAGGTATTCGACAGAGCGGCCAAGGAGGGACTCTTCAAGATATTCTCGGACGCAGGGGCGTACATATCCGGTCCGACCTGCGGCGCATGTCTCGGCGGGTACATGGGCGTTCTCGCGCCCGGAGAAAGATGTGTGAGCAGCACGAACAGGAACTTCGTCGGCAGAATGGGGGCGAAGGATTCAGAGGTCTACCTTGCGAGCCCCGCAGTCGTGGCTGCCAGCGCCATCAAGGGAAGGATTGTCGATCCCTCGGAGGTTGACAGATGAAGAAATCCCTCGAGGGACGCGCCTGGGTGTTCGGCGACAACGTCGACACAGACCAGATCATCCCCGCTGAGTACCTTGTCACGATGGACGCTCGCGAGCTCGCGAAGCACGCTTTCGAAAAGGCGAAGCCGGAGTTCGCCAAGATAGTCAGGCGCGGCGATGTCGTCGTCGCGGGCAGGAACTTCGGCTGCGGCTCGAGCAGAGAGCACGCACCAAGGGCACTGATGGGCGCAGGGGTCTCGTGCGTCGTCGCTGAGTCGTTCGCTCGCATATTCTTCAGGAACGCGATCAATATCGGACTGCCGGTGGTTGAGGCGGAGCTTCAGACGAACGAGGGCGACCGAATAGTGGTCAACCTAGCCGACGGCGTCGTCTCGAACAAGTCCACCGGCCAGAACAAGTCGTTCGCTGCATACCCGCCCTTCGTCATGATGTTGATACAGAAAGGCGGGCTGGTGCCCTATACCAAGGAGGCGTTGGGATGCAGAAGATAGGCGTCATACCGGGAGACGGTATCGGCCCAGAGGTCGTCGCGGAAGCCAGAAGAGTGCTCGATGTCGTCTCGGAAAAGCGCGGCCTGGATTTCGAGTACGAGGTCTTCCCGCTGGGAGCCGCCCACTATCTCAAGACGGGCGAGGTCATCTCCGAGGAGACGATCCAGAGGCTCTCAAGGAAGAACTCGATTCTCCTTGGCGCGATGGGCGACCCGCGCGTGAAACCAGGGGTTCTCGAGAAGGGTGTGCTCCTCAGGCTCAGGTTCCACTTCGACCAGTACGTGAACTTGAGGCCTGTTAGACTCTACGAAGGAGTCCCCTCGCCGCTCGCAGACGCTAGCCGCAAGATCGACATGCACTTCGTCAGGGAGAACACGGAGGATTTCTATGTCGGTCTTGGCGCGCGAGTCAAGAAGGGGCTTTCCAGTAACTCGATGCAGTTGACCAGGCGCGCCTTCGAGGCGAAGTTCGACGTCGGAGTCGACCTAAGCGAAGGGGACGAACTCGCCTACCAAATCGGCATCATATCTAAGCACGGGGCGAGACGGGTCGTCGAATACGCCTTCCAGCTGGCCAAGACGAAAGGCGTCGACCTCGTGACGTCCGTGGACAAGGCGAACGTGCTCACCGAGGCCTACGGCCTTTGGAGGGAGGCAGTGGAGGAAGTCTCAGCGAAGTACGGGATCCGAAAGGAGTTCCAGTACGTCGACGCTGTTGCGCTCCACATGGTGAGGAACCCGGAGAGGTTCAAGCTCCTAGTGACGCCCAACCTGTTCGGAGACATTCTGACCGACTTGGGGGCTGCACTCCAAGGGGGACTTGGCCTCGCGCCTTCTGGCAACATCAATCCCTCGGGCGTCAGCATGTTCGAACCCGTGCACGGATCAGCCCCGGACATCGCAGGGAAGAACATGGCGAACCCGATCGGGGCCATCCTCTCGAGCGGACTGATGCTCGAGACCCTTGGACATCCGAAAGCCGCTGGAGACGTCGAAGCGGCGGTCCGTACCGTCCTGTCCACTGGCAAGACGCGAACGCCGGACATGGGCGGCAGGTCTTCCACCTCTGAAATGGGCGATTCGGTCATCGCGGCTCTGAAGAAAACGTAGGCCCACGCATACTTGCGCGCTCCCGCCTCAATCGCAGAAGCTGCTCAGGTTTGTCTTCCAAGTCTGCGCGCGACCCTCTGATGACCTGGGAACGGAGAAGTGCCCCCGTCAATCCCTTTTTGGGATAGTTATAAGTAATCATAACGCGATTTGAAGCAAAACGGGACACATAGGTGGGATGGGATGACGCAGGTCTCGACTTTGCCGAAGGAGAAGGCGCTTGAAGCCGGAGAGTTCCTCACGAACAACGTCTCGAGGGCCGTCGTGTACGCGCTCTTGCACAAGCAGCCCTTGACGCGCCGTGAGATAGAGAAGAGCCCACTGACGGACTCCATGAGGAGGCTCTCCCTGAGCGCACAGACTCGCAAGCTCAAGGACAAGAGCGACGTCCAGATGCGGACGCTGTTGGCCAAGGGAGTGGACTGCGGAGTGCTCATACCCGTGAACTCGAAGAGACAGAACTACTATTTCCTCAACTCCGACCTGAGGATCGAGCCCGCACCCATCAGAGAGCCTTTCGAGAAGACGGACGAGGTCTCGCTCTCAATCCTCGTGGACCGCACGCTGTCACATACCCCTGGGCAGGCGGTCCTTCCGGGTTGGGGAACTGCTGCTGATCACACGATCCTGCCTGTGCCCTACATTGACACCCCCAAATCGCTCATGCTCTGGCTGAGCTGGCTCATCACTCCAACGAGAAGGGAGATCCTGTACAACATAGGTTCGGAGGGGCCGACGACGAGGCCCAAGCTCAGGGAGAATCTCGGTTTCTGGGCAGACAGGATAGTCGCGAAGGAGGGCATCCCGTCCGGTGTGCTCGAAAAGGACGGACAGAACATACGATACCAGTTCTCGACTTTCGCGTTCTCGAAGCTGAAGATCAAGAAGGAAGATGAGAAGAAGAAGTCCTGGACCGCATTTCCTCCATCATTCTGGCTCACGAGGTCGTACGAGCCTCTGAGGTGCATAATGGGCATATCTAGATACCTTGGAGACAAGAAGCCGGACGCAACCCCTGGCTCCATCCTAGAACAGGCGGCGAAGGAGAACCCGACCATCGTCGAGAAGAACAGGAAGGAGTTCCTCGAGGTCAACTTCCTGGAGCGGATGAGCTTCTACGCGGTTTACCATTCGTCGGGGGACGCTGCGGTCAAGATTTCTGCGGACTCGCTCGTTCCGGAGAAGGTCACCTACAACGCTCCCGAACACCCGCTGGTATGGATATCGAAGACCGACGAGGAGCATGCGGGCGCGAGGCTCGATTTCAAACACGAAGCGGCCATGATGCTCATTGCCAAGAAGACCAAGGATGACCAGGTCGCGTACCTCGAGAGGATGCTCAAGGAGTTGGCGATGGAGAGAATCGGGAATACCCTCGAGGAACATGAGAAGAAGCTCGAGAAGGACCTCGCGAGCCTGAGGGCGAAGTCGTTCGGGCTTGGCACTGCTGCCCTCACCGGCGTGGCCGGCCTGGAGCTGAGCAGAGAGGAGATCCTCTCGGAGAAGAGGTATTTCGAGAAGTTCATGGACCTGCTGGTTCCCGGCTCCATCTCAAAGAAGAGGATGATGGAGACGGAAGAGCTTCTTGCCGCCATCAAGGAAGGGCCGAAGGAGCCCGAGGGCGGAGAGCCGGACCAGAAGGCTGAATAGCGCGGAACTGTATCGTCCGGATATGGCAGGAAACTGGCCGCGGGTCCGGTGACCACGCTTGAGCGACGAAGCTGATCGAGTGAGCGACCTAGTTGCGCTGGCCAAGCGCTTGGGCGCAACGAAGGCCAAGGCGATCCGCTCGGAGGACATAGTCGTCGATGAGAGAGTCCGGCTCAAGTGCACAATCCCGCTCTGTGACAACTACAACAGGCACCTGCTCTGCCCGCCGAACCTAATGTCTGTCGAGGAGTTCAGGAAGGCCCTGTCGAGATACAGGTCCGCAGTCATCATTCAGCTCGATGCCGACTATGACTCCACCGACAAATCTTCATCAAAACTGACCTTGGACCTCCAGAAACGCCTCCGGACAGAGACGCACGGAGAGAGGTGGGAGAAGAAGCTCCACACGATTGTATCGGAGGTCGAGGCAGCCGCGTTCAAGAAAGGATTCTACCTCGCCGCCGGACTGATAGGCAGCGACTGCACACTATGCCCAGAGTGTGTTGGGAAGGGCTCCAGCAACGCATGCAAGCACCCGTTTCTCGCGAGGCCGTCGATGCAGGCCATGGGCATTGATGTGATCAAGACTAGCAGAAACGCGGGCATGCCAGTGACCTTGTCCTCTACTGCCAAGGTGAGGTGGACAGGGCTAATCCTTCTTGAATGAAGCGACAAGGGAGGACTCTGCCAAGCGGTTTCTCCCCTTCCGGTCCCGAGGGTGCCCCAAGTACAGCGACATTAGCTGAGACCTCGCGGGCAATTGAAGTGCAGAAACAGAAGGAGGCCAGCAATCCCGTCCAAATTGTTTTATCCCTCCAGGTTATTAGCGACCCATTACACAACACATTAGCACCCATAAGTAAGCATTAGCAGCAGCTTATGTATCACTAATGGAAGGGGCCAACATGCTGACAACCAGGGAGAAGGAGATTCTCGAAATCCTCAGGAAAGGCATCCACTCTCCGACGATGGTCGCAATCGAACTCAAAATCACGCAATCCGGAGCCACCCAGGCTCTCCAGAAACTCGAAAGAAAAGGCGTGCTCACACGGACGAAGGTGGGGCGGAACGTCTTCTACAGGCCAGTTGACGAGGAGCCGGCTCCCCCTCAGAAGGACACTGAGGAGGACATCGAGCTGATAAGGGAGTCTTACCACGCGTTGTCTAGGGTCTGGTCGCACCTTCTCCGGCTTGACTTGACCCACGATGAGCTGGCCAAGGTGCGCGAGGCGAGGAACCTCTTGGAGGAGATACTCGTCAAGAGGGGCAAGAGCCTCGAATGAGCTCGCTCCGCCAGATTCACTCAGACTATTTCAGAACAGCCTCCGCCTTCTTCACGTTGTCGACCGTGACCGCGATGTCCGTGACCCCGCTCTCCTTGCTGAGGATGTAGATGGCTTCCACGTTGACCATCGCCTTCGCCAGCTTCCTCGCGATTTTGCCCAGCTCGCCAGGCCGGTCGGCCATCTTGACCGCAATCAGATCCCTCAGATCGTAGCTTATGCCGGAGCGGGCCAGCGCCGATTTCGTCGTGGCCTCGTCGTCCGTCACAATGCGAATCAGAGGTCGGTCATTGCCGCGCTCGCTGGCAATCGCCTTGATGTTCACACCATTGCTGCCCAGCAGCTCGCAGACTTTGGCGAGCTCGCCTGGCTTGTTCTGGACGTAGACATCGAACTCCTTCAAGTCCACCACTCAATCCACCCTATCACATCGGGGGGTAAAAACTGTTCCCCGGTGAGTTCTGGCACATCACGATGCTCAGCCGGGTTCGGGTCCCCGGGGCAGGCGGACCTTCTTCTTGACCCACCAGTACGCGAGGTATGTGGACTCGAAGGTCGCGATGAGGAGGATGAGCAGATACCAGACCAGTGTGCCTCCGTCGAGACCGACGATCGAGCCGAAGACAGTGGCTAGCGTGTTCGGCACGAGAACGGCGGTGCCGAGTATGGTGAGCCACGTCATCGTGAGTGCCATCCTGTTGTTGAGGACCTGGAGCTGGTTGTTGTACAGCGCCTGGAGGACTTCGAGGCCCGATGCAAGCACCTCGGACATGTGTTCGCTCAGGGATATCTGCCGGTTCACGTCCTCAACGAGCAGTCCGACCTGGGCGAGCATCTTCGGGCTGTCGGATATCAGGGCAGCATCGCCGTACCGGAGCGAGTGCAAGACATCCAGGGTCCGCCACAGAGTGTTAAGGTAGGTGATCAGCGTGTGCTTCAACTCGTAGATCTGCTTCCCTATCTCCACCCTTGCCCCTGCGGCGTCCAGAAGAAGCTGGCTCAGCTCGTCACCTTGCTCCTCGATCTCCCGGAGGTACTCGAAGTTCCTCGAGTTGTTCTCATCCAGTATTCTCACGAGGAGAGATGTGAGCTTGTCGTCCAAGGGCATCGACGCGGGCAACTTCCGCATGAAGGTATCGGCGTACCTGGCAAATTGGACCAGCCTGATGACCTCCTCGCTGTGGATGGTCACTATGAGGTCCTTGCGCACGAGTATCAGAAGAGGGAATGCCCTCAGGTCCAGCTTCGATATCCTGACTGCAGGGACCATGATCCCCAGCTCTGTCTCCCGGTCCTCGAAGCTCGCGTGGTATCCTTTGAGCAACTGAGGGACAAGGGATGCGCTGAACCCGAGCTTCGTGGCGATGTCCGAACCTTCCTCCTCAAGGTCACATACGGTGAAGTTGATCCACGCGACCGTCGCGCCGTGAAGAGTGGAGATGAACTCGGTGGGTGAGTTGCCCACGATGCGAATCGGCTTGCCCTCGTGGGGCATGGCGACGCATATCGCCCTCGGCGCCTTCAACTCGCACTCTTCTGGTTTCGCCCGAGCATGCTTGCCGGCAGCTGCCGGCTGCGCCGACTTTGGCTTGGCCTCCGAGCCCGAATCTTTCTCGTCCAAGTTACCCCTTCCATGACTCGCCTTGGCTACCCGCCTGCGCACCCGTATCCCACGACAAGCCTGATGTACATTTCGCTAGGGAACCGGTACCAGTGTTCCAGCATCAGAATGCATTCCTTTAATAGCCATCTCGCCATTTCGACGCCCGAGCGAAATGAGGGTACTGCTCATACATGCAGATAGGTTCGAATACGAGGTCAAGGACCCCACCAAGATGGCGGAGCCGATGCCCTCGACTGCGCCCAAGAAGCACTCATTCCAGGAGGTCCTGGTCGCGTTCTCGACTATTGAGTCCTCCGATGACGACGTCGAGGCGATTGCGAAGGCTGCAGCAGACGATTTCGCGGACGTCTTCTCGAAAGTCAAGGCAGAGAAAATGGTGCTCTACCCTTACGCCCATCTCAGCCCGAACCTTGCTGGTCCGAAGTTGGCCGTCGAGGTCCTGAAGGCCACGGAGGCCGCAATAGCGCGCAGAGGCATCGAGGTCCACAGGTCGCCCTTCGGCTGGTACAAGGCGTTCGACATCAAGTGCAAGGGCCATCCGCTTTCCGAGCTCTCGAGGGAGTTCACCGCTGAGAAGAAGGTCACCAGGGAGGAGGTCGTCGAGAAGATCCAGAGCGAGTTCTTCATCCTGACACCAGAGGGCGAGGAATACCCCGTCGACATGGAGAACATCGACTCTCTTGGAATCCTCGACAAGTACCCATCACTCAAGACGTTCATAGTGTCCGAGGAGATCGGGCGGTCCAAGGGCGAGGAACCGCCGTCCATCAAGGCGATGCAGAAGCTGGAACTGGTCGACTACGAGGAAGCCAGCGACAGAGGGCACTTCAGGATGTTCCCGAAGGGGCATCTAGTGTTCAACCTCCTCGAGAAATGGGCCGAATGGATTGCGCTCGAGAAGATCGGCGCCATCCAGATAGACACACCGATCCTCTATGACTGGTCCTACCCCGACATCAAGAGCCAGGGCATGTCGTTCCACGAGCGACACTACACGCTCAAGACCGAGGAGAACAGAGAGTTCGTGCTGAGATTCGCAGGCGATTTCGGACTCTTCAGGATGATGAAGGGCGCGACGCTCAGCTACCGGAACCTGCCCCTGAGAGTCTACGAGTTCTCCAAGAGCTTCAGGCTGGAGCAGCGTGGGGAGCTCACTGGCCTGAAGAGGCTGAGGGCGTTCCACATGCCTGATGTCCACTGCTTCACGAAGGACATTGATGAGGGGTGGAGCGAGTACATGCTTCTCTACAGGAACTACTCCGACTTGGCCGACGCGACGGGCGTGGAGTATGCCGTCGCTTTCAGGATAGTGAAGGAGTACTACGACAAATACAAACAGAACCTCGTCGAGCTCCTGAAGCATTCGAAGAAGCCCGCACTGATTGAGGTCCTGTCCGGGATGAAGCACTACTGGGCCGTCAAGCACGAGTTCCAGGGCATCGATGCCGTTGGCGGTGCGGTCCAGCTCAGCACTGTGCAGCTCGACGTCGAGGACGCCGAGAGGTATGGCATCCTGTACACCGACACGGACGGCAAGAAGAAGGGATGCATAATCTGCCACTCATCGATAGGCTCGATAGAACGTTGGATCTATGTCCTGCTCGAAGAGGCCCTCAAGCACGAGAAGCCGTCTCTGCCGTTCTGGCTGTCGCCGACGCAGATCCGGCTGATACCTGTCGGCTCCGAGTTCATCCCCGACTGCGAGAACATCGCGCGCCAGCTCGGCGTCCGCACAGACATCGACGACACGGACGACAAGGTGGGGAAGAAGATCAGGAACGCCGAGATGGAGTGGATCAACATGATCATAGTCGTCGGCGAGAAGGAGCGTTCGTCCGGCCAGCTTCCCATCAGGCTCCGCACGGGGGAACAGAGGATGATGACCGTCGACCAGCTCAAGACGGAAGTCGAGAGGCTCTCGAAGGACTATCCGAAGGCGAGGCTGCCCCTCCCGATCATGATCTCCAAGAGGCCTGCGTTCAGAGGATGATTCTCAGGCTCACTTATTGTCTTCGTCGCCCCATATGAACTTGTGCAGCTGTGGGAGCACTCGGACATCCAGTGCCTCCTTGAGAACCTTCTCCGCGAGCGACTTCAGCGCGGTTCCGCCCACCGGGGTGAAGATCACCTCGCACTTTGTCTCATAGTCCTTCAGGACTTCTTTCGCGTAGTTGTAGTCTGCATCGTCAGCGATTATGAACTTGAGCTGGTCCGTGGGGCCGAGCAGCTCGATGTTCTTGAACCGCATCTTGTCCGCCTCCCCGGAGGAAGGGCATTTGATGTCCATGCTGATGGTGAGGTTCTCGTCGCACGGGAGTTCGTCGAGGGGCATCGCGCCGTTCGTCTCCAGCACCACCTGATATCCCAGTTCCAGCAGTCTCTCCAGCAGCTTGGTCGCATCCTTCTGAGCGAGAGGTTCGCCGCCTGTTAGACACACGTGCCGGCACTTCAGCTTCGCAACCTTCGTCATGATGGCTTCTATCGACATCTGCTCGCCTTTGTCGAAAGCCTGCGGTGTGTCGCAGTACGTGCACCTGAGAGGGCAGCCGGAGGTCCTCACGAAAGCAGTCGGGGCGCCTATGGTCAGCCCCTCGCCTTGGAGGGACTTGAATATGGAATAAATCTTCACTGGACCACCTCGTACTCCAATGGGTCCTTCACACCCGCCTTGGAGAATCCTTCCAGCCGGAGCAGGCAGGAATCGCATCGACCGCAGGCTTTCGCGGCGCCCCTGTAGCAGCTCCATGTCAGCTCGAGGGGAACACCAAGCCTCACAGCCTCCTTGACTATCTCCGCCTTCGATTTGGTCAGGATCGGTGCTTCGACCCTGATGCTCTTGCCTTCCTTGCCGGCCTTGGTGCCCACATCCAGCACTCTCTGGAATGCCGCAATGAACTCTGGAGTGCAGTCCGGATACCCGCTGAAGTCGACCGAGTTCGCCGCGATGAACACCGCCTGCGAGCCCCTGCTCTCGGCGACCGAGGACGCGATGGACAGGAATATGATGTTCCTCGAGGGCACGTACGTGCTGGGGATCTCTTCGCCTGCCCCGCTCGTGCTGTCCCTCTGCGGTATCTGCATGGCATCCGAGGTAAGCGAACTCCTGAGCAGCTCCCCGATGTTGAGGGGCACGACGATGTGCTCCTTGACCTTGAAGTGCTTCGCGATCTTCCGGGCGCTGTTCAGTTCACGCCTGTGCTTCTGCCCGTAGTCGAACGTCAACGCGACGACCTCGCATCCTCTCTCGATAGCCATGGCAAGCACCGTGGATGAATCGAGACCCCCGGAAAGAAGGACTATCGCCTCTGCCACAGCATCACCCACCCGCTCAGAGCTTGGCGCCAGTCCAGGCGCCCTGTCCGCGGCCTTCGTCCACCCCGATCTCTATCATTCGCACGTTCTTGGGGAACTTGACCTTCTCAAGCATCCGCTTCAGGACGAACTCCGCGAGCGTCTCTGCGGATGTGACTTCGATGTCAAGTAGGATGCAGTCCGTGGCGGGAAGCCGCAGCTCCTTGTCAGCAACCTTGTACACGACGTAGTCCTTGCTGACAGTCACGTTAGGGTCGAGCTTCGGGATCAGTACCCTGTGGTCAAGCTCTGAGGCGACTCCCCGAAGGAACTCCTTGACGCTGATGAAGTCCATGATCACGCCGTCCCGTCCCATGTCGCCCTCGATGACCGCGTTGATAGCGTAGTCGTGGCCGTGCAGGCGACCACATTTCCTGTGCATCGGGATAACGTGCGTCGCCGAGAACGTGATCTTGGACAACCAGCCGTTGATCTCCAGCCTCATGCAAAAAGGCATGGACTGGGGGGTATAAGAACTTCAGGCTTTCACAGGCTCGCCGCTGAGCAGCGATGCCAGACCTGCCGCGAGCACTATGGAGTCCGCGAAGTCCTTCTTCCCCCTGGACGTGTCGACGAACACGCGTTCGAGGTTTACGACGGGCGCTCCGTACGCCTTTCCGCCGCCGACGAAGTGGAGCGTCCTGAACATGAGGTTGCCCGAGACTCCATCGGGGGCAAGGATGAGGTCGCATTCCTTGACTGCCTGCTCCACGAGTATCGAGTAGTGTGCAGCGCCACCACCCTCCGAGCCCATCGCGGCCGCTATCTTCTCGCCCTCGTCAAGGCTGCGCATTATCTCATCGCCCCTGGACGCGTCCTCCGGACGGCCCTTCGATAGCACGCCCGTCCGGATGCTCCATCCAGCTCGTCCGAAGTATCTAATGGCTTCCCGAGCCAGGCCCAGACGAGACTGCATATCCGTGCCCTCATCGATGCCGACCGGGGCAAGAAGGAAAGGCCGGCCGTCGACGTCCTCGAGAACAGCCACGCGCATTATCTCTTTCAAATTGAAAATGCGCTTGAGTTCTTTGAGCACTGCGGACGAGGACAATGCACCTCTCACGCCAGCTTCGACCCTCCCATCACGGAGCGACAGAATGAGCTCGCCCGCATCCACGAAGCCCACAACGGACAGCTTGCAGCCGGCCGATTCCAGCTTCTCCCTGACCGATGACAATGCCTCTCCCGACAGCCCGATTCCGATACGGGCACCGGAAGCGCATCCGCGTGACATCAGGCCGGCGACATCCAACACCAGAGAACCACCGTCACATCTCGTCCTCGGTCATCTGATCGAACGAGTAGTTCTCCCACTTGCGCACGCCGAGGACTATCTCCAGCTCCTGGGGCGTGAGGAGGGGTTTGTCATACATGGCCACGTCGTCTATCGCTATCCGAGGGCAAGCAGTTGAAACGTATGCATCGAACGGCAATGAGCGCAGCTTCTCGGGGTCGAACTTGTCCATGAGTATCAGGGCAGCGTCCTTCCGCTTCCACCTCAGCAGCTTCCTCAGCTCCTTCGCCCTCCTCATCCTCCTCTGTCCGACCTTCTCGCCCACGATGATCCCGAACACGCGCGCTTTCTCAGCTCGCTCGATGACCGCGTGGCGCTGCCGGAGGATCTTATCCTTGATCTGGTCGATCTCCTTCGGTTCCTCGAGGTTGGGGTCCAGAACCACCACCTTCTTCCCCGTCGCGAGGTGGACGCCCAGCGCGTGGAAGGTCCCGCTGCCTATCAGCAGGAAGCTGCTGATATCCTTCGCGACGGCCTGAGCGGATGTGTAGTTGCACCCCAGCACCTCGCCTGCATGGGATATCCGGCTGTCCCCCTCTCCCACCTTCGTCTTGATGCCCATGCTCTCGAGGCCCTCTATCACATCGTCGAGCTCGGAGAGATGCTGAGACGTAGCAAGCACGCCCACGGGCTCTTGGATCAACCCGAGCGCCTTTTTCAGCTGGTCCGTCACGGGGACTTTCGATCTCGCGGGGACGAATATCAGCGGCTTCGGGAACTTGAGACTGGGTATTGGAGAATGCCCCACATTGACGATGGCATCGACGATGTCGAACAACGAGCTGGGGACATCGCAGGCGCCGAAGCACGGTTCCGCCACGACGAGCACCTCCGCCCCCGACTTGTTCTCGAGGTCTTCGGCGATCTGGTACGCACGCTTCTTCAGCCCCTCGGGGACCTGGAGTGCGATTATCCTAGCCTTGATCCGTTTGATCTCCGAGATGGCGCTCGCGATGTCTATGTCGTACATCCGTGGACGTCCCTCCGGGCGTGCCCCCGCAGCACATGGCTCGCACATGCTGGAGGAGCTATGCTAGTAAAGGGTACATTGCTAAAAAACATTGTGCGCGCGCCACGAAGGACCGGCCGTCTAGGCCGCTGCGGCCTTGCCCCGCTCGACCTCGATGTAGCACGGGGAGGGCAGTTTGATCGATGCCCTCTTCAAGGCCAGCTTCGCCATGTTGAAGAACGCAGGGGTGGTCTCAAGGCTCATGATCTCCTGGTCCGCCTTCACCCTCGCCGCGGTCCCAATGGCCTTTCCGAAAGCGTGTCTCATGCCATCGGATATACGGTCTGCGCCCGCGCCCGTTGCGATCTTGTTCTCCCTTAGCACATTGTGCGGGTACACCCTGATCTTCAGATGGTAGCTGGAGTTCGGTATCTTCTTCGCGAGGAATCTGTTGGCCGAGATACGGGCCGCCTCGAGCGCGATGTGCCTGATCTGGCACTGTTCTACGACCCTTAGCGTCATCCTGACGCCGTAGTCTCCCTTCGTGCCGTGCTCGAACTGGGTTATCCTGGAAGCGGGAACGCCGCCCATGTACTCCCTTCGGCAGTAGGCCTGCCCCTTAATCTCCCTGTACATGCTTCCTGGCTTGCGAGACATGATGCCACCAGATGAGCGCTTTTTACCTCAGGTTTGCGGAGATAATGGTCGTCATATTTAAACCTCACTGAGGCCGCCGCTGGCGGTGTTCACATGCTGGCCTCCCATTCCAGCACCGGCCAAGCATTATCTACGGTCAGCTAGATAGGGAGAAAGCATGGGCAGGAGGCACGTCACCAAGAGAGACGCACGGGGGCTCGCCCGGGAACGGATTGACAGGCTCTTCGAGCTCGCCGAGATTGAGGCGCTCGGGGGAAACGACAGCAGGTCGAAGAGGTATGTGTCCTTGGCGCTCCGCATGGGCGAGAGGCACAAGGTGCGGGCGGGACACAAGAGGACCTACTGCTCTTCCTGCCACATGTTCTTCGTCCCCCCGAGGAACATCAGGGTCCGCGTGGGGAAGGGGAGAGTGACGATGACCTGCCTGTCATGCGGGCACATCATGAGGTATCCCACTTCTGGACCGGGGTGATTCGGGACATGGACAAGCAGCGAATACGAGAGCTCAGGGCAAAGGCGCAATCGCTGAAGCCGACCGTGTACATCGGGAAGGACGGGATCACGGAAAGCGTTGTTCGGGAGCTATCCCTGCAGCTGGAGAAAGCCAAACTCGTCAAGGTCAGATTGCAGCCGTCCTCGGAAATGGACAGGGAAGAGGCGGGCAGCAGGCTGGCAGAAGCGACTCGCTCCACCCTCGTAGAAGTTCGAGGTCGGACCGCGGTGCTGGCCAAAGGCTGACGGCGCCAGGTGGCCGTGACCAGATTTTAAATATCGACAGCACGTTGGCATGGAAAAGGGAGCGTTCCAGCATGCTCGATGCCAAGTTCATCCGAGACAACGAAGCGACGGTCAGGCAGGCCCTCGTCAACAGGAGCTACGACCTCACCGTCCTCGACAAGTTCCTGGAGCTGGACGGCAGATGGCGCTCGCTTACCGAAGAAGGAAACGCCCTCCGCAAGCAGCGCAACGAGGTGGCGGAGGTGATCCCGAAGCTGCCCAAGGACCAGAAGGACGCCAAGATAGCTGACATGAAGGCCATCGCTGACAGGATCAAGTTCATAGACGCCTCCCTGAAGACCATCGAGCGGGACAGGGACGAGCTGCTGCTGAACATACCGAACATCCCGGACCCGAGCGTCCCCGTGGGAGAGCTGGATGCCGGGGACGTGTTCCTGCGCACGTGGGGACAGAAGCGGGAGTTCGACTTCAAACCCCTGACGCACTGGCAGCTCGGGGAGAGTCTGGACATCATCGACTTCGACCGCGGGGTCAAGGTCACCGGGACGGGGTTCTACGTCCTCAAAGGACTCGGCGCGAGGCTCGAGCGGGCGCTCATCAACTACATGCTCGACCTTCACAACGAGCAGGGCTACAGGGAAGTGTTCCCGCCGGCGATCATCAACAGGAAGAGCTGCATCGGCACTGGGCAGCTTCCGAAGATGCAGGAGGACATGTACTGGATCGAGAGGGACGACCTTTGGCTGAATCCCACGGCCGAAGTGCCCGTCACGAACCTCTACGCCGACGAGATACTCTCCAGGAAGGATCTGCCCATCTATCACACCGCATACCTCCCCTCGTTCAGGCGGGAGGCTGGGAAACACATAGAAACGAAGGGTATCGCCCGCGTCCACCAGTTCAACAAGGTGGAGCTCGTGAAGTTCGTCCTGCCCGAGACGTCGCAGGCGGAACTGGAGACACTCCTCGCGGACGCGGAAGCCGTCGTCCAGGGCCTGAAGATACCATACAGGATCAGGCACCTGTGCACCGGTAGCATAGGGTTCCATTCCTCCAAGACCTACGACATAGAGGCGTATTCCCCCGGCATGGACCAGTGGCTTGAGGTCTCGTCCTGCAGCGACTTCAAGGACTTCCAGGCGAGAAGGGCGATGATCAAGTTCAGGCGAGAGCCACACCTCAAGAGTGAGTTCGTCCACACGCTGAACGGCTCCGGGATAGCGCTCCCCAGGACCATGGTGGCCGTCCTGGAGAACTACCAAAACAAGGACGGGACGGTAACGGTTCCCGAGGTCCTGAGGCCGTACATGAAGGGCGCAGAGATCATCCAGTAGCCCGGCGCACGCGACTTTTTTCTCATGTGTGAGAATCAGCGCTGATTGTCGCCTCTGCCCACTATATAACCTCAGGACCTGAATAGTGATTGCTGGAGCGTATCACTATGGAGGCGAACAAGGACTTCGCGGTGCTGGTCGGCAGGGCGTTCCTGCACGAGCTAGACGCCGGTCACAAGGACGCGGCACTCGCATTCGGAAGGGCGTTCCTCCTCGCGCTCGGTATGAGAAGCCCCGAGGACCGGCAGAGGGGCCATCTTGCGAACGGACGTCAACACGGCGAGTTCGCCCTGGCCGAGAACTGAGCGCGCATGCGAACGGGCCCGGCGGCTGATTCTATGCGTCCACTTTGTGTCCGCCTCTGCGCAGAACCGATTTCAAGAGCGAGGGCGTGAAGAT
>ERZ1649853.21-NODE-21-length-72606-cov-7.240796_pt1 | contig 72606 bp, 61 predicted proteins | sample MGYA00575353_ERZ1649853 | MGnify/ENA primary metagenome ERZ1649853 (study PRJEB40853, sample SAMN11349654) | freshwater sediment metagenome | isolation source: river sediment | host: Sediment | place: India: Okhla Barrage, New Delhi | collected 2017-02-21 ...
GCGTCCTTCGAGTCGAGCATCTCCCGCTGGAATCGGCGTGCGTGTATAATAGGCTGTGCGGGTTATATCCTTGGGGATTTGCGAGGTAGCCTACGAAACCCTCTAATAAACCCTCGTCGCTGCGACGGCCTCAGGGCCTAATCGACGAGGAATCTGACTGGGAGGTATTGTATGGGTAAGAAGGAGAAGGATGCCGAGCCCGCGCCCGCGCTGGCCGCAGAAGGCATCGTCGTGGCCAAGGAACTCAGGAAGACTTACGATTCCGGAAAGGTCAAAGTGGAGGCGCTCAGGGGCGTCCAATTCACAGTCAAGGAAGGCGAGATGGTCGCCGTCATGGGCCCTTCTGGCTGCGGCAAGACGACTCTGCTGAACTGCCTGTCAGGACTCGACGACCTATCAGGGGGAGAGGTCTACATCCGCGGGAGGCCCTTGTCAACGATGAACGACAGGGAGAGGACGGCCTACAGAGCGCAGAAGATCGGGTTCATATTCCAGGCTTACAACCTCCTACCGGTCCTCACCTCGGTCGAGAACGTGGAACTCCCTTTGCTGCTTGCGGGCAAGAGCCCAAAAGATGCCAGGAAGGGAGCGCTCGAGGCGCTCAAAGCAGTCGGCCTCGAGGAATGGCAGCACCACAAGCCGTCCGAGCTGTCGGGCGGCCAGCAGCAGAGGGTCACGATCGCACGTTCCCTAGTGAACAAGCCAGAGATCGTCTTTGGAGACGAGCCCACCGGGAACCTCGACAGCGAATCCTCCAAGGATGTCATGGAGCTACTCAGGAAGCTGAACAAGGAAAACAAGCAGACCTTCATCATCGTCACCCACGACTACACGGTCGGAAGGATGGCCGATAAGATTGTGATGATGAAGGACGGACTCATCGAAAAAGAGTTCGCGTGCACCCCCTACTGAGGCCACCGACATGAACGGTCTAGAGCAGCTTGCAGTCCTCGTGGCGATCGTACTTGTTGTGGTCGGCGTCCTCGCCATCCGCAGACGCGTGTTCGCCCGGATGGCCATCAGGAACATCTCGAGGAGGAAGAAGTATTCGGTCATCGTGGTTTGTGGACTTCTCATCGCCACTGCCATGATATCCGGGTCCCTCGTCGCAGGAGACACCCTGGACAACATCATCGCCCGGGACGTCATGACACAGTGGGAGGATATCGACATCGTCATATCAGCCGTCAACGAGACCGGTGACGCGACCTACTTCAACCAGTCCATCGCGTCGCAGATCACCATGGGCATCGGTGGCGGCGCACTGCCACACGTCGATGAGGCGTCGGGAGCAATCCGAGAGGTCCTCGCAGTGAAGAACCTGCGAACGGAGCTGACCTTCGCGAGGGCCGGGCTGTTCGGTTTCGACGTGAACAACACCGTCAACCCTCTCGTGGACGCTGCCGGAACCGCAGCGACGGTCGGAGACGTGTCTGGCGGCATGGTGGTCATCAACTCGAGGCTGGCGGATGAGATCTACGCGGAACCCGGGGACACCCTCCTCGGGATTACTCAAATCGGCCCTCCGATAATGCTCGTGGTCTCGTGGATCGCGAAGGATACGGGGTTGGCGAACCACGGTGGATCTGCCTATGCATACCTCGACCTCACCTATGTCCAGCAGTCCGTCCTCGGAAAGCCAGGGATGATCAACAGGTTAGATGTCTCGTGCATCGGTCCGAAAGACTCTGGCTACCTCGTTTCCGACGAAGCGATCGCTGAGATAGAGCGGACCCTGCCTGCAGACCCCGACTTCGAGCTAGACCCCGTGAAGCAAGACGGCCTCGAGAATGCGGAGGCCGTTTCCGACATGATGTCCCAGCTGCTGATACTGATGAGCTCGTTCGCGATAATCGCGGGTGCGGCTCTGATCGTGAACATATTCGTCATGCTCGCGGAGGAGCGGAAGGCCGAGATGGGCATCTCGAGAGCCATCGGGATGCAGAGAGGCGACCTGACCCAGACTTTCATGTACGAGGGGGTAGTCTACGCACTGGCCGCCGCAGGAGTGGGGGCATTCGCTGGGTTGGGAATCGCGATGGTCATGATGTCTGGGGCGAGCGCCATCATATCCGACGGGGGACTGCAGTTCACGCTCAGCTGGGAATGGGCCAGCTTAGGCGTAGCCGCGGGCGCAGGATTCCTCATCACGATGCTCACCGTCGCGGCAGCCTCGTGGCGCGTGAGCAAACTCAACATTGTGAGGGCGATCAGAGACATCCCGGAGCCGGCCTCCGTCAGAACGAGGCGAAGGTACATCATCCTCGGGGCTCTGGGAATCGTATTCGGATTGATCTCCACCATCATCGGGATGGCCCAGGACGAGGCTTGGGGCATAAGCACGGGGCCGTCACTGATTGCACTCGGCGCGGCGCTGCTGTTGGTGAGATACCTGGGCTTCAGGGTCCCGCTCTCGATAGCCAGCGCGTTCGTAGTCTTCTACATGCTCGACCCATTCAACACCGCTGGCTACATCTTCGGGCCTTCTGAGGGAGGGATGGAGATGTTCCTCGTGTCCGGGCTTCTGCTGGTCAGCGGAAGCGTCATCTTCGTGATGGTCAACAGCGACCTGCTCCTCAACGGACTGGTGTCCACCTTCGGGCGCAAGCGCTCGCTCCTCCCCGTCTTCAAGATCGCCATAAGCTACCCGATGAACAGGAAGTTCCGGACCGGCCTGTCAATCTTCATGTTCGCCCTGATAATGTTCACCGTGATTGTGATTGCGATGATCGCGTCCTTCCAGCGGGAGAGCGTCGAGAAGACCACCGAACAGCTGTCCGGAGGATACGAGATCCTCGGGTTCTCGATGCTGGAGATACCGGCAGACAACTTGACCGCTGGCCTGGTGCTCGTGAATGAGAGCATCGGTGCGGAAGCCATCCACTCCTTCGACATCGCTGCGCACGGGTCTGTGACCATGGTCATCCCGGGAGTGGAAGAGCTCGATTATCCCATCATCGGTTTCAGCGACCGCATGATCTCTGAGGGCAGGTACTCTCTGATGAAGAGGGCGCCTCAGTACGATACGGACCTCGAAGCTTGGAACGCGCTCATCTCCGACCCGAGCCTCGTGATAATGGACGGCTCAGTAGTGCCCTCGCAGTTCGGTCCCACGACCTTCGGGTCGATCAACCTGGACGTCGGGGACGTCGTGACCATAAGGACGCCACTTGGCACCGAAACGAACGTGACCGTTGTCGGCATCATGGACCAGTACTTCAACAGCGGCATCTACTGCTCGCACGAGTTCCTGCACACTTTCTACCCGCTTGCCCGCGACACGCTCCTGTACTTCGAGACCTCCCAGGTCGAGGGCGTGACCGATGCAGAAGTCTCGAAGAAGATGGAACAGGTGTTCGTCGAGTACGGCCTGACGACAATCGTTGTTCGGGACATGGTCGAGGAGGTTATGACAATGGTGGCCTCCGTCATGCAGCTGATGGAGATATTCCTCGGGATGGGGCTCATCGTCGGCATAGCCGGACTCGGCATCATCACCATCAGGAACGTGGCCGAACGCAAACAGGAGATCGGCGTGATGAGGGCGATAGGGTATCAGAGGGATATGATACTGAAATCGTTCCTCCTTGAGACCTCGTTCACATCACTGCTTGGCATCATCATCGGCACGCTCACGGGGCTCGGCATCTCGTACACCATCTTCGAATGGGGCGGGTTCGCGAAAATGTCCGAGTTCGTCATCCCGTGGGGCGAGATAGCGCTGGTGTTCGCGATCGCGTTCGTGATCACCCTGGCCGCGACCTTGCCTCCGTCTCGGAAGGCTGCCAGGCTGGCCCCCGCTGAGGCTTTAAGAAGGGTGGACTAGATACTTTCGGGTTGGTAACTACACCACTCATAAGACAATAATGCGGCATGGACGCAACTGATGGCTTCAGCAGCCGTGCTAAAGGCGCTCGACGAACTGAGGAGCGGAAGGTTCGTCCTGGTCTACGACGCGGACGGCCGCGAGGAGGAGACCGACATGGTCGTAGCCTCCGAGTCCGTCACCTCAGACATCATCAGGGTCATGAGGAAGGACGCGGGCGGGCTGATATGCACCACAGCAGACGTGAGGGTCCAGGAGGCCCTTGGGCTGCCGTTCCTCTCGGAGCTGTTCCTGGGCATGGCCGAGCACTACCCAGTCATGCAGAAGCTCACGCCGAACGACATCCCGTACGATGTCAAATCCGCATTTGGGATCACGATCAACCACAGGAGGACGTTCACGGGGATCACGGACGACGACAGGGCACTCACGATAAGCGAGTTCGCGGGCCTCGCGAAGCGTGCGCTGACGTCCGAGGACGGCTGGGCAAAGAACGAGTTCGGCAAGAACTTCCGCGCCCCGGGCCATGTGCATCTGCTCAACACATCGAAGCGAATACTCGAGACGAGGTTCGGGCACACCGAGCTGGCCACAGCACTTGTGATCATGGCCGGAATGGTGCCGTCCGCGACGGTCTGCGAGATGATGGGGGACGACGGGAAGGCGCTCACGAAGGACAAGGCCAGCGAATACGCGAGAGCGCACGGCTACGTCTTCCTAGAGGGCGCCGACATCGTCGCCGCCTGGAAGGAGCTCAAGGGCCGGTGATCAAGATGGTCCGCGTCATGGCCACCGGTGTCTTCGACATCATACATCTAGGGCATCTGCACTACCTGGAGGAGTCCAAGAAACTGGGCGATGAGCTCATCGTTGTCGTCGCCACGGACACCACTGTCAGGAAGAGGAAGCATGAGCCCGTGACGCCCGAGAAGATGCGGTGCGAGCTTGTTGCCTCCATGAAACCAGTGGACAGGGCGGTCCTGGGGCGCGAGGGCGGGGACATGTTCGACATTGTCCGGGAGCTCAAACCCGACATCATCACGATAGGCTACGACCAGCCCTTCGACGAGAGGAACCTCGAGGACGAACTCAAGAAGAGGGGGCTCGCGGTCAAAGTCGTAAGGCTCCCGCACCTCGACCACGACCTCGACGGGACGAGGAAGATCATCAACAAGATCGTACAGTTCCACGAGCTCAACAAGCGCCTTGCGGAGGTCGAAAAGAAGTGAAGCGCATCGGCGTGGTCGACACGACATTCGCAAGGATTGACATGGGAGGGTTCGCGGTGGACGAACTCAAGAAAACCGGGACTGGGTTCAAAGTTGAGAGGAGGACCGTTCCCGGTGTGAAGGACCTCCCGGTCGCGTGCAAGAAGGTCATCGAGGAGACCGGGTGCGACATCGTGATCGCCCTCGGCATGCCTGGAAAGGAGGAGATCGACAAAGTCTGCGCGCACGAGGCCTCCACCGGGCTCATACAAGTCCAACTGCTCACCAACAGGCACATCGTCGAGGTCTTCGTCCACGAGGACGAAGCGAAGGACGCGAAGGAGCTGGCTTGGCTCGCGGAGAGGCGGGCGAGGGAGCACGCCGTCAACGCATACGACCTCCTCTTCAGGCCTGAGAAGTTGGCCAAGAGGGCGGGCAAGGGGCTGAGGCAGGGGTTCGAGGACGTTGGACCGGTTCAGTGAGGATCAATCAAAGGAGGTAATGACATGGCAGGAAAAATGAAGATAGGCATCGTCTGCAGCGAGTTCAACTTCGACATCACGCAGATGATGCTCGAGCGGGCGAAGGAACACGCAAAGTTCTTGGACGTAGACGTCGCCAAGGTCGTCATGGCACCGGGAGTGTACGACATCCCGTTGGCTGCCAAGACTCTCCTGAAGGACAAGGGCATCGACGGAGTCGTCGCAATAGGCGCGGTGATCGAGGGTGAGACAGAGCACGACCAAGTCATCATTGGCCAGGCTGCGCGGAAGCTCACAGACCTCGCGGTGGAGTACGAGAAGCCCGTCGGACTGGGCATAACTGGTCCCGGCATGAGCAGGCTTCAGGCAGAGGACAGGATCGAGAGGGCAAAGGACGCCGTCGAATCCGTCCTGAAGCAGTGGAAGACCCTGCGCTAGACCGCCGCGCTGCAAAGCCTATAATACGGCCACCTTCTCGGGATGTTCTGTGGGCGCGATCATACTCGGCAAGATGCACCTGCGATGGTGCGACAAGTGCAACGTGCCCGTCCTGGAACAGAGTAAATGCAGTTCGTGCAGGAGCGAGACGCGCCCGGTCAAGATCACTCCTCCTGGTGACGCCAGGCCTGCTTTTGAATCCGACGTCGCCCGGATCCGTTCACTCGTGGACTCTCAGTTCGGGGAAGGCACTGGCAGGCTCGTGATACCCGAAGGTGCAATCGTCCTCCTCAACAAGGCCCCAGACATCGACAGGATGGACGAGGTCATCGTCGACGGCGCCGTCGTGGGGGCCGTGAGGTTCGCACTTGCATCGGGCGAGAAGTTCCTCCCCAGGCCGGAGGCCGCAGAGGCGATTTCGGACCACGCGTCCAAGGGCTGGGTGCTGATAGACCCTATCGCGGCAGACGCGGTGCGGAACAAAAGCGCGAGCACTCTGGCTGTGGGAGTCCTCGAGTGCGACCCGGGAATTGAGGCTGGGGACGAGCTCATTGTCCTCGACGAGCCCCGGAACGCCGTCTCGGTCGGAGTGTCCAAAATGAGTGCCTCCGACATGATGCAGCACAAGAGGGGCACCGCGGTCAAGACGAGATGGACCGTGAAGGAGCCCAGGGGTATAGAGGGCAGGCCCGCCACTTGGGCACAAGCGACTGTCGCGAACAAAGAGACCATCGACAGGAGAACGAGGGAGGCTGCGGACTTCATCAAGAAGACCGTCAAGGACAGCGGTCTCCCCGTCGCCGTGTCCTACAGCGGCGGGAAGGACAGCCTCGCAACTCTCCTGCTTGTGCTCGATGCCGGGATCACGCCCGACCTGATGTTCGTCGATACTGGACTGGAGTTCGAGGAGACGAGGAAGAATGTCCAGGACACCGCATCATCCCTGGGGCTCAAGCTCATAGTCGAGAGCGCGGGCGACGCCTTCTGGAAGAACATCGGGAGATTCGGTCCTCCGGCAAAAGACTTCAGATGGTGCTGCAAGACCTGCAAGCTAGGGCCCGCGACTCAACTCATTCAGAAGAACTATCCAGGCGGAGTGCTCTCGTTCATAGGACAGCGCGCTTACGAATCCCAGCAGAGGGCCGAGAAGGGACGGATATGGAGGAACCCTTGGACGCCGAACCAGCTAGCCGCATCGCCCATCCAGAAATGGTCTGCCCTGCACGTCTGGCTTTACCTGTTCTCCAAGGGGGCGCGCTACAACCCGCTCTATGAGAAGGGCCTCGAGAGGATAGGCTGCTTCATGTGTCCTGCCACAGACCTCGCGGAGCTGAGAAAAGTGAGAGAGATAAGCGCTGACTACGCCCGTTGGCAGGAATTCCTCACTCAGCACGCGGAGAAGACGCATAGGCCCCCGCACTGGCTGGAGTACGACCTTTGGAGGTGGAAGCGGCTCCCGAAGTCCGTGCTGGATGAGCTAGGTCCGAGCGCGAAGACGGAAACCTTCGAAGTGCCCTCAGACCTGGCAGCCGAGCCCCTCGAGTTCAGGAGCACGAGCGGGTACAGTCCTTGCGTTGAGGGACTTAGCATGGAGGGCATATTCAGCAGGGCGCTCCCGATGGACAGGGTCGCCAACCTCCTCAACATCATCGGGCCTGTGACAACCTCCCCAGACGGCAACATAGCCGAAGTCCGCTCAATCACTGTGTTCGGGGAGGGCCCGGTGATGGTCAAGGCGAAGGACGAGGAGGCACTGCGTCAGAAATCGGCCATGTTGAAGGAGGTCGTGTTCAGGGCCGTGGAATGTGCCGGATGCGGGATATGTATTGGGAGGTGCGAGCGCGGTTCTCTGCGGCTCGAGGGCACCATCGTCATCGACCCAGAGAAGTGCGACCACTGCGGAAGATGCCTCGGCCCATGTCCAGCAGTCAAGTTCAGGGCGGACGATCTGGACATCTAGCGAAGTATAGCCCTCAACGCGGCCGAGACCTCGGACGCCCTCGCGCCCCAAGGCACGATGCCGGTGCTGCCGGACACCTCGAATCCCTCTCTGATCTTGCAGCATTTCAGGAGGACCGGCCCCGTGGTGCCCAGCTCTCTGACGAGGTCCTGGGGGCACATGTTTATCATGTTCGGTTCGACACCATATATCGCCTTGAATATCCTGGCCGAGAGGCTGCAGCCGACGAGCGTGACCTCTGCGAGCTGGTCCTTGGAGAGTTCAGGGGTCTCGTCCAAGTACAACACTCTGCCCTTCGAGGTGAGGCCCGAGGCCCTGCACGGGAACATGGTGATCCTCGTCTTGACATCCTTCGCGAGGTCGTTAAGGTCTCGGGACACGCTCGCAACCCTCACATACCTGTCCTGGAGGTCGGTTTCCAAGGCCGTGTTGACGAGTCCTAGGAGTTTGGACGGTTCAGGCGGGACCACATCGAACACAGTCAGCTCGTACGGGGGTTCATCAATGAAGAAAGAAATGTGCTCCGCCCTGCCTTTCACGACTACGCACTTGGTACCCATGAGCGTCCTCAGGGCGCCCATGGCGCTCGCCGAGAGCACCTCGAGGAGGGGATCCTCCACGAACGATGTCTCGTTTGGGAGCGAGAGTATGTGAACCGACGCGATGTCCTGGAGTATGCTGTTCGCCTGCTTCCTCACTATCAGCGCGACCGCCCACTCCTCGCCGGAATTGAAGATGTAGAACCTGGTCCTGATGTAGGCGCGTTTGCCGCGCAGGTAACCCTTTATGCTCTCCTCGGTTAGCTTGAAGTCGACCGTCTTAACGCTGACTTCCTTGCAGTGCGCTGGGAACATCTTGATGGCCTTGACGCCGGAGAGCATTCAGGGTTCTAAAAGGCGATGGTGTCTGAGATGCGATACGTGGCCGGCGGGGAGTCGGAAAAATCACAACAAGCTTCTTTAACCCCCCTCCAAATACCCCAAAGGTCGTGCGTGATGAAGGGTTTCCTCGTCCTCGAGGATGGGACAGTTTTTGAGGGCGAAGCTTTCGGCGCGCGCAAGGAAGTTCTCGGAGAAGTCGTGTTCGCTACGGGCATGACGGGGTACCAGGAGTCCCTCACGGATCCGTCCTACTGCGGACAGATCCTCGCCGCGTCCTATCCGCTAATCGGCAATTACGGCGTGAGCCCACAGGATTTCCAGTCGCGCAAAGTGCAGGTCTGGGGTTACGTGGTCAAGGAGCGGTGCGACCACCCGAGCCATAGGGATTCAGAGATGACTCTGGAGATGCTGCTGGAACGAGACGGGGTCCCCGGGATAAGCGGGATCGACACTCGTTCGCTCATCCGCAGACTTAGGAACCACGGCACTATGAAAGGCGCGATCTCGACCGAGGCTCCTGACATGGTCCTCGGGCGTGTGAGGGCGATGAGGCATCCCGAGGAGTCCAACCTGGTCTCGAGAGTGAGCACTAGCAGAGCGATCAGGCACGACGGCGGCCACATGAAATCCGTCGCGCTCTTCGACTGCGGGATGAAGTCGAACATCATGACCGAGCTGCAGCAGAGGTTCAACGTGATCCAGCTGCCGTTCGATACGACCGAGACTGCAGTTCGCGAGCTGAATCCCGACGGCATTTTCATATCGAACGGGCCTGGGAACCCGGCACATCCTGACATGCTGGCCACGACCGTCGCCACCCTAAGGAGTCTGAAGGACGATTTCCCGATGATGGGCATATGCCTTGGGCATCAGCTGCTCTCGCTGGTCTTCGGCGCAAAGACATACAAGCTGAAGTTCGGACACCGGGGAATCAACCAGCCCGTCAAGCTAGACGGCCGAGTCTACATCACGTCCCAGAACCACGGGTTCGCTGTGGATGCTGAGTCCGCGGAGGCCGCAGGCCTCGAGGTCACGGTCACCAACTTGAATGACAACACAGTCGAAGGGATGAGGCACAGGGAGCTGCCGATATTCTCGGTCCAGTTCCACCCAGAGGCGCATCCAGGTCCCCAGGACACGGCGTTCCTGTTCGACAAGTTCAGGGAAATGCTGGAGGGCGACTGATGCCCAAACGGACCGACCTGAAGAAGCTCATGGTGATAGGCTCAGGTCCCATCGTCATCGGGCAGGCCGCTGAGTTCGACTTCTCCGGTTCTCAGGCGTGCAGATCGCTCAGGGAGGAAGGCTATGGCACGGTCCTCGTAAACTCGAACCCAGCAACGATCCAGACGGACCTTGAGACTGCGGATGTCGTCTACATTGAGCCCCTGAACGTCGAAACGGTCACGAAGATAATCGAAAAGGAGGAAGTGCAGGGGATCCTCTCGGGCATGGGAGGGCAGACCGCTCTGAACCTCTGCTCGGAGCTATCGGACAACGGCACACTCCAGCGGCTGGGAGTGGAGCTCCTCGGAAGCCAGCCGAGGGCGATAGCGCTCTCCGAGGACCGCGAATTGTTCAGGAAGACGATGCTTGACCTCGGCGAACCGATTCCGAAGAGCAGGACGACTTCCTCGATAGAGGGCGCGAAGGATGTGGTCAAGGAGATCGGCGAGTATCCGGTGCTGGTCCGACCCGCATTCACGCTCGGTGGGACCGGGAGCGGCATCGCACACGACGAGGAGGAACTGGTCGACATCGTCGGGCGCGGGCTCGCCTATTCGAGGATAAGGCAGGTTTTGATCGAAGAGAGCGTCATCGGTTGGAAGGAGTTCGAGTACGAAGTGATGCGCGACTCGAGGGATAACTGCATCATCGTGTGCAACATGGAGAACCTGGATCCGATGGGCGTTCACACGGGCGAGAGCATCGTGGTGGCTCCCGCTCAGACTCTGAGCGACAGGGACCACCAGCTCCTACGGAGGGCCACGATCAAGATCATCAGGGCCCTCGGAATCGAAGGAGGTGCGAACATACAGTTCGCCGTGCATCCGAAGACTGGTGAGTACAGGGTCATCGAAGTCAACCCCAGAGTCTCTCGGAGCTCTGCCCTTGCGTCCAAGGCGACCGGATACCCGATAGCGAGAGTCGCTGCGAAGATAGCAGTCGGCAGGACCCTGGACGAGATACCAAACGCCATCACCGGGAAGACGTGCGCGGCCTTCGAGCCGTCCATCGACTATGTCGTGATGAAGATTCCCAGATGGCCGTTCGACAAGTTCAGGACCGTCGACAGACGCCTCGGGACGCAGATGAAGAGCACCGGAGAAGTCATGGCCATAGGCAGGAACGTATCGGAAGCGCTCCTTAAGGCCGTGAGGTCCCTCGAGATCGACAGGATAGGGCTCGAGCCTGAGAAGTGGTCCGACGAGGAGATAGCCAGAGAACTGGGAGAGGCTACGGACCAAAGGCTGTACATGATTGCGGAGGCCCTGAGAAGGGGGAAGACCGTCAAATGGGTATGCAGCGTCACCGCCTGGGATCCGTTCTTCGTCACCAAGATCAAGGAGATCGTCGAGCTGGAGGGCGTTATCAAGAAGGACCTGTCCGAAGACACACTCCGAGAGGCCAAGAAGCTCGGGTTCAGCGACGAGTACATCGCATACCTCACCGGAAAGGAAGAGCGCACCATCAGGAGCTACAGACGCTCGAAGGACATCAGCGCCACCTACAAGATGGTAGACACATGCGCTGCGGAATTCGAAGCCGAGACCCCGTACTTCTACTCGACGTTCGAATCGGAGTGCGAGGCAAGGACATCCTCCAACCGCAAAGTGATAGTCGTTGGGGCCGGCCCCATCAGGATAGGGCAGGGCATCGAGTTCGACTACTGCTGTGTCCACGGCGCCCTGGCACTCAAGGAGGAGGGCATCGACGCAGTCATCGTCAACAACAACCCTGAGACGGTGTCGACAGACTTCGATGTGTCCAGCAGGCTGTATTTCGAGCCCATCACCGTCGAGGACGTCCTGAACATCATAGACAAGGAGCACGCGGACGGGATCATACTGCAGTTCGGAGGACAGACCGCAATCAACCTCGCACTACCGCTCCAGCGGGAGCTCAAGGGCAGGGAGACCTCGATACTCGGCACCTCCCCCGATTCGGTCGACCTCGCAGAGGACAGGAAGAAATTTTCGAAGTTGATGGACGAGCTCGGGATAAGTCAGCCGAAGTCTGGAACGGGGTTCTCGTTCGAGGAGGTGAAGAGCCTCGCTTCGGATATCGGCTATCCGGTCCTCATCAGGCCGAGCTACGTACTCGGCGGAAGGGCGATGGAGATCGTGTACAACGAGGCGGAGCTAGAGACGTATATGAGGAGCGCGGCGAAGGTCTCCAAGAAGCGCCCGATCCTAGTGGACAAGTATCTAGACCATGCAATCGAGATCGATGTGGACGCGGTCTCCGACGGGCAAGACGTCTTCATCGGCGGGATACTGGAACACATAGAGGAGGCGGGCGTGCACTCGGGCGACGCGACGATGGTCCTTCCTCCTCAGACGCTCGGGCCCGAAGTCCTGAAACAGGTCAGGAGCATCACGAAGAAGGTCGCGCTTGCACTGAAGACCGTCGGGCTCATGAACCTCCAGCTGGCCTACAAGGACGGCGAGATATTCATGCTCGAGGCCAACCCCAGGGCGAGCAGGACCGTGCCCGTGATATCAAAGGCGACAGGGATACCTCTCGCCAAGGTGGCCACTAAGGTCATGCTCGGAAAGACGCTCAAGGAACTGGGCCTGAAAGGAGAGGCGAAGATCGACCACGTCGCGGTGAAAGCATCCGTCTTCCCGTTCCTCAAGCTGCCGGGAGTCGACAGCATCCTGGGGCCTGAGATGAAGTCCACTGGTGAGGTCATGGGCATAGATGCGGAATACCCAGCGGCCGTCTGGAAAGCGCTTGTCGCGTCTGGACAGAGACTTCCGCGGGAGGGGAAGGTCTTCATGAGCGTCAGGGACGAGGACAAGCAGGCGGCAGCGAGGCTGGGAAAGAGGCTGAAGGCCCTCGGCTTCGGCATATACGCGACCAAGGGCACGTCTGACACGCTCAGGTCCGGCGGAGTCGAAACGGTTCCAGTGTTCAGGATATCGGAGCACGGCTCCCCCGACGCGATAAGCCTCATGAGGCACGGGGACGTGCAGCTCATAATCAACACCCCGACCGAGGCATCCGGAGCCCGCAGAGACGGATACATGATGAGGAGGCTCGCTGTCGAGCTGGAGATACCTTTCTTCACCACAGTCCAGGGTGCCAAGGCAGCAGTCATGGCGATGGAGCATGCCCTGAAGAACGAGATCACGGTCAACGATCTATCCCATTTCCACAACTAGAGATAAATCGCAGAACCTGCATTCATCCTCCGACCCGCGCTTGGGGGAAAGACCGGGAGTGACAGCATGGAGAAAGTCTCACTTGTCACGTTCGAAGAGGCAATGAAGTGCTCGAGGGGGGAATCGTATGACTGCTTCTCGCACTATGTGAATCCCGCAGAGGCCAGCCTGATGAAGATGGCCGACCTGGACAGGAGGTACACGAGAGCGTCCGGCATCTTCCTCTATGACGAAGCCGGACGAGAATACATGGACTTCACTGCCGGGTACGGAGCGCTGAACCTTGGCCACAACCCTCCGGAGGTGTTGAAGGCAGTGGATGCGGCGAGGACGCTCCCGGCCGTGCTTCTGGCCGGGTACAACCCGCTCATGGGCGCTCTGGCGAAGAACCTGTCGAGACTCCTGCCCGGGGAGCTGTCCATGACTTCGTTCGGGAGCGGAGGGGCGGAGGCCGTGGAGACCGCCATGAAGACTGCGCTCGCCAGCACCCGCAGGCGCAAGTTCGTCTCCTGCACACGGGCATATCACGGGCTGACGCTGGGGGCTATATCGCTGTGCAGGAGCGAGAGGAACCTCGAGGCTTTGGGGTCCTCGGCATGCGAAACGCACTCAATACCGTTCGGCGACCTCGAGGCGCTGGAGCAGAAGCTCAAGCCGAAGGACATCGCGGGATTCGTGGTCGAGCCCGTTCAAGGAGAGGGCGGGGCGGTCGTTCCCCCGAGCGGCTATCTCAAAGGGGCGGAAGAGCTCTGCAGGAAATACGGAACCCTTCTGATATTGGACGAAATTCAGACAGGCTTCGGGCGCACTGGGAAGCTCTTCGCCATGGAGCACGACCGCGTCCAGCCGGACATCGTGACGCTCTCGAAATCCCTCGGGGCGGGAGTCGTTCCGATCAGCGTCTCCGTGACTACGCCCGAGATCTGGAAGAGCGCCTTCGGTTCAAGAGACAGGTTCGACCTGGTCGTAAGCACCTTCGGGGGGAACCCGGCGGCCTGCGCTGCTGCCCTGAAGAGCATCGAGATAACGCTCAGAGACAAACTCCCCGAACGAGCGGCGGAACTCGGAGAGTACGCCAGGAAGAGGCTACAAGAAATGTGCGAGAAGCATAAGCACGTCAAGGAGATTAGAGGGCGGGGGTTGCTCCTCGGGGCGGCGCTGGAAGCCCCGAGGATATTGGGGGGAAACAAGGAGGAGAACCTCACTGCTATGATGGCCACCAGGCTCCTGGACAAGCATGGCATACTGACGTCCTACTACGACCTCGACCCGAGTGTGGTGAGGTTCGAACCTCCACTGACAGTCACGAAAGAACAGCTCGACAGAGCGCTCGATGCATACGACGAGGTGCTGGGCAAGGGCTTCGCCGGGCTAGGGCTTGGATTCGCTAAGAAGATGATCAGCAGGGCAGTGATGACTCGTAGCGGGTGAGGCTCGAGAGCTTCAGGCAAGCCACTTCGTAGACGAAACAGCCTACTTGGCGCCTTTCTTCAGGAAATCGTAGGCCGCCTTTGCGCCCTTCCTGCCTGAGAGGAGCATCGAGCCGAACGTCGGGCCCATCCTCGGCAGGCCGAACGTCGTGGACACGGCCATGCCGGTCACGATGAGCCCTGGGTGGCAGAAGCCGCTGTGTTTGACGACCTCGTCCTCGCTCTTCTCTATCCACATAGGTCCGAAACCAGGAACCTTATAGAGTCCGCGCTCCTCAAGCTTCCTGACCACGCAAGCGTCGTGCCCAGTCGCATCGATGACGACCTTGGCCTCAAACGCGATGGGGTCCACCATGCTGATCGCCTTGGGAAGAGACGAAGCCGATGTCCAGTTAACCACGACACCAGCGACCCTGTTCTTCTCGCGGAGCACCACGTCGTCGAATGAGACCATGTTGAGGATACCAGCACCGGCTTCGCACGCGGCGGCTATCAGTTTCGAGCAGATCAGCGGGCCGGGTGTACCGTAGAGGCCCTTCTCGAACTGCTTATGCTTCACCCCGAGCTCGTCCAGGATCTTGTCCGCAGGGGACCTTATGGTGACAGTGTTCATGAAGAAACCGCCAAGCCAGAACCCACCACCGAGGTGCGGATTTCTCTCGACCACCAATACCTTGACTTTCTTGTTTGCGAGGTCGAGCGCAGCCATCAGTCCGCTTGGCCCTCCGCCTACGACTATCACATCCGCCTGAGAGAAAGAATCCATGTCCTCGGCGAACTGCGAGATTATGGCGCTCGTGACTGAACTCTCCATCGACTTTCCGGACCTTGCCATTGACACACACCAGACTGCGCGTTGCGCATACCTGATTCTCGAATATATACGTTGGTATTTCACACTTAAGTCGAGGCATTAACCATCTCCCAGCTAGTACGGGACAAGGAATATCACCTCACGCCAGAATATTGCAGACGCGGAGCGGGGCTGGTATCTTTGTCAGCGCCCCGCGAACGAGGAAACCTGGCTCCGCTCCCACTTCGATTGATGAGAGGTAAGGACAATGGCAACAGATCCTATATGCAAGATGGAAGTCGACCCGAAGACCGCAAAGTGGAAGTCAGTGTACAACGGAAAAGAGTACTTCTTCTGCGCTCCAGGCTGCAAGAAGGCCTTCGACAAGAGTCCTGAGAAGTACGCCTGAAAATTGAGTTGGAGGCGCTCCCTTAGTGGGAGTGGGCCTCTACCGGCTGTTCCTGCATGATGGGTTTCATGGTGCCGGCAGACTTCTTGAGTTTCTCATACTTCTCCCTGTACAGCTTCTCGCACACGCCGCAGCAGAGGTAGTGGTACTTGCCGTCCAACTTGATCTTCACTCCCTCGTCCTTCATCATGTGCCCGCAGTAGTAGCACCTGAGGAGTAGCCCTGCCTCGTCCGTGAGGGCCGCCCTGGGCAGCTCCTTGGGTACGCGCATGACCATCGAGTTGTCCATCCGGAGTATCTCAGGGACCTGCGAGAGCGTCTCGAGGAACTTCTGGTACTTGATCTGGTTGTAGAACGAGAGTATGCAGAGCAGTCTGGAGTCGGACAGGACATAGATCTGCCTCACGATGTCCTCGTCCTTGATCTTCGCGACCACTCTGTCAAGGTCCGCTGGCTTGGACTCGAGCATGAGAGCGACTGACACCTGCCCAAGTATGTCGGCATCCAGCAGGGTCGAGTAACCCTTGATGAGTCCGACATCGACCATCGCCTGCACCCTTGAGCTAACAGTTGGGGTGCTTACATCTATGCGAGATGAAATGTCTCTGAAAGAGGCTCGGCCGTCTCTCTGTAATTCCCTCAGTATCTTTCTGTCCACATCGTCCAAATTTAGGCTCATGACTTTACACTAGCAACAAGAAGGGGATATCCTTTTCACTTGAAAGGTACGGGTGATTTGACACGCAGGCCGGCTAAGAAGTGGCCGGAGGCACGGTTTCGCGCTGAAGTGCACAACCGCTGCTCAGCCCGCGACGGGCCGATTGCTCTACGGACCGGGTGCTTTGTTCTCAGGAGACTTCACGTACAAGTACATCGGAAGGACCAAGGCTACCCCGGCAAACACCGTGCACTCATAGGACGAGAGCATCAGGCGAATGTGAATCGTGAACAAGATAGACGCCAGGAGGATGAACAAAGCGAAGACTGCCATGGAGAGATGGACGAGTCGCGCAGGGAGCGCCGGTACCTCCGCCTTCCGATGATACCAGACTGCGAGAGGGACAACGAAAGCGAGCAACAGCAGTCCGGCGGAAAGGTTCTCGGTCCTCTCCTCGCCCGAGAGGCCTCCGCTGAGGGAGCCCGCGAAGGTGAACACGCAGATCACCGCACCTGAATAGACCAGGGCGATGAAGGCTATCCATGCCGCCTTTGCCTTGGCCGCCTGCTTCGACTCTAGCGACGGGCCGGCTGATCTCGCGCGGCCCTCTGTCTCGAGGATGTACCATATCAACCCGAACCCGACTAGGAGTATGGCGAAGGCCCTTGCAGAAGCATCCGTGATCACTCCCAGGATGCCGACAGCAGCGAAGGCAATCGCGAAGAGCAGCATTACAGTGTCCTTGTCAGACAACCATGATCGAGACGGCGACCTGAACGTCATCGTGAGGACTCTGTCCCAGACATCCGGTGCTTTGTCCGAATAAGGAGTCCGGATCGGCCAAACGACGCTCGCGCACATCATCACGGTCGCGATCCACGCGATGGTATAGCCTGCGTATGACCAGAAGCTCATCGAAGCATCGAACTCGAGCATGTAGCCGAGCACCCATAGAACCACTCCTGCCTGCACCAGACCCGTCAAGGGCGTCACCACCGCGAACGGGTAGATGAAAAGCAGGAAGATGGAGAACCCGAGGCTAGCGGACCAATCGTAGCCGCTCTCGACCACCGCCCAGTTCATGCAGAAGGAGACAAACGACAAAGTCGCGCCGACAATCGAAGGCACATTCACACTGATGGAATGGTCGCCGCGCCTGGACTTGCGCTTCAGCGCCGCAAACAGTAGGAGCCACGCAACTAGCGGAACCGAAGCAGCTGCGATCCATTCAGGATAGTACGAACCCACCACCTGCTGGGAGTATCCACGGCTGCACCATATAACGATGGTGCCGCCGCCCCCGTCACCTGCGAACTCACCCGACCAGAGCGTCTTCTGCTGGCCTCTCGTATCCGCGAACGAGGACTATGTAGAGCCCGACAATCACGAGCGCTCCGCCGGCGATGATCGCAACCCCTGGGACTTCCCCGGGGAGAAGGAGGTATGCGAGTATGGAGGCACCCACCGGCTCGCCGAGTACGCTCGTGGATATCAGGTGCGCTGGGAGCTTCTTCAGCGCATAGTTGAACATCGTGTGCCCGAGGATGGTCGGGAACACGGCCATCAAGACGAAGAGGGTGAGCTCTCGGGAAGATGAGACCACGAGCTCGTCGCCTGCAATCCATGCGGCTATGAACAGCAAAACCGCAGACAGCCCGTAGACGGAGAAGGAATAGGGCACGACGTCGATGGACTGCCTTGCCACTCTCCCGGACAAGAAGTAGATGCCCGCGCAGATGCCCCCGACGAAGGCGAACAAGTCTCCCAACAGGGTGCCGGCGCCGACCGTGTAGTCGCTCATGGAAATCACGACCACGCCGGAGAACGCTATCACGATGCCCACAGCGGCGAATTTCTTGACGCGGTCCTTAAGCAGGAAGTGCGAGACCGCGGCCACGAAGATCGGGTGTGATGTGACGAGTATGACGGAAGTCGCGACCAACGTGAGAGTCAGCGATACCACCCAGAAGCCGAAATGGAACGCGAGCGCCACGCCACTCACTACGATGAGCAGCGCCTCCTTCCTCGTGAACCTCCGGATGCTTGACAGGCCGCCCGTCCAGACCAAGTAGGGCAGGAGTATGGCACAAGTCAGACTGAGCCTGTACGCCGCCAAGACGAAGGGCTCAGTCTCGCTCCACTTGATGAGTATCGACGCAACCGAAACCGAGGCCATGGCGATGCCGATGGCAAGGTACGCTCTAGAGGTCTCACTCATCGGCGCCATTCGCGTCAGATCCCTGGGGCGGAGAGGCCTCGCGCCCCGACGGCCTAGTAAATCGTGACTCCCTTAACTCCTTTCGCCTGCCTGATGGCCGGTATCAGGTCGGCGGGCACCTGGCTCTCGGTGACGACGAAGAGCTTCGGCTCCTCCGAGGTCATCGGGTCATCCACGATCGCCTGGCGGATGCTGACACCCCCTCTTGATAGGATCTCAGCGACGGCGGCGATTATTCCCGGCTCGTGGGCGTTCGTCGGAACTATCTCGATGGCGCTCCATCCCATTGCAGAAGCTGCGTTCTTCAGGTGGTTCGTCGGGAGCAGCTGCGAGAAGAACCTGAGGAGCGTCGGATCGGACTTGATGGTCTCGATCGTGGACTTGACGACCCTCCTGTCCACTCCAGCGGCCCGCGCTAACGCCGAGTCGGCTATCTGCACATCGCCGCAAAGGACCTGGTCCTTGTCGATGCGCAAGCCGTACTTCAGCAGGTATCTGGCCACCTTCGCCTGGGACGGATATTTCTCAAAATAATTCGCAATCTTGTCCCACATATTATCCGATGATTACATGTGTACAGTAATAGATAAGTATTGCGTCCATTGTACGCCTTCGCATCGCCATCCAGTAGCAAAGGGCTTATATCCCCGGCAACATGGCGAATACAGTGTCAAAGAATAGCACGGCACGTGTTCGGTGAGCAAATGGTTGGAAAGACGATCAGGCTGAGGCGGATCTTCGACCAGGCCTCTGGGAAGACCGTCATTGTCCCCATGGACCACGGCATATCGCTCGGTCCGGTCAAAGGGGTGGCTGATATCAGGACTACCATAGACAAGGTCGCCGAGGGCGGGGCCTCGGCGGTCGTGATCCACAAGGGCCTGGTACCATATGCGGGGACTGCCCTGGGCGACAAGCTGGCTCTGATCGTGCACATATCCGCCAGCACTTCACTCTCGCCCGACCCGAACTACAAGAGGCTCGTGGCTGGCGTCGCCGACGCCGCCGCGCTCGGGGCTGATGCCATCTCCATCCACTGCAACATCGGGTGCGATCGCGAGGACGAGATGGTCGCGGACTTCGGCATGGTCGCAGACGAGTGCAGGGCCCTCGGGCTCCCGCTCCTGGCAATGTGCTACCCGAGGGGCAAGAACGTCAAGAACCAGTTCGACGTCGAGCCCGTCAAGCACTGTGCGCGCCTGGCCGCAGAACTCGGCGCGGATGTTGTCAAGACCAACTACACAGGCACAATCGATTCGTTCAGAGAGGTCGTCAAGGGCACCCCGATACCGGTAGTCATCGCGGGCGGCCCCAAGATGGACTCGGACGAGGCGCTCCTCAAGATGATCCACGAGGCTATGCAGGGCGGGGCGAAGGGCGTCTCGATAGGCAGAAACGTATTCCAGCACGACGACGTCGTGCACATAACGAGAGCCATAGGCAAGGTAGTTTTCAAGGGTATGCGGCCCGAGGAAGCATATAGGCGGTGATCACCTGATAGACCGCCAGATATGGGTTGGCGCCCTATTCCAGCCCAGTAGTGAAGACAGGAAGAATACCATCCTCTCGGCCCTCGAGAACGGCTTCGACACCGTGGTCCTCGATAAGAAGGACTCCGGGCTCGCGTCCCTCGGAAGGTTCAGAGCCATCACTCTAGAAAAGGGCGAGTTCAAGGAGGACGGCCAGACCATCGGTCACCTCGTGGAGCTCAAGGGCAAGGGGGACGAGCTGAAGGCCAAGAGGCTCGCGGAGAAGAACACGACCGTCGTCATCTCCGCCAGGGACTGGAAAGTCATCCCGCTCGAGAACCTCATCGTGCACTTCCAGGGCTCGGGCTCCAAGCTGATGATGCTCGCGAGGAACACCTCCGATGTGAAGCTCTTCTTCGAGACGATGGAGCGGGGCGCTGATGGCGTCCTGATCGTCCCCGAGAAGACCGAGGAGCTGGCCAAGCTCAGGAAGATGATGGAGGAACGCTCGCCCAAACTGGAGCTCAGGGAGGGCAAGATAGTTGCCCTGCGGCAGCTCGGGCTGGGCGACAGGGTCTGCATCGACACCTGCTCGATGCTGAGCATCGGGGAGGGCATGCTCATAGGCAATACCTCGTCGTGCCTGTTCCTCATTCACTCGGAGACGATGGAATCCGAGTACGCGGCCTCGAGGCCCTTCAGGGTGAACGCCGGCCCCGTGCATGCCTACATATTGATGCCGGACGGGAGCACGCGCTACCTATCCGAGCTCCAGGGAGGGGATGAGGCGCTCGTGGTCGGCGCGGATGGCCATACCAGGAAGGTCATAGTCGGCAGGACGAAGGTCGAGAGGCGGCCCCTCCTGTTGATCGAGGCTGACGTCGACGGCGAGAGGTTCTCCACGATAGTCCAGAACGCCGAGACGATCAGAGTGTACTCAAGTGGAAAAGTCGTATCCGTGTCAAAGCTAAAGATGGGGGACACGATTCTTCTCCGCCCCGAGCGTGGCGGCCGCCACTTCGGGATGTATGTGAAGGAGAGCATCCAGGAGAAGTGAATGACACACCTCGTCGCTTCCCTCGTTGAAGGGAGCGTATCCGGAGTTTCGGACTCGTCAAAGCTCGCGTTCCTAGCTGGCGCTGACACCATAGAGGTCCGGCTGGACCACTTGAAAGGCGTCAATGCGAAGCTGGTCAGGGAGGCCAGACGGGCGGTGCAAGGCCCGACAATCGCCACGCTCAGATCGAAGGCAGAAGGCGGAGGGTCGCGTCTGCCAAAGGCCTCAAGACACGAGCTCCTCGCCACGATCGCCGAGGCCGGGTTCGAATACATCGACCTCGAGGCGGCCAGGGACGGGGATATATTCGATTACATAAGCGGGGAGGACTGGAGGCCCCAGGTCATCGCATCCAAGCACTTCTTCACGCCCGTGAAGCGCGCAGAAATCGAGGAGGCGTTCGACCGAGCCTTCGACATCGGCGACGTCGCGAAGGTGGCCATGGCGTGCGACAGCGCGGACGACGCGCTCATGCTAGCCCGTGTGGGCCAGGACCTCTCACGCAGGAAGAAGCGGTTCGCGGTCATCGGCATGGGCACCCAGGGACAGCTGACCAGAGTCTTCGCAAGACAGATAGGCTCTGAGTTCGTCTACGCGTGCATACCCGGCATGCAGGCAGCGCCGGGACAGCTGGACGTCGCGACTCAGGCCGAGATGCTCTCCGGGTCCGCGGTCGTTCTGGGTCTCGTGGGGCACCCAGTATCGCATTCAGTCTCCAAGCCGATGCAGGAGGCGGCGCTCAAGAAGGCTGGCCTGACCGGACTCTACCTCCCGCTCGACTTCCCGGAGAACTCCTTCGACAAACAAGCCCTCAAAATGGTGAAGGGATTGGGTTTCAAAGGGCTCAACGTCACGATACCCCACAAGGGGAGGGCATTCGAGATGTCGAGCCGGCTCAGGGAGAATGCGAGGGCGACCGAAGCCGTGAACACTCTGATATTCAGGGGCAGTCTCATTGAAGGAGAAAACACGGATGTAACTGGATTCTCCCGGATGCTTGACGGAAAAATAACCATCTACCGAGGCATGAAGGTACTCGTGGTCGGGGCGGGAGGCGCCGCGCGCGCGGTCGCGTACGTGCTCACGGAGCGGGGGGCCCGCGTGTCCGTCCTGGACAAGGAGAAACCGAGGGCGAGGGCCCTCGCGAAGATGTTCAAGGCGAGGGCCGTGACCTGGGCGGGCCTGCGCCGGGAGCATGAGGAATTCGACCTCATAATCAACTGCTCGCCCGTGGGCATGAAGAGCACGCCCGGAAACCCGATCAAGCCATGGGCCTTCGGCTCCGGCAAGACCTACGTAGACATCATATTCAACCCGCCAGTGACGGAGGCCATGCACGAGGCGGGCAGGAGAGCGACGAGGTCGTTCAGCGGCCTCGAGATGCTGGTCCAGCAGGGCGCAGAGTCCTTCAGGATATGGATGGGCACAGAGCCCGATGTAGCGGCAATGCGCGACGCCGCGCAGGGGGCGCTGCGATGATCGCCAAGGCAGCATGCAGGGGCGCCGCGACAATCGTCAACGCCATTGCGACCGGCAAGGGCGCTGCATTCGGGATAACGCTCGAAACCGACGTGGTCGTCGAACTCGAGCGTGGCCCAGGCGAGATATCGCTCTCTGACTCGAAGGTGGGCGGAGACCTCGTGGCGGGGTGCGTCAGGTCGATCGCCACGAAGACCTTCGGGAAGCCGGATGTGAACGGAGAGGTCCACGTCAAGTCAGAGATACCCGTGTCCAGGGGGCTCAAGAGCAGCAGCGCGGTCTCGAACGCGGTCGTGCTGGCGACCTCGAGGGCGCTGGACTCCAAGCTGTCGGATATGGAGCTGGTCCTGGCCGGGATAGAGGAGTCGATCAAGGCAGGAGTCACGATCACAGGCGCGTTCGATGATGCTTCAGCATGCTTCTTCGGAGGCGCGGTCGCCACCGACAATCGGGCATTCGCGCTGCTCCACCGTGGCAACCTCGACCCCGACCTGGAGGTCCTGCTCCACGTGCCGGACAGACAGATCACCAAGGCGAGCGTCAAAGGCCTCGACTTCAGCAAGATCAGGAAGGACGTCGAGAAAGCGTTCGAGCTCGCAATGAACGGGCAGTACCTGAAGGCGATGGAGATCAACTCGAGGGCGTACGCGAAGGTGTTAGACGTCTCGGAGGATGTCGCGGAGATTGCGCGGAAGAACGGCGCTCTGGGCGCGGGCATATCGGGCACCGGCCCCGCGACCGCTGTGGTATGCGACCGTGCAGACGTCGGGAAGATACTTGGGGCGCTCCAGAGACATGAGGGAACGGTCCTGAGGGCCAAGATCAACGACACACCCGCGAGGGAGGTGGTCCCACGGCTCTTGTAGTGAAGCCCTCCGTCCCGAAGGGGACCGTGTCGGCCCCGCCGTCCAAGTCATACACCCACCGGGCGATGGTCCTCGGTGCCTTGACTCACGAGCAGTTCTCCCTCAGGAACCCGCTCAGTTCGGACGACACCAAGGCCACTCTTGACGCTCTCTACGCCCTTGGGACCGAGTTCAGGACGACCCCCGACGGGCTTGCGATACACTGTGAGAAGTTGAGGCGCGCCGTTGGAACGATTGATGCGCGGAACTCGGGCACCACTATCAGGTTGATCGCGGGTGTCGCTTCTCTGCTCCCTGAGAAGACCATCCTCACCGGCGACGAATCGCTGGCGAAGAGGCCCATGGGCCCACTCGTGGACGCGCTTACCCAGCTTGGCGCGAAGTGCCACTACCTCTCTGACAAAGGAAAGCCTCCTCTGAGCATCGAGGGGCCAATCACCGGGGGCAAGGCGGACATAGCCGGGAACATTAGCTCGCAGTTTGTCTCATCTCTGCTGATAGCGTGCACTCAGAAGAGAGACGAGACGCATATCAAGCTCAAAGCCCCGCTCCGGTCGGGTCCATACGTGGACATCACGCTGGAGATGATCAGAGAATTCGGAGGAGAGGTCGAGGAGAAGAGAGATGGGTTCCGACTCAGGGGTGAGCAAACGCTATCCCTTGACTCGTACACGGTACCCGGAGACTACTCCTCCGCCGCGTTCCCGCTCACCGCAGCTGCAATCACGGGGGGCTCGGTCACCGTCCGCAACCTCGATCCAGAGTCTGTCCAGGGGGACCGCGCAATCGTGAAACACCTGAGGTCGTTCGGGGCAAAGATCACCCTCGGTAAAGACTGGGTGAAGGCAGAGGGCGACCGCCTCCAAGGCACCAGCGTGGACGTGAGGCACACGCCTGACCTCTTCCCAGTCCTGTGCGTCCTTGGCTCGGTCGCAGAAGGGACGACCACCGTGACCGGAGGGGATAACCTGAGGGAGAAGGAGAGCGACAGGATCGCCTCCACGGCCGCGTTCCTGAAGGACATGGGCGCGGACATCGTCCCCACCAAGGACGGGTGCACGATCACCGGGACGAAGAGACTGCACGGGGCCTCCGTCAGGACGGAAGGCGACCACAGGATACTCATGGCCGCAGCGGTCGCGGCGCTGGGGGCCTCGTCCGAAACCAGGATCGACGAACATGCGTCATACTCGGTCTCATACCCAGGGTTCATCAGAGATATGCACCAGCTCGGATGCAGGATGGCGGTGGTCAGATGAACGAGTTCGGCAGTCGCTTCAGGATAGGCATCTTCGGAACCAGCCACGGTCCATGTGTCGGGGCGAAGGTCGAGGGATGTCCAGCTGGAGCCAATGTCTCACAGGCGGTCATCCAGTCCGAGCTCGACAGGCGGTCCCCAGGCAAGGGACCAGTATCCACGACGAGGAAGGAGAGGGACCGGCTCGAGATACTCTCGGGCATCAAGAACGGAAAGGCCACAGGTGGTCCCATAGTGGGGCTCGTGAGGAACGTCGACAAGGACTCGTCCGCGTACGACGCCTTCCTCAGGGTCCCCAGGCCCGGCCACGCGGATTACCCGGCGATGGTGAAGTACAAGGGACACCACGACCACAGGGGAGGCGGGCAGTTCTCAGGGCGGATGACGGCGGGCCTCGTGATAGGGGGCGCAATCGCCAGACAGGCCTTGCAGAAACAGAGGATTACTTTCGTTGCCCAGACGGTCCAGATAGGCAACGTCATCCTCGAGAAGGACGTGCCACTGAGCATCGCGGAGAAGGTGGTCCGGGCGAACGCGGTCGGCTGCGCGGACAGAGGCACGGCCGAGCGCATGATAGACGAAATAGTCCGAGCCCACGATGACCATGACAGCATAGGCGGAGTGGTCAAGTGCTCTGTCTCGGGCCTGCCCGTCGGCGTAGGAGAGCCGTTCTTCTGGTCCGTTGAGAGCGCACTGTCCGCCATGATGTTCTCGATACCAGGAGTCAAGGGTGTCGAGTTCGGTTCGGGGTTCAGGTGTGCCTCGATGAGAGGCAGCGAACACAACGACCCATACCTGGTCAGAGGCGGCAAGGTCGTCACGAAGTCCAACAACGCAGGAGGCATACTGGGAGGACTGACGAACGGCATGCCCGTCGAGTTCAGAGTAGCTTTCAAGCCCACATCGTCGATTTCGAAACCTCAGATGAGCGTCGACATCACAGCGATGAAACCCGTCGAGCTCGAAATCAAGGGACGTCACGACCCCTGCATAGTCCCGAGGGCAGTCCCAGTCGTCGAGAACTCAGCAGCCGCGGTCATCTTGGACCTCATGCTCCAGGGGGGGTTCGCCTGACGAAGAAGGAGCTGGAGGCGCTGAGGGCGGAGATTCAGGGCGTCGATTCGGAGATCATCCAACTCATCTCGAGGAGACAAGAGGTCGCGCTCGAGATAGGCCTCATCAAGATCAAGGACGGGCTCACCGTGAAGGACCGGGAGAGAGAGAAGGCCGTCGTCAGGGACTTCGAATCAAAGGCCCGCGCGGCTGGCCTGGACCCGAAGCTCGGCAAGACACTTGCAGAGCTGCTCATCTCGGCCTCCGTCTCCGAACAGAAGAAGACCATCGTGCGGCCGCTCAAGGGCCGCAAGGCGCTCGTCGTCGGCGGAGCCGGAAAGATGGGGGAGTGGGCCTGCAGGTTCCTCTCCACGAGAGGAGCCGAGGTCGTCGTCTCGGACGAGCGAACCCGTCTCGAAGGGTACAAGCACTCCACAGGCGCGGCAAGAGACCTCGCCGCACAGGACATCATTGTCATCGCGGGGCCGCCTGGAGTGTGCGCTGCGGAACTGGAGGCCGTCGTCAAGGCCCGTCCGAGAGGGCTTGTGTTCGACCTGTGTAGCGTCAAATCGCACATAGCCAGCAAACTCCAGCAGGGCGCCTCAGAGGGGCTCAGAGTAACCAGCGTGCACCCGATGTTCGGACCTGGTGCGGCCTCGCCCAGAGGCAGGAACATCATCGTCTGCAGGTGCGGGTCCGAAGAGGCCGACGCGGAGGCCGCGGAGCTGTTTGCATCTGAAGGAGCCAACGTGAGCTTCATCAGCCTGGACAGGCACGACGAACTGATGGCCTATGTGCTGGGCCTGTCCCATCTGTGCACGCTCGTGTTCGCCGGCACGATTGCGAGGTCCGGCATTGACATCGCCTCACTAGCACAAGTCCAGGGGCCGTCGTTCGCGAAGCTGCGGAAGATGGCGGGCGAACTCACAAACGAGAGCAGAAGGGTTTATCATGACATCCAGGCTCTCAACCCGAACACGCGCCACGTGGTAGCGTCCATGGAGGGCGTTCTGCGAGAAGTCAAGCGAGCGGCACTCGACGGCGACCCCTCGAGATTCAGGAAGATCATGGACTCGAACAAGGAGTATCTAGAGGTGAGCTGAGATGGCCAAAAAGAGGGCGGCGATACTAGGATCGAGCGGAATGATAGGGCAGAGGTTCGCCCACATGCTTCAGGAACACCCTTACTTCGACGTTGTTGCATACTGCGCATCCGACAGGTCCGATGGCAAGAAGTTGTCGGAGGTCTGGAAGCTGAGCGACATCCAGCTTGACCCGCGACTCGGGAACAGCACCATCCAGGGCACGGACCCGAGCGAACTGGCGAAGGCGAAAGTGGACCTCGTGTTCAGCGGGCTGCCGTCCGATGTCGCAGGCCCGGTGGAAGACGCTTGCGCAGAGGCTGGCATGGCTGTGTTCTCCAACGCCGCATCACACAGGATGGAGCCGGACACTCCGATACTCGTGCCCGAGATTAACCCCGAACACCTGGCTTCGGTCGAGGTCCAGAAGAAGAGACGGAAGAAGCACGGGTTCATAGTCACCAACGCGAACTGCTCCGTGACCGGCCTTGCGCTAGGGCTCAAACCGCTCGTCGACGCATTCGGCTTCGAGGACGTCAATGTCGCGACGTATCAGGCGCTGTCCGGAGCCGGATACCCAGGGGTGCCTGCGCTGGACATACTCGGGAACGTCCTGCCCCACATCAAGAACGAGGAGGAGAAGATGAACTCCGAGGGGCGCAAGATCCTCGGGAGGTACGAGAAGGGCAGGTTCGTCGACTCCCCTGTCAACATCGAGGCGTGCTGCGCACGCGTGAACGTCCGCGACGGGCACCTCGAAGCCGTCTTCATCTGGCACGAGAAGATGCCCACTGCGAATGAGGTCGCGGATGTCCTGTCGGGGTTCAGGGGGAAGCCTCAGAAGCTGAAGCTACCCAGCGCGCCCGAAGTGCCGATAATCGTCAGGACCGAGCCGAACAGGCCGCAGCCCATTCTAGACGTGGACGCCGGAACCCCGGAGAGAGCCAAGGGGATGGCCGCGACCGTGGGCCGAATCCGGGTGGACGGCAACTCTCTCAAGTTCTACCTGCTCTCCCACAACACCATAAGGGGAGGGGCGGGCGGATCAGTCCTGAACGCCGAGCTGGCGTTCAAGGAGGGAATGATATGAAGACCGAGAAGAAGCAGACGAAGAAGGCCCCAGAGGGAAAGAGCTACGAGGAGATTCGAACGAAGACCGCCAGCGGGGACGTCGTCGTCATGGCTGCCGAGGAGTTCAAGGAGTACGTGCGCTCCAACGGAACCAAGAAGGCAGCCAAGGAGGTAGACGTCGTCACAACGGGCACCTTCGGCGCCATGTGTTCCTCGGGAGCGTACTTCAACTTCGGCCATGCCGACCCTCCGATCAAAATGCAGAAGGTCTGGCTGGACGGGATCCCAGCGTACGGCGGGCTCGCTGCCGTGGACGCCTACCTGGGCGCGACGGAGCTTGACGAGACGAACAACATGCTCCACGGTGGCGCGCATGTGATAGAGGACCTCGTCAAGGGCAAGGCGGTGCGTTTGAAGGCGACTGCCTACGGAACCGACTGTTACCCGAGGAAGGAGATAGACACGTACGTCAGCCTCAAGACGATGAACCAAGCCGTCATGCTCAACATCCGCAACTGCTACCAGAACTACGCAACCGCCACGAACTCCTCTTCGAGGACGCTCTACACATACATGGGCAAGCTGCTCCCGGAGTTCGGCAACGCGACTTTCTGCAGCGCGGGAGAAGTCTCCCCGCTGATGAACGATCCGTACTACAGGACGATAGGGGTCGGCACGCGGATATTCCTGGGCGGAGCGCAGGGGTTCGTAATCTGGGAGGGCACGCAGTTCAACCCTGGTGTGCCCCGCACGCCGGACGGAGTCCCGAAGAGGCCAGCAGGCTCGCTGGCGGTCATCGGGGACCTGAAGCAGATGTCTCCGGACTTCGTCAGAGGCCTGACTTTCACCCGCTACGGGACGTCCCTTGGAGTGGGCATCGGGGTCGCGATACCGATCCTCGATGAGGAGATGGCGAAGCACTGCGCGGTGACTAACGACAAGATAGTCACGGCCGTGTTCGACTACAGCCAGCCCTCACGGTCGAGGACCGTCCTGCGCGAGGTGTCCTACGCAGAGCTGAGGTCCGGGGAGATAGAGCTCAAGGGCAAGCACGTACCGACATCGTCCCTGTCGAGCCTGCACAAGGCGAGGCAGATCTCGGAGTCGCTCAAGAACCAGGTGCTTAAGGGGCAGTTCATGATCGAGAAGCCGGTCCAGAACTTCTCGATGGACAGGGCCATGAAGAGCCTTGACGTGAGGAGCGAGAAGGAGGCGATGTAGATGAAGACGAAGGTTGTCCTCAACTTCAGCCCAGACGCCGCGAACCAGCCGATAACGCACAACCTGATTGCGAAGCACCACCTGCTCGTGAACATACTGAGAGCCGAGATAGACGAGATAGGCGGGAAGATGGTGCTCGAGCTCTCCGGCAAGGCGGACGATATACGGAGGGGCATCGACTACCTCAAAGCAAACAGCGTCGGCGTGAGGCCCATCAAGGAAGGAGTCCGGCGGGACGACGATGTCTGCACCCACTGCGGCATGTGCGTCTCGATCTGCCCCACGAAGGCCCTGGCCCTCGACTCGAAGACTGGCAAGGTGACTTTCACGGAGGAGAAATGCGTGGCGTGCGGCGTGTGCATAGATGCGTGTCCGCCTCGGGCCATGGAGATCCTGATATGAGTGAGTTCGTGACAGCGAAGCTGGAGATCGACGAGACCGCAGCGACCATCGCTGCCGAGCGGGACTACGTGGAACATGCAGTGCGAGCCATCAAGGCGGCCAGAGCGGAAATCGTGAAGCAGATCAGGCGAGACAGGTTCTTCCTGACCACGCTCGAGCCATTCGACCCCCCGCAGGACTGCGGGACTGTGATCCACAGGATGTGTGACGCAGCCCGCAAGGCTGGCGTCGGGCCCATGGCGGCGGTCGCGGGCGCGATAGCCCAAGAAGCCATGGAGGCGATGGTGTCCAGCGGCTGCACCCACGGATGGGTCGACAACGGCGGGGACATATCCATGGCCCTGGAGAGCCCAGTCACCATGGAGGTGTTCCACGAACCTGGGGCCAAGATGGCTTTTGCCCTGGACTTCGAGGCGACCGAGGGAGTGCTCGGCGTCTGCGCATCCAGTGGCACCCTGGGCCACTCCATCAGCTTCGGGGACGCGGACGTGGCCGTTGCGATAGCAGAGGACGCCGCGCTAGCTGACGCCTTGGCGACTGCAATATGCAACCGGGTCAAGGACCGGAACTCGCTCAGCACCTGCTTCGACCCGTTCAAGGGCATGCCCGGGTTCACCGGGGGCATCGCGATGATCGAAGGCAAGGTCGCTATGCACGGAAAGCTCCCGAAGCTGGTCGAGGTGGAGCACAGCCCCGAGAGGCTCACATCGCACAGCAGCATGTCGTCGTCCAGATTCACTGGCTCATCCGGGAAAGGCCAAGAGGTGAGGACTTGAAGATCATGAAGTTCGGCGGGACGTGCCTTGGAAGCGAGGACTCGCTCAACAGGGTGTCCAAGGTCGTGAAAGAGGAGAAGGACCAGAAGATCGTGGTCGTATCGGCTGCAGCAGGGGTCACAAATTCAATAAAGGACTTCCTGTCGAAGCCCAGGCAGGAGAAGGACATTGACGACTTCCTCCTCCAACTCAAGCTCAAGCACGTGGAGATGCTCCCAAAGAAGGACGGTCAGAACCGCAAGGAGGCTCTGGAGATGATCGAGGCGAAGATCACGAAGCTTGAGAGGCTCCTGTATGGCGTCACTTACACCGAGGAGCTGACCCCGAGGACGAACGACCTGATACTGAGCTTCGGCGAGCGGCTGGCAGCCATCATAGTCTCTGCGAGGCTGAACCACGACGGCACCGAGTCCGCGCCGATGGAGACGGACGCCCTGGGCATGATCACGAGCGACCAGCACGGGAACGCGGTTGCGATCTTGGACAAGTGCGAGAAGAACATGGGCCCAACCCTCACCACCGCCGTCAAGAAGGGCATCGTGCCCGTGGTGACGGGCTTCTTCGGCATCACCGAAGGCGGGCACGTGGCCACTGTTGGCAGGAGCGGCACGGACTACACGGCGGCCGTCGTAGCGTACGCAGTGAACGGCGGACCGGTCGAGATCTGGAAGGAGGTCGACGGCTTCATGAGCGCTGACCCGAAGATAGTCAAAGACGCCTTCCTGCTCGAGCGGCTCTCGTACGAGGAGGCTGCGGAGCTGGCGTACTTTGGAGCGCAGGTGCTGCATCCCAGGGCTGTCCAGCCCGCCCGGGCGAAGGGCATCGAGATGGTGATCAAGAACCTCTACAAGCCCGCTTTGCCCGGCACGGTCATCGGGAAGAGCAAGCACACACGGGAGGACATCATCAAGAGCGTGTCATACCTCCCAAATGTCGCGACCCTGAAGGTGTACGACTCCGGGGCGGGATACAAGTCCGGGTTCCTGGCGGACATAACTTCCTGCCTCCAGCGGGCGAACATCAACATCTTCTCCGCTACGACCTCGCAGACCTGCGTCGCCGTGCTCATCGACGAGGCGGAGATTCCAGCTGCGAAGAAAGCCATAAAGGCCATCATCGGGTCGCTGGGCGAGAACTTCGAGGTCAACCCTGGCGTGGCACTGGTATGCGCAGTCGGGGAAGGGTTCGGCCAAACGAAGGGCATAGCTGCGAGGGTGTTCAACGCGGTCGCTGCGAAGGACGTCAATGTTGACCTCATATCTGCCGGCGCGTCGATGGTCGCATATCACTTCACGGTCGAGCGAAAGGACCTAAAGAACACCATCAACGCGATACATGCGGAGTTCTGGGGCAAGTGCCTGAACAACAACGGCTCGAACGCGCCCGTGTCCTAGGCGATGCGGACGAACGTGGAGTTATAGGCTGAGTTGCCCCCGTACTTCTGTACGAAATCTGTTGCCAGGAAGTTGACGTTCTTCCCCCCGGAGAGCTTCGGCCAGAGGGCCGAGTAGGTCAGAAGGACTCCACTGGGCACCGCATCGGAGACCTCGACAGCAACGGTCCAGTCGCCGAACTCGTTTGACAGCGTGACCTGGGCACCGCTCTCGACCTTCTCTTCGGCGGCGTTCTTCCTGTTCATGAACACCACGGGCTGGACCTCCGGGTGTTCCGTGTGATACTGCGATCTGACGAGGAGTCTATGCACTGGTGCCAGGAGCTGGTACGGCAGCCTCCCCTTGACCTCGACATGTGACGGCAGGCCGCCCATGCCCTCCTCGGCGGCCTTCTCGGAATAGAACTCGATCCGCTTGCTCGGCGTCTTGTAGACCGACCTGTTGGGGATCTTGATCTTGACGAAGCCCTTCTTCTTGAGGTCCAGGACGGTCCCGTCGACCATCCTGCTCTTGGACAGGACCGCCTTCATGACCTTCTCGTCGTCCTCGTAGAGCTCTCTCTGGGGCAGTCTCATCGTCGTCGCGAGCGCCCTGAAAAGGTCGCTGTTGGATTTGCACTCCCCCAGGGGTTCGATTGCGGGCTCGTTGATGGACAGGAATTGGTGGAAGTAGGACACATGCAGGTCCGAGTGCTCGAACGAGCTGGTGGCGGGGAGGACAATGTCCGCGTAATCAGCCGTGTCCGTCATGAACAGGTCGTGGACGACGGTGAAGACCTCCTCTCTCGCGAACCCCTTCCTCACTAGCGACTGGTTGGGCAGAGTGGCGAGCGGGTTGGAGTTGTAGACGAACATCATCTTGATCTTCCCCAGTTCGAGAGTCCTCCCAAGGTCGACCATGTTATAGTAGACTTTCTTCCTGGAGGTGAGGGTGGTGCCCTCGATATAGTCCCTGTCCAGGTCGTCTATGTCAGTCGAATAGTAGAACCCGCGCTTCTCGCCTATCAGCGCGGGCAGGACGCTGATGGCGCGTATCATCTCCCCGCCGTTCCTGTTCCTCTGCATCCCGTACCCCATCATGATGCAGTTCGGCCTCAGGGACACGTAATCTGCGATGAAGTCCTCCATGTGTCTCGTCTTCAGGCCGGTTACGCGCGCCATTTCGTTCAGGTCGTACTTCTTCGCGACCTCGACGAGTCTGTCGAAGCCGACTGTCTTGTTCGCGACGAACTCCTCATCGTACAGCCTGTTCGCGACTATGTGGTTGACGCAGCCCAGTGCCATCGCAGCGTCGGCGTTCGGCCGAATCTGGAGATGAGTCCCTATCTCGGCCGAGGGCGTCTTGATGGGGTCTATTATGTACACCTTGGCGCCCCTCTTCTGGGCCCTCTTGATGATCTCGAATCCGTGCGGGCTGCTCCATGCTGGGTTCATGCCCCAGATGACTATGAGCCTGCACTTCTCGATCTCCTCCGGGAGCATGCCCAGGCTGGAGCCCCATACTATCTCGAGTGCCTTTTCACCTGCGCGGGAACAGATCGTGTGCTTGACCCTCGATGCCCCAATCACGTTGAAGAACCTACTCGGGAAATGTCTCTGGATGAGCCCCATCGTCCCCGCGTAGTCGTACTGGAGAATCGAGTCCGTGCCGTGCTCTGTGGAGTTCTTCTCGATCTGATGGGCGATCTCCGAGAGTGCGGCCTCCCAGCTTATCTTCTTGAACTTGCCCTCGCCCTTCTTCCCGACGCGCTTCATCGGGTGCATCAGGCGTTGCTTGGAGTAGACGTACTTGATCAGGCCCTGGCCCTTGGCGCACAGGTAGCCCTGGGTGAACGGGTGCTTGTCATTGCCGTCGATAGAATGTAGGCGGCCGTTCCGAACACGGGTTATGATAGCGCAAGTGTCGTAGCAGTCCCTTGGGCAGGTGTTGAATATGTACAAACCTTCGTCCTCCGGTTAACGGACCAGATTCGTGCGTTCCAGTCAAGGGAAGACTATCCAGAGATTTAAAAACTCGCAGGCCAGACTTCGCATTCGGAGTCAGACGGGGCCGCCCCACCGATCCCTGTGGAAGAGCTCGGAGGGCGTCTTCCTGTTCCTCGCAGCAGGGACGGCCGACGGGTACCCCACGGTCATGCAGATTGGGATGTCCCTGTCGGCGGGAATGCCCAGCACTTGCCTGATCTTGTCGGGCTCGAAGAATCCTATCCAGCAGGTCCCGAGGCCGAGCTCCACAGCCCTCAGGGACAGGTGGTCGAGTGCGATTGCGATGTCCACCGCGGAGTAACTCGCCCCAGGGTCGCAGACTGCCACAATGTACGCGGAGCATTCCCCTACGAACTTCTGGTTCCCCGATGCCGGGACGAGCTTCCGCTTAACGGTCTCGTCGGTCACGACAACCATGCTCCATCTCTGCTTGTTGTTGGAGGATGGGGCAAGCCTCGCCGCCTCCAGGAGATCTGAGAGAACTCCGTCGGGGAGTTGCTTGCTCTCGTACTTCCTGACGCTCCGTCTCGCCCGGACAGCGTCCATCACATGCATTGCCACACCTACTTAACGAGGTCTCCGATTACCCGGTAGTCGTTCCAGAAGAGAATCGCGTCCGATCTGCGGTATTCCGGGGAGCTCCTGGCCGCGACGATCTCACCGATGAACCATGTGTGGTCGCCCGCTTCGACCTCCTGGACCTTGGCACACTCAATGTTCACGGGGCACTCGGCAATCAGAGGAGAGGCGATCCTCTCCGCCTTTTCCTTAGTCAGGCCAGCTGCCGTGAACTTGTCGACATCCCTCCCGGACCTGGAGCCGCATATCTGGACGGCCCTCAGCATCTTCGTGTCTGGGATGTTGATGGCGAAGTCCTTGCTCTCCCTGAACAGGCCGTGGCTGAACCTTCTAGGGGCGATGCCGACGCCTATCAGCGGGGGCTTGAACGAGAACACGTGGCACATGGCCAGGGTGATTATGTTGTCCCTCGAACCAGCGACCGTGGCTAGAACCACCGGGAAGCCTGCGAACGCCTCATCGACTTTGTCGACCGCGATGCTGTTCTTCATCGTATGACCCCATCCCGGACAACGCGCTGTGATTGCCCGTGCTTATTCGCCTAGCAGCTTACGATACTCGTCGGCGGACATCAACGCAGAGAGCTCCGCTGGATTGCTCATCTCCACGACCGCGATCCATCCCTGGCCGTACGGATCCTTGTTCAACAGCTCGGGCGAGTCTACGAGCTTTCCGTTTGCCTCTTTGACCACACCGGCCACGGGTGAGAACACCTCGGATACCGTTTTGACGGATTCCACGTTGCCGAGTATCTCGCCGACCTTTACCTCCTTGCCGACTGCCGGGAGCTCGACGAAGACTATCTCGGTGAGTTCGGTCTGAGCGTGGTCAGTGATTCCTATCCGTGCGAGGTTGTCCTCCACTCTAACCCATTCGTGGTCCTTGGTGTACTTGAGGTCTGGCACTACTGCAGACATGTCTGGCCTCCAGCCTTATCGCGTCATGCAGTTTTCCGAATTTATAACTTCCCTAAGGGCCCGGGCGCTCGGGCAGCGTGACGCATTCGCCTCTGCACTCCCAGGCGCCTACAGCAAGAATTATCTAGGCTCAACCTGATGCGCGCGGCAAGGTGAGGATTTTGACAGACCAGCAATCGATGAAGTTCCTCGGAGAGTTGACTGACTGCTTCGGGCCGTCAGGGTTCGAGAAGGAGCCTGCGAGAATCGTGCGTGACTATGTGACGAGATACTCTGACCAGGTGTTCACGGACAAGCTCGGATCCCTTATGTTCAAGAAGAAGGGGACCGCAGACAACCCCGTCGTCTTGATACCTGGCCACGTGGACGAGGTCGGGTTCATCATATCGTCCATCAACAAGCTGGGATATCTGACATTCAACCCGCTCGGCGGATGGTTCGACCAGGTTCTGCTGGGCCAGAGGGTTAGGGTCAGGACCGCGAAAGGGATCATACCCGGCGTCATCGCGTCGAAGCCGCCACACCTCCTCCCCGCGGAGGAGAGGTCCAAAGTAGTCGTCAAGGAGAAGATGTTCATCGACATCGGCGCGAGCAACGAGGACGAGGCCAAGGCGATGGGCATAAGGATCGGCAACCCAGTCATCCCAGACTCATGCTTCTCGACCATGACCAAGACGATCTACAAGGAGGGCAAGAAGAAGGGCTCGGACATCATAGCCATCGGGAAAGCCTTCGATGACAGGATAGGCGCCTGGACAGCAGCTGAGGTCATGAGGATTCTCAAAGAGAAGAACATCAAGCACCCGAACACGGTCATCGGGGCGGCTACTACTCAGGAGGAGGTCGGGCTGAGGGGGGCGAGAACCACCGCATTTGTCGTGAAGCCGGATGTGTGCCTGACCATGGAGGTCGACATCGCGGGCGACGTCCCTGGAATCGAGGCCAACGAGGCTCCGAGCAGGATGGGTTACGGCCCCTCCGTTCTGACCTGGGACTCGTCCATGATACCGAACCAGGGCCTGGTCGACCTCGTCATCGAGACAGCGGAGAAGAACAAGATACCATACCAGCTCTCGCAGGTACGCGGCGGGACCGACGCTGGAATGATCCACATGGCCAATGCCGGCTGCCCGAGCGTGGTGATCGGGGTCCCGACTAGGCACATCCATTCGCATGTCGGCCTGATGAGCATGAGCGACGCCGACAACTGCGTCAAGCTGGTACTGGAAGTGGTCAAGCGGCTTGACAAGAAGACGGTGGAAAGCTTGACACAGGTTTGAACAAGGCGGTGAGGATGCCCGTCGCCATCGAATCCACCCTAGAGAAGGACCTGAGAGAGGCGAAGTCCGCGCTGGCCAGGCACGGTGTTGTCATTCTGAGGACGATAGAGGCGGAGCTGGAGCCTGCAGTCATGGCAGCGGTCAGGGGAAGCCTTGAGTCTTCTCCGAGGAAGCTCGCTCAGCTCAAGGACGACGAACTCGATGACATCATGGACAGGACGCGTGAAGCCGCGGCGGCCGAGTCGAAGGCGCTGAGAAAGCTCTACACGCGCCTGCTCACGAGGACCGGCACGAAACAGCCGAAGGAGATTGTCGGTGAACTCGAAGGCATGGGTCAGTTGTTCATCTGGGAGCGGATCGCCCAGTCTGTGGCGCCCGTGAACGACATCCTCAAGGAGGCAGGATTCGGGCAGGTCGACCTCTCCGGAGCCGAATCGCTCTCCGACTCGTTCAAGCTGGAGCTCGAGGAGAGGTGGCCTGCCGCGTTCCAGCAGTTCAAGGTCCTGACCGAACTCTCGGTGGAACACATGAAGAAGCTGGAGGAGGCCCAGAAGGCGGCCGCTTCTGAGAAGCCCGCGCGCAGACGCAAGAGGTAGGCGGATGGCGGTCCTGTCTGATACAGACATACTGGTGCTCCTCGACTCGGGCACACTCAAGATTGAGGGGTTCAACGAGAGGAACCTGACCCCAAACGGCTACGACGTGACCATCGAAGAGATATGGGTCCCGTCGACTGACACTCGCATCAGGGAAGGCACGGCGTCCGTGCCCGGCAACTCCTGGTTCGTCATCGGGACCAAGGAGTTTCTCGTGCTGCCCCCGGCTCTTGTCGGCGAGATATGGATTAGGACCACCTGGGTGAGGAAGGGAGTGCTCTCCTCTTTTGGTAGAATCGACGCAGGATTCAATGGCAACCTGACCTTTTCCGCTTTCAACGCGTCCAAGGACAGCCTGCAAGTGCCCACCGGCGAGAGGTTCGCCCAGGTCGTGTTCGAGGAGTTGAAGTCCCCTCCTGCAAAGACATACCGGGAGCGCTCGGGCAACTATCAGGGGCAGAGAGGGATCACCCTCGAGCCGCTGAACGGTCAAAGGAACTGAAGGTCGAACCCGTAGAAGTTCATGGTCGGCGAGTAGCTCTTGACCTTGCGCCGGGAGAGCTCCTTCATAACCCTCCCCTCGCGACGGGCCAGATCCGCGATGCAGTCGAGCCTCTCCTGCACCTTGGGCTCCTCCATTATCTCGTAATAGTGGACCACCCCGCCTGGCTTGAGAGCCCTCAGCGCATCCGATACGAACTGGCTCGCGTTGTGTGGGAGATTCATGATTATCCTGTCCGCCTTCTCCAGCTTCGCGACCTCCTCCCGGGCGTCGCCGAGGATGGGCGTCACCGTCAGCACCTTGTTCGTCCTGAGGTTCTCCTCCATGAACCTGATCGCGTCCGGGTTCACGTCGATGGCATAGACCGTCTTCGGAGAACGCGACTTGGCGATCATCATGGAGAAGGGGCCTATGCCCGCGAACATGTCGATGACAACTTCGCCGGGCTGCACCTGGCGCGAGACGTTCTCCCGCTCCGTCGCGAGCCGGGGCGAGAAGAACACCTTGGAGACGTCCAGCTTGAAGACCATTCCGTATTCCTTGTGGACGGTCTCGGTGGTCTTGTCACCCGCGACCACTTTGATGTTCCTTGTCCGGAACTCGTCCATGACCCCGGAATCCACGCATACCGTCCTCACCGCCTTCTGGGTGGCGATGATCGCCTTCCCGATCTGCTCCGCATACGGGATGACCTCATCGGCCATCTTCACGAGCGCGATTGTGCCCAGTGTGTCGAACGATGAGGGGAGCATGGGCCTCAGCTCGTCAGGGAGGTCAACTAGCTGCCGGTAATCGGTCAGCCTGTCCTCGGCCTCCCTGAACTCCGCGGACTCGATAGGGAAACCGAGGTCGATCCTCTGGGACACTGGAAAGTAGACGTTCTTCGCGTCCGACTTGACCTGAAGGTCCTTCCTGAGGATCCCCTTCTCCATGAGCTTCCTCCGGACCGGCTCGGCCCTCTTCTTCGGAACCACCAGACAAAGGGACTCCATCGAGGCAGCAAAACGCATTATGCGCTAGATAACCCAATCGGATGAATCAGGTGACGCAAGGTTACTTTATCCGGTCGGGCAATCACGGTGCGATGGCGACTGCCCAGGGAACACTGACCTTCGTCGGTCTCGGCCTCAACGACGAAAAGGGCGTCACCCTGCGGGGCCTCGAAGAGATCACGAACGCCGACCTGGTTTTCTCGGAGTCGTACACTTCCACGCTCTCCGAGGGCGCTCTTACGAGGCTTGAGAGCACGACTGGCAAGACCATCCGGCTGCTGGACAGGTCTGCAGTTGAGGACGGAACAGTGATCCTCGAAGCGTGCAGAACAGGACGCGTCGCGCTGCTCGTCGCGGGGGATCCCATGAGCGCGACGACGCACGTTGATCTCAGATTGCGGGCGACGAAGCAGGGCGTGACGACTCGCGTGATCCACGGAGTGTCCGCTCTGACGGCGATACCGGGACTCCTGGGACTGCAGCACTACAAGTTCGGTCGGACCTGCTCGTTGCCGTTCCCTCAGGAGGGGTACTCGCCGACGAGCCCGTACGATGTCGTCATGGAGAACCTCCAGCGCGGCCTGCACACTCTCGTCCTGCTCGATATCGACGCGGACAACAGACGGTACATGACCGCGAACGAGGGCATGCACCTGCTCATGGACATGGAGCGACGCGTCGGGAAGGGGGTTGTCGACAACAAGACCCTCGTCTGCGTGGTCGCCAGGGCCGGATCGGAGGAATGTGCTGTCCGTGCCGGCGCGTTGGGCGACCTCGTCAAAGAGGACTTCGGGCCTCCGCTGCATGCTCTCGTGATACCAGGCAAGCTCCACTTCGTCGAGGAAGAGGCGCTCGAGGTGTTCGCAGGGCGGCCCGTGCACTAGACGCGCAAGAGTGTACTACAGCTCGACTATCTCCTGTCTGACTAGAAGCGCCTTCTCAGGGAGCTTCTTCACAAACTTCTCCGCGGGCAGCATCTCCGGAACGATCAGCCCCTTGCCTTTTACGTCTCCGGCTATCAGGAGCTCCGAGGCGATTGCACCTCCCACGCCCACCATGTAACCCGTCGCGTTGCTCCTGCACAGCTCCCATGCCTTCTCATGCGACATAACCGCCCACGTCTTCACCATCGTCTTGCGGCCCTTCTTCTTGCCAATGACCTCAACGACGATGCCCGCGTGGCCTTTCACCTTGCCGGCCAGCTCGACTGGTCTGGGCATAGTGGCAGCCACGACGTCGATGGGCCTCACCTCGACCCCCTTGACGTCGAGGGGCTTCGTGCTGTGCATGCCAATCTTCCTGAGGAAGTTGGCGGTCGCAGCGAAACCGTCGTCTATAGCTATCTTGAAATCCGCGTGCTTGATCCCCTTGATGTATCGAGGCATGAGGAAGGTCTCTTCGTGCGTCGTGTTATAGACAGGGAGAGGACCTATTGGCGGCGGGAACTCGTAAACCTCCCTTTTGTGCAGCGGCGGGAGGTAGGAGTGCTTCCCGTTGACGAACACGGCAGCAGGAGTCGTCGCCTCCTCCACCATGTCGACAGGGGACCAGAGTGTGAAGAAATCGTATCCCTCAGCCACCCCGCAGTCACCATCTCTGACGTAGGCCTCCTCCGGCTGGTCCAGCAGGTCTGACCCGTATCTCGCGAAGACGTCTGAGATGCCCGGGTCGCAACCGCTCGCAGTAAGAGCGGTGATTCCGCTCTTCTTGGCCAGCTTCTCGTATTCCTTGAACTCCTCCATGCTGCTCCCGGTCAGGCTGAAATCCACGTAGTCTGTCTTAGTCTCGCAAGCAGTCCGGAAGACACCGCCGAGCAGTCTCCACGGGACGGAGCTTATCACTAGGTCCTTCCCTCTGAAGAGCTTCTTGAGCTCGCCGGACTTCGACGCGTCGACCTTCTCGACCGACAACTTCGGGTTGTCGACGCGGGCCGCCATGGCCTTGGCAGGTCCCAGATACGAGTCTGCGAGGACCACCTGGTCCACAAGGGGGTTCTTCGCAAGGAGTTCCGCACACACAAGCCCTGTGATTCCGCATCCAAGCTGGATCACCTTCGTTGTTTCGCCCTCAGCCCCCATATGACGCTCTCCCCTTATTAGCGGATTGCCGGAGTCCGAGGTTGGCGCATTAAAATATTGTAAATTTTATTCTTTTCTGAATATCGTCTATCGCGGGAGGCTCCGGCACAGCACGACGCTGACCCTTATCCTCTCGCCCAGAGTCATATCTGGATACGACCCCCAGACGAGCCGGGTCGAAGGCAGGCGAGACTCCACTAGCGAGATGATTCGGTCACCCTCCTTGTCCCACGGGTCGGCTGCGGAGTAGATGAGGATCGCGGTGCCAGCATCCTCTATTGCGAAGTCGAACCACGGGGATGTCAGGGCGTCGTGAACCGCCCTCTCGACACGGTCGTCCCCGCGAGCGAGCCCTAGTCCGAACCTGCCGACGGCAGAATCACCCATGGCCTGCCTGACGGACACGACATCCGTCCTCGACATAGCACCGCAGAGGTCCATGACCGGCCTCATCATTATCGCGTTCATGATGCTGAAAGCCCTCGAAAGCGGGAGGTTGGGGGCGAGGGAAGAGAGCTCGTCGTTCGGGAACTCTATGCAGACTGGTGTCGTCCGGGACAAGCCGATCATAGCCTGCTTTGCCATCTCCCGCCGCCTGAGGCTCTCCGCGGAGAACGGTGTCGCCGCGAGCACGATCCCCAGCGTGCTCCGAGCCTTGGCGATGGACGACAGCATCTGTGCGCCCATGCTTCCGGTCGCGCCACCCAGGCCGCACATCAGGAAAGCCACGTCCGTATTGTTGAACATGTCGAGCAGCTCGTGTCCGACCAAGGTCGGTATCTGCTTGACGAGCTCGGGCCCAGAATCAGACAGACTTACGAGCCGGTCGCTGCCTATCAGGAGCTTCCTCTCGCACCTGCAGCGTGCGAGGTCGGCGCTCGAAGATGACACCGCGACTGTGGGGAACTGCGCCCCGTCGATGATGTTGCATCCCGCGCTGCCGACCCCGAATACCTTGACCCGAATGCGCTGGTCGTCGGGGGCTTGAGAGAGTCTGCTCCGTAGGTTGGGCATCCCGGGTTATGATTAGTGTCTGTCCATTTGAACGTTTCAGGGAACGGAGCCCGCACCTGGCTCACCCGAAGAGCCACCCTTAAGTAAAATGAATGGTATCAGTCCGCAAAAGCCCTGCGCGTACGAGCACGGTGTACTTAGAATGCTGGACCTACAGACGGGATTCCTCATCAACATGGCCATAGTTATCGCCGTCGCGGCCATCATCATCGTGCTATTCAACCGGTTCAAACAGCCCCTGATTCTCGGGTACCTGGTCGCAGGAATGGTCGCCGGGCCTTTCGTGACCTCGGCCCAGTACGAACTCGTCCTCTCCGAGGGCACGGTCACAATCTCGGCGAACCCAGTCATCGAGATGCTTGCACGAGTGGGCATCATCCTTCTCACCTTCTCGATAGGGCTGGAGTTCAGCCTGAAGCAGCTCCGGAAGATAGGGATTACGGTGATCGCAGCCGCGTCGATGGAGATCGTCATGATGATAGGCATCGGCTACCAGCTTGGTAGGGCGCTTGGGTGGACACCCCTCGAGGCGACGCTCCTCGGGGCGGTCCTCTCGGTAGCGTCGACGATGATAATCGTGAGATCTCTAAGGGAGAGTGGAGGGCTCAGCACTGAGAAGGCGAGGCTGGTGGTCGGCCTCCTTATTGTGGAGGACTTCGCAGCGGTCCTGATCCTCGCGGCGGTGTCTGGTCTCATATACCAGGGAGGTGTGAGCCCCGAGCAGCTGACCCAGCTCGTGGCCAAGATGGGCATATTCGTCGCCGCGTCCATCGTGTTCGGGCTCGCGGTCGTTCCGAGGCTGGTCGACTACGTGGGCAGGCAACGCTCTGGCGAGCTGATGGTCCTGACGGTCCTCGGGCTATGCTTCTCCATGGCGGTCTTCTCGCGCTGGATCGGGTTCTCCGAGGCCATAGGCGCGTTCGTGATGGGGGTCATCGTCTCGGAATCGAAGTACCTCGGCGACGTGATTCGGAAGGTCGAACCTCTCAGGGACCTATTCGGCGCGATCTTCTTCATAACAGTTGGAATGATGGTCGACCTGAGCCTGTTCCTCGATCCGCAGTTCGTGCTGACTGCCCTGATCATCGTGGTCGTGTTCGTGCTCGTGAAGATGTTTTCATGCTCTCTATCCACGTTCATATTCGGCTTCGGCGCGAGGAATTCCATCGGAGCGGGCCTCAGCATGATCGCGATCGGGGAATTCTCCCTGATGATCGCAGCAGTCGCCATAGGTTCGACATCCATAAGCGAGGGCATCGGGCTCTATTCCACCATCGTCGTCGTCACCACGATCACCGCGCTGATCGTGCCCTACAGCGTGAAGTACTCGGACAAGGCGACGAGGACGCTCGAATCGCGCATACCCAGGTCGCTGCTCGTGCTGGCATCGTATTTCAACCTGCTCATCAGAACATTGAGAAGCAGGTCGAAGTCGTCTCTGCGAGTGTCAAACGAGATGAGGAGCAGCATATCTAGGCTGTTCCTGTACATCATCGTCATGGTGTCTGCGATGGCGGTCTCGATAAGCATTGCGCCTTCGCTCGGGGACTACGCTTACATAGTCGGAGGCAACGAGCGGTTCCTCCTCTTCCTCGTGCTGACGGGGACGCTCATCATAGTCGAGGCATCGATGTTCGGCATCTGGTCCAGGACCATTCGATTGATTGAGATCTCGACCAGCGAGGCCATGCTGAGCACCAAGTCGGCGGAGAGCATAGGATACCAGGACACCGTGACCGCTCTGAAGTGGGTTTTCCTGGCGTTCTATGTGATCGTCGGATTCATAGTGGTCTCTCCCCTCCTGCGGTCGCTGATCGAACAGGGCATCCTCTTCGCCATACTCTCGATTGCCATCATCGCCGTTGCCATAGTCGCTCTCTGGGGTTCGGTAAAGACAATAGACCGGAAGCTGACGGACATCTTCGACACCAGGGCAGGTACTCCCGCCGTCGACAGCTCGACCGACCTCGCTGAGATCGAGGACATCATCGCGGCGATGGAGCGTGACCGGGCGTGAGGCTCATCCACATATCGGACACACACCTGGGGTTCAGCGCATATTCCAAGCTAGACCCCGCGGAGGGCATCAACCAGCGGGAGATGGACGTTTACAGGGCGTTCAGCCAAGCAGTCGACGTGGCAATTCAGCTGAAGCCCGACTTCGTTGTCCACTCGGGGGACCTGTTCGATACGGTGCGGCCGCAGAATAGGGCGATAGACTTCGCGCTGAAGCAGCTCATCAGGCTGTCGGAAGCCGGGCTGGAGACAATACTCATATCGGGCAACCACTCGACGCCAAGGCTCAGGGAGACCGGGAGCATATTCCGCATATTCGAGCACCTACCACACATACGCCCGATCCATGAGCCCGGGATAACTCAGCTGGTGGTCGGGGACACGACGGTGCAGGCAATCCCGCATTCAGTGACCCCCAACCTTGCCGAGCTCGCCTCGAAGGCCAGGGCCAGGGGGGATTCGAAGCACAACGTCCTCGTGCTGCACGCGGGTGTGCTTGGAGCGGACGTCTTCAAGATGGACGAGTTCAACGAACAGACCGTTCCTCAGGAATCGCTCGCGGACGGTTGGGACTACGTCGCCCTTGGACACTTCCACTCCTTCCGGAAGATCCCGCCGAACGCATACTACGCGGGCTCTACCGAGAGGATGGGGTTCGGCGAGGCGGGGCAAGAGAAGGGTGTGGTCGAGGTCGACCTCGAATCCCACAAAGTGCAGTTCCATCCGTTGAAGGTCCGCGACATGCTTGACCTAGATCCCCTGGACGCGACTGGCTCGGCTTCTTCCGAGATCCTCCGAGAGGCGAGGGAAAGGCTCAGTGCAATCGCCATAGACGACAAGATCGTGAGGCTCGTGATCAGGAACGTCGCTCAGGACGCGCTCCGGAGTCTAGACATACCCGCGATAAGGCGCCTCGGGAGCTCGGCGCTCCACTTCGAACTGAAGGTAGATAGGGTCGAATCGGAGGATGAGCAGTCAGCCGCGGGTGATGCGCAGATAGGCCTTCTGGCCGACGAGTTCAAGAAGTACGTGTCAACGCTCGACTACACGGACGACAAGAAGAGCAGGCTCGTGGAGCTTGCCATTCCGTACCTGCAGAGGGACGAGGAATGAGGATCTCGTACCTCGAGCTCAAGAACTATCGGCGGTTCAAGGAGCTGAAGCTCCAGTTCCCAGATGGGGTCATCGGCATCCTCGGGCTCAACGGGACCGGCAAGAGCACGATAATCGAAGGCGTTGCGTGGGCGCTCTTCGGGAACGCCGAGGAGGTCGTGCGCACTTCCAGAGAAGGAGTCAAGCGCGCTGGCTCCGCTCCCTCGGACACGTGCTCAGCTATTCTGGAGTTCGACCTCGGAGGACAGGAGTACAGGATCACGCGTGAGATGGGCGGGCGGAGCCTCACGATGAAGGCGGAACTCAAGACCAAGGCGAAGGTGCTGGCAGAAGGGGACAAGCCGGTCAGAATAATGGTGGAGAAGCTCATCGGAATGGACCACAAATCTTTCTTCACGTCCGTGTTCGCCCGCCAGAAAGAGCTGAACGCGCTCCAGAACGTCGCAGCCGGCGAGAGGAAGAAGGTGGTCCTAAGGATGCTGCGGATTGATGCCATAGATGAGGTCCTCAAGGACGTCCGGGCGGACCTGAGGGATGCGCAATCTCGAATCGAAGGTGCGCAGAGGACGCTCCTGACCGAGGACGGCAGGGAGCGAGAGAAGGTACTGGCGGACAGGCTGCCAGACCTCGAGAAGGCATTCGGCAGGGCGGCGGAGGAGCTGGAAGGCGCCGAGCTCGCAGAGCGGAAGTCTGTTACCGCAGCCGAAGCAGCCAGGAAGACCCGGGACGGGCTGAGGAAGGAGGTCGACGCGTTCAACCAGGCCATGAGCGACCTGAAGGCTAAGCGGTCGGCCATAGTCGAACTGAGGAACAGGGAGAAGACCATTGCCGCCCGCCTCGCGGACGCGAAAGAGCGGCTCAAACGGCTCCCTGAGCTGGAGCGGAGCGAAGAGAGGTTCAAATCATCCACGGACAACAAGGAGAGATTGGAGAAGGAGAAGGTCAAACACGACCGCGCGACGCTTATAGCGAAGGAGGTCTCAGCCGACGAGTCAGACGAGCGGAGGGTGGCCAAGGAACTCGAGACCGCCAAAGGCGCCGCACTCGACCCAAAGGAAATCGAGGACAAGATCGCGGAGAGCGAGAGGCAACTGGCGGAGTGCCACGCGGAAAGGAACAGGAACTCCGGACGGATAGGTGAGCTAAGAGCTCGCATCAAAGAGCGAAAGGAAGCCTCGGAGAAGGACAAGAAGAAACTCCTCGAGATACAGGCAGCTGGGAAGGACGGCGTCTGCCCGACCTGCGAAAGGACTCTCCACGATGCTTACGAGCTGCTGATGAAGAAGCTGCGCGAGAGCTCCGAGGAGGCGGACGCGGCGATACGTGAGGCCTTGGAGGAAACGACGCGCCTCGAACAGGACCTGAAGCGCCTGGCCAACAAGGAGGAGGCGCTTGGGAAACGCAGGGCAAATCTCGACCGCCAGCACGTCCAGGTAAGGCAGGCGGAGGCGGCGACAGATGCGAAGGCTGCTGAGCTCGCCAAGCTGAGCGAGCGGCTGAAGAAGAGGAGGAAGGAGCTTGCCGAGATCGGGACGGTCGCCTTCAGCGACGATGAGTACGCGAGCGTGAAGGCCCAGCACGAGGACCTTCGGAAGCTGCATGAGGAGTTCCTCGAGCTCCGGAGCCTGAAAGCGCAGGCGGACAATTACGAGCGGGAACTCAAGGACGTCCGGGACTCCGTCGCGAGGTTCGTCGGCGAGGAGGAACAGTACAAGTCCATGGTCGCCATGCTTGAACCGAAGAAGGAACAATATGAATCTGCGGTTCAGGACCTTGACCGAAAAAACGCTGCCCTTGGACAGGCCAAGGACGCCTCCAGGAGGCTTGGCAGCATCAAGGAGAAGGCGGGCACCGAACTCGAGAAGACCAGGGCCGACCTCGAGGAGATAGGGAGGGTCAAGAAGGCCATCGAGAGAGACCGGAAGGCATCGGACGAGCTCGGGCTCCTCGTCGATGTGTTCTCGACCTTCAAGGACCGTCTCATCGGGCGCATCGCGCCGGTGCTCTCGGAGTTGACGTCGAAGGGCATCGAGGGCATGACCGAGGGCCGGTATTCGAAGGTCAAGCTGGACGAAGGCTACGAGATACAGATCGAGGACCAGGGAGAGATGTACCCCATAGACAGATTCTCCGGTGGCGAGTCCGACCTTGCGAACCTGAGCCTCAGGCTCGCGATATCCAGGATCATAGCAGACCGGACGGGGGCGGCGCCCATCAACTTCCTCATACTCGACGAGATCTTCGGCTCCCAGGACCCCAACCGCAAGAGGAGCGTGATGGCGGCGCTCTCCAAGCTCTCGACCCAGTTCAGGCAGATATTCCTCATAACACACATCGAGGACGTCAAGGACTCGATGAACTATGTGATCAGGGTGACCGAACAGGAGGACGGGACCAGCAGGGCGGAGCTTGTCGCCTAGCCCCCGAACTCCCCGAGCTTCTTCTGGTCCTGGATGTCGATGTCCTTCTCCTCGTGTGCTATGCCCAGCAGGTCCATCATCTGGAAGGCGTTCTTGACCGCCTTCGCGCGGCCGTGGTTGTTGAAGTATATCCTCGCGACCTCGCAGTTCGCCACTATCTCCTCCAACCGTGGCTTCCACGGGTCGAGCTGGTCAAGTGGGTAGAGGTAGTCGTATCTGTTGATGCGGTAGTCGTCTTCGGTTTCGTCCTTGAACCAGATGTCGTAGTTCCTGCCGTGGAACCTGATATACGCATGTTTTGAGGTGAGCGAACGCGTGACCGGGAAGCCTGGGCCGTCCACTATCACGTTCGCGACGTTGAACTCCTGAAGGGTCTCCAGAACGTCCGCCGCGAGCTCGTTACCCCGTTCGTTCAGCCAGCTCCGATGCCTGAATTCGACCGCGTAATCGTGGGCGTCTGTGTCAAGGATACCGAACAGCGATCTGAGCTTCCCGATGCTCTGCTTTCCGTCGAGCTTGAAGTAAGGCGTCAGCTGGATGAGCACGCCCCCGAGGAGGCCTTCGTTTGCGAGTGGCTTGACGCATATCTGCTCGAAGCTGGCTGCCTGGTTCGCGGCGGCCTCGATGTTCTCCTTCAGGATGGACTCGTGCGTGACCAGCTGCGGGAGCTTGACCGAGAACTGGAACCCCAACCTCTGCTTGCCTCTCTCAATCCACGACTTGACCATGAACTCGTTAGGCACCCGGTAGAAGGTCGAGTTTATCTCGACCGTGGGGAAGTACTTCGAGTAGAAGGACAGCCACTCGCCCTTCCGCTTCGCAAGGTCGCCTGGATAGAACCTCCCCACCCAATCGTCGTACGACCAGCCCGAACAGCCGATCAGTGCGGGCATCGGATTTTATGATGACTTGCGGCTATAAAAATAGATTGGTCGCATCCAGTGTGGCGACTTCTAGCCCCTGGATCTGCGCAGGATTGCCTCAGCCCCGAAGGGCTCTCCCCGCATCGACTGAGCGTAACGGTTCAGTATGCTCAGTGCGATTTCCGTAATCCACTGGTCCTTTTCGGGATGCGGCCTGTCGGACTGGCTCCAGAACCCGTCGGTGGAGCGCGCGCTTAGGAGCCACTTGATGGGCCTCTCCATCCGAGAATCGTCCGCACCATACCCTATGTGCGTCAGGATATCAAGGGCACACAGTCCGCTCCCCAGGTAAGTCGGATACTTCAACTTGGTCCAGTTGGCCTCTGACCTCAACATCGTGGCATGGTGGTTCTTCTTGAAGAAATGGTCGAGCACGTAGTCGGCCCCGCGCAGTACCTGCCTGTTCCTGGAGCTCCGGATGTCATGCGTTAGCCCTCTGATCACCATCAGGGTCGTCCAGACGCAGCTGGGAGTCTGGTAGTAGTCCCTGGGCGCGTATTTCGGGACCGAGCCATCTGCAATCAGATTCATGAAGTCCGGAGTCCGCATCTGCTTGTACTGCGGGAGGTACTTCATGTCCTCGATGTAAGGTATCACCCATCCGCCGTCCGGCCGCTGGAGGCTGAGAAGCCAGCTGAAAAGTCTCCTTACTCGCGGGTCCCCCACCATCCCGAACTTCATCAGCATCCTGATTGCGTAGCCATTGTAATGCGGCAGCGCGAACAGGTTCGTGGTCGGGCCGGGAATGTAGCCGTCCTCAGTCTGCCAGCTGAGGATCTTCTCCAGACAAGCCTGCACGTAGCCTTCGGCAGCGGCGGTCTGGTACTCTCCGAGGTCGTACAGGTTCCTGAGCATCGTCGTATATGTCCAGCCAATCGGCGGGCCAGGGCCCTTCTCCTCTGCCAGTCGTCTCTGCCTCGACAACGGCCATGTGCCGTCTGGCCTGAGGGTCTCCAGCAGCCTGACCCTGGGCCGGTACTGGGCACACTCCCTCCTCGTCTTAACGACAATCGCATCGTCCTCCGCCCTGCCCATGATGTCCGTCAGAATGTAGTATCTGATGGCTGGAATTGAGATCTGGAAGAGCTTGCCGGTGGTCTCCTCGACGATGCGCTCGATGTCCTTCTGCAGTCGGTGTCCCCGCACACGGATAGCCCACCGAGAAGTCAAACTTTTCGTTCGATGGACTCGGGGGGACACGGTATCGTGTGGGGGAGACAGGCTCACGCGAGCGTGTCAGGAGCACAATAGCCAGAAAGGGATATATCCAACATGCGTCCTAGCTCATGGTGCCTGGACCATTATGCTGCTGATCTACATGATGCAGTGTTCCGACGCCAGGCTACAGTGCGCCGTTCAATGGGTCCCTCTACGAATCATCGGTGAGACACCGGAGCGTGTGTAGGGGACAACGCGACGCACAACAACAACCCCCGGGAGGGTCAGGGCGGCGAGAGTGCCTTGGCATGCCATGAACCGCGCTGTTACGCCCGGGGGACAACTCTCTATCGTTCTGCGCGCCTGCTCTCGAACACCAGGCGTCTGAGCCATACTTCGGCTTCTTCGTAGGTTCTGAAAAGCTTCTCCTGCTCGCGGAAGCTCTTCGTGTGGTGGACCCTCCGGACCTTCTTCCCGTCGACAGCGTTCACGTGGTGGAGGAGCTCGTGATACATGACGAACTCGAGGACAAATCTCGGGACCCTATCGGCATCCATCACCTTGTTCACCGCAAGGATATTCAGGGCCTCGAAATAGAATCCGAGACGGCGCGCTGGAGACTCGGTCGTCCACGCGAGCGCAGGCTTCTCCAGTTTTCCGGAGAAGTAGAACGAGTTGACGTAGTCGAACACCTCGTCTAGGTTCCTGACGTCACCAGACGCGCCCAGCTCCAGGTTGCGGGACCTCGCCAGATAGTGTTCTCTGTTCGCGTTCCACAACTCCCGCGACCTTGCATATTCGAGATACGCCTGCGCGGCGCCGTCCGGGCACCTGACACCTGCAGCCCTGCTTAGAAGGTACACGGCCATTGACTCTAGCACCTGGTCTGGTGCATCCTTCACGTAGTCACTCAACCTGAGCTCCACCGTCCCTCGGCCCGTCTTCCACACGTGCTTGAGCTCTGAGTAACGCGAAAACGAAACGCGGACCTCGTCGAACCCGAAGCGGCGGCCGACTTCCTGGAATATGTGGTGAACGCTCACTGTCGCCTGTATGGCCTAATCTCTTTATAGGATTCTTCGCCAATCATGACCGTCCATGCGAGCACGAGTAAGTCGAGCGCGATTCTCCGAAGCAGGCCGCATGGCAAGCGCCGCGATCGTCCTGGTTCTCTGCTTCCCCGTATTCTCTCTATCGACGGCCTCGGAAAGTCCTTCCCGCGACTGGTCCTGGGTTCTTGATTCGGTCAATGGCGGGAGGGTGATGGACACGATTCAGGCTCTCGAGGACTTCGGCTCGCGGGCATTCCACCTCAACACGTCCGCGGAGTCGGCATCCTACATCAAAGGAAGATTCATGGCGCTCGGGCTCGAGACCTCACTCCAGGACTTCACTTTCGGGGACCACTCAGCGGCCAATGTGATTGCAGTCATCCCAGGCAAGGGCACCAGCCCCAGGACCTTGTTGATTGGCGCTCACTATGACAGCGAGAACATGCTCGCAACGAACCTCTCCCTCACACAGGACTTGGCTGCACCTGGCGCAGATGACGACGCTTCCGGCGTCGCCGCCGTCATCGAGCTCGCAACAGTACTGGCAGGTGTATACGCTTCGGACACTCTCAAGTTCGTCGCCTTCGGAGCGGAGGAGCTCGGCTACGACCAGACAGGCGGGCTGAAGGGCAGCAGCAATTTCGTGAACCAGGAGATGGCTGTCGGTGCTGTCTACGAGTGCGCGATCATTCTCGACATGATAGGGTACCGGGACTCGAATGAGAACCGGATGACAGTTGTGAACAGGAATACCTCAGACGCGTTCGCTCCCCTGGCGGTCCAGGCAGTCGACGCCTACAACCTTGATCTCAGCATCGAGGTGAGGACATCAGGAACAATCGGTTACAGCGACCACGCCTCGTTCTGGAACGCAGACTACGACGCAGTCCTAGTAACCGAGGAGCTGGAGGGGGCGACCAGGCCCTACCCCCTGAATCCCTACTACCATACGTCTGAGGACACCTCAGGCAAACTGTCCGAGGCTCAGATCGTAGAGGTCGCCCGTTGCATTGCTGCGGTCGCGTTAGACATGTCTGGGGCTGAGGATTCGACGGCTGAGGGGATCGGCTTCGGCGAGGTTGCTGCCCTCTCCGCGGTCATCGGAGTGGCTATAGCTGTGCCAATCGTTTTTCGAATCAGGAAATCAAGGCGGAAGATGATACCATGAGCGGCGAGGAACCGAGTATGAACAAGAGAGCCTACCCCAAGTTGCCACTAGTGGGAGTCGGAGCAGTCGCGATCAAAAACGGGAAGATACTGCTGATCAAGAGGGCCTTCGACCCGGGGGCGGGGAAGTGGAGCATCCCCGGCGGACTTGTGGAAGTCGGCGAGAAGCTCTCCGATGCGTGTGCGAGGGAGACCGAGGAGGAGACGGGCATCCAGGTCGAGATACTCGAACTCATCAACGTCTTCGATATGATCGATCGGGACGATGCGGGGAAGGTGAAGTACCATTACGTACTCGTTGACTTCCTGGCGAAACCCACGGGTGGAGAGGAGAAAGTCAGCCCGGAGGTCACGGAGATACGGTGGGTCACTCACGATGAGGCCAAGAAGTTGGACCTGACGAAAACCGCTCGGAAGGCGCTGGAGGAGCTGTTCGGGAGCTCCGTCGCCTAGTCAAGGCCCGCCACAGGCGGTTTCTGGGGCAGCGGGGCGTTGATGTACCCTCCCCTGGAGCCGCGGGCGGTCTTGAGCACCAGCACTGGAACGTCCACAGATCTGATTATCCTGTCGTATACCGCGCCGAACATCGTCCTTTCAATGGCGGACTGCGGGCCAGTGCCCATCACGAGGATGTCGCAGTGAGCTGCCTGGTCCATGACCGCGTTCACGAGGCTCTTGGAGTGAACGAACTTCGACTCGTTCGGAACTTTGACCCTGTCGCACATCTTGGCGAGCCTCTCGGCGTTCCCGCGTATCAGCTCGAGCAGTCTGTCATCAGTGATTACGGAAAGGATCTGGACCTTAGCGCCGAACTCCTTCGCAATCGGCAAAGCCAAGAGCAACGCCTTCCTCGTCTCGAAGTAGCCTCCCGAGACCACCAGGATGCTCTCTATGTTCTTGTTGAGCCGCTTCGTCTTCATGATCGCAACATCACAAGCGGCATCCCTGACGACCCTGTCGAGGTTCCTGCCCAGAATCGTCCTGCCGCGCCTCCTTGTGCCCTTCCAGCCGAGGACCAGGAGGTTGGCCGCCTCGTACTTGGTCCTGTCCAAGATGGCGCCTGCAACATCGTACGAGACAGATACCACGGGCCGCACTTTGACCGTCGAGGGTGTGACTTTGATGGCCTTCCTCAGACCTGTTGAGATCTCCTCGATGTACTCTTTGCTGATAGCCTCGAGAGGCATCGCCCGGGGCACCTCGACTATCTTGTTCACTGTGAGGTCGCCCCCGAAGTACCTCGCAAATATGCCTGCGATCTCAACGAGCCGCAAGTCGCCGACGTTCTCCAGGGCGAGGAACACCCTGAACTTCTCGACCTGCTCCTTCGTTAGAGGTTTGGGGGTCACCCTCTTTGTCTGGACTATGGAGGGGTACTCCTCAGAGGGCCTCGCAAACGCCGAAACGACAAGGCCGATGGCAATCCAGACAAGCGCGATGTACCAGGCCTCGGGTATCAGCCACCACAGGTAGATTGCCACTCCCAGAGTCGAGAGCATGCCAATCAGAGGGATCAACGGGAACAGCGGAGTCCTGAATCCCACGTCCATTTCGGTCAGCCTTCCCCTGAGCCGGATCGATGCAAGGTTCGCGATGGAGAACAGGAGGAGGAATATGATGGAGGTCGACGCGACGACCACTTCCAGCGGGAAGGCGAGCGCCATGAACAGCATGATGGAGCCCGTGAACGCTATCGCCTTGTGCGGGATCCTCCGCTTCCGGTGTATCGCGCCGAATGCCTTAGGGAGCGAACCATCTCTGCCCATCGCGAAGCTCACCCTCGAAGAAGAGAAGACAGTCGCGTTCAACGCAGCCATGGCGGACAGTATTGCGCCGAAGGTCAGCAAGGGCGAGCCGATGTACGGTATGACTTGCGTTCCTGCTTCTATTACGGCGTTCTCTCCCCAGTCACCTACGGTGGAGACGTCGAAGTTGGCCAGGCAAGCTGAAGCCACTGAGATGTAGAGCAGCGCCGCGATCGCCACTGAGATGAATATGGCCCTTGGTATGTTCTTCCTGGGATCCTTGACCTCCTCTCCACACTGAACGACTATCTCATAACCCTCGAACGCGATGAACGTGAACCCCATGACCATGAACACGTTCGCCAGGTCCTCGTTCGGTGGGATGATGCTGGTGAAGTTATCGACTATGTGAATGCCCTTCGTGTCCAGCGCGTATATGAACATGAACGACACGAAGAACGCCACGATCAGGACCTGGATGATGGTGACCGCATCACCGGCCTTCCCCGTCGCGCCCACCCCCGCGTAGTTCACCGAGAGGAAGAACGCAATCGCCGCGACCGCCCAGAGCTTGACCATCAAGTCGTCGCTCAGGCCAAGGAGGTCCAACTCGAAGTACCGCGTCAGCGTGACCATCGCGAATCCAAAGCCGAGCGAGTAATAGCTGCATGCGACGGTGTGGCCGAACCAGGAAAGCCAGCCGGACATGAACCCCGCTGGATGCGGTAGGGCCTTCTTTGCCCAGAGATACCCTCCTCCCGCCTCGGGGAAGGATGAACCCAGCTCGGCATACGTGGCAGCCGTGAACAGCGTCATAACACCGTTCAGGGCGAAAACCAGCAATACGGCCGCCCCGACCTCGGCCGTGGCGATTCCTATCAGCACGAATATGCTCGTGCCGATCATTGCGCCCACGCCAATCATGGTGACATCTAGAAGTCCCAGGTCGCGTCTGAGCGCCACTGTCACCGAAGGTCGGGAGGATGGGCTAGGCATCTGGGTTCAAGGGATGAATAGCTCAGCGTATAAGTCTTTGCGAAGGGTATTTGACCGCTGTTTCTCACAGGGTCAGACGCCTTCCTGCGCTCGAAGATATAAGCTTAAATCCCCGTCTCCGTATCCGGCGACAGTTCGAATGGCATCACGCTTTGAGCAGTTCGCACTCTCCCTAATGGACGAGTATCTCAGCTGGGAGCCTGCATACGCGACCCAACTGGGGTGGCACAAGTACGACCACCTGCTGAAGGACTTGAGCCCCGAGGCTCATGCGTCCCATGCGGACAGGTGTGGTCAGCTAATCGATAAACTCGAAGCGACGTCTGTCCGGTCTCTCCCAGCTGACGACGCCCTAGACAGAGATCTCGCAAGATACCTTCTGAAGCTCAAGAAGTACGAGTTGGGAACGCTCAGACTGTTCGAGAGGGAGGCCGGCGCGTGTCACGAACTCGGCTACTCGCTCTTTCTCCTGTTCTGTCGCGAGAAGCCCTCGCTCGACGCGAGGATGGAATCGATAATCGCGCGAATGGAAGCCGCTCCGAAGTTCCTGGAGAGATCGAGGAAGGGAGTGACGCGGCCGATGCGTCTCTGGAACGAGGCCGCCACCGAGGTGTGCTCCGAGCTGCCATCCTTCATCAAAACGATTGAGTCTTCGGCGGGACAGTGGAAGCTGTCGAAGGGGCAGAGCAAGCGGCTGCACGACGCCGTAAGAGAAGCGCTCCCTGCGGTCCTTGAGCACAACGAATGGGTGGCCAAGCAGGTCGTCCCGGCATCTAGCGACGAGATTGCCATCACTCCCGAGGAGTACACCGAGTACTTCCGTTTGAGAGGTTACGGAGTGACCGCGTCCGAAGCTCTCGAGATCGGGGAGACGTACATGCCGATCTGCAAAGCAGCCATCGGTGACATCGCCAAGAGCCTGGTTCCATCCGGGGATGTCGGGATGGCGTTGGACCAGATGAAGGACGACCATCCAGCTACCTTTGATGCGGTCATCGATGAATACCGCGACGCAGTCTCGAAAGCCAGGGAATTCGTCATGGAGAACGACGTCTGCACCGTTCCTCCGGACGAGAAGCTCTTGGTGATCGAGACGCCGCAGTTCATGCGGCCCATTTACTCCTCAGCGGGTCAGTTCGAGCCCGGAAGGTTCGACGACGACAGGACCGGCCTCTTCGTTGTGACCCCAGACGAATCAAACCCCATGCTCCTGAGAGAGCACAGCCGGATTGCTATCCGGAACACATCAGTCCATGAGGCCTACCCAGGCCATCATCTTCAAGGTATATGTGCCAACCAGAATCCCAGCTACATCAGAGCTGTCGTCATGTCGCCTGATTCCGCGGAAGGCTGGGCGCTTTACACGGAGGAGATGATGCTCGCCCGAGGATACAACGACAATGCATTGGGCCGTCTTGCCATGCTCCATGACCTGTTATTCAGGATTGTGAGGCTCGTCGTCGAGGTGAGGCTGGCGATGAGGACGATGACACTCGAAGAAGGCGCGAACATGCTGGAACGGGAGTGCCGGATAGAACCCAAGTCCGCCAGAATCGAGGCCAGAGGGTGCGCCATGGCCCCGACTTACTTCTCTTCGTATTTCATCGGGAAGCTCGCCATGCTCCAGCTCAGGGAGGACGCCGAGCGCGCCATGGGCCCCAGATTCTCGCTCAGGTTCTTCCACGACGCGCTGCTCGGGGCAGGGTGCATGCCGATGTCGTTCATGCGGCGCGCGTTCGAGATCAAGCTCAGGGACGACTACGGCATCGAACTCGGCCAGCCGAAGGAAACCCTCTACGCATACGCGATGAGGAAGGCCCGGAGCGCGACCTTCTAGGCCTGCTTCTCGAGCAAGTCCACCAGCTCCTCGTCGGCTATGGCCTGTTCCTCCTGCCAAGCGCCGACCTTGTAGGCACTGTCCATGAAGTCCTGGAGCATCTTCTCAACGCCCTTGACGGCCTTCATCGTGCCGTTCCACTTCTCAATCCTGCCCGTGTACCGTTCCTCGACATCCTGGAGCAGCATCGCGAGGGTCTTGAAGACCTCCTTCGTCGGCCAGCCCGAATAAATGAGCGCGACATACGCAAACTGGCCCTTCTCGATGACCACGTTCTTGTCGCCGATTTCCAGCTTCTTCAGGCCAACCTCGCCCTTCTGGAAAGAATCCTTCACGAACTCCTGGACAGCGGTGAACATGGCGCTGACCACGTCCTTGTCGAGCAGCGTGTTCTCCTCCCTCGAGACGTGGTGTATCAGCCTGCCGTCGTTGTGGATCAGGAACAGGTTCTCGAGCGCGCTGGGCCTGGGCAGCTTCAGCGAGGCGAAGTATGCGCCCACGGCTGCTGCGAGCAGGACCAGCGGCAGGCTGTACGGATAGCCGATGACCTCGGCCATCGTCTTGGAAACACCGATGCGGAAGGTCTGGACCGAGGAATCGAGGTCGCCATCGCTGACCGTCAGGGTCACAGTTATGACGTCCACCCCTTCGGGGAGAGTGACATACAGCCACTCCCCGATGACCGCTGCGTTCTCCATTGGATCAGCTGTGATCTTCAGGTCAGTGTACACGTTGTCCGAGTCGAACACGTACATGCTGATGAACAGGCTTGGGTTCCTAGACCCGCCTCGGATTATGGCATCTGGTATTGGCAGCAGCACAGGGGCATCGTTGACCTCTGTCACCGTGACATAGGCGCTCAGCGCGGCCCAAGCGCCATGTGAATCGACAGCCTTGATGTCCACCGTCTCGACTCCAGACCAGTTGGCGTCTGCGGTGAGGTTCACCACGCCATTCCCGTACACAGAGGCCTTCACGTGCTCCAGACCAGTCATCTCGAAGGTGAGCTCGGCGTCCTCGGGGTCAGGATCGGAGAACAGGTCATAGAGCATCAGCGTGTCGTTGAGGTAGGAGTCCTCGGCGAACGAGTAGTACAGCTCTTCGGGGTCGGCCGCAATGATGCTCGGCGGATAGTCATCGGAGACGGTGACGTTGAACGTGCAGAAGAGCGACAAACCGTCAGGGTCTGTCACGGTCATGCTGACGAGCACGTTGTACGGACCCGTGTAGATCGGTCCTGTCGGGTTCGCATCGAACAGTAACTCCAGCTGGTGATACCCCATGAACGACGAAGTGTGCGTGACTTGCGGGTCGCTGAGCACGAATGTGAGCGAGTCCATCGAGTTGTCTGGGTCGTATATGTAAGAGCTGAGGATCAGGTAGTACGTCGCGTCGTACCTCACCGTAATGTTGTCAATCGTCTTGAGAAGCCTTGGAGGGTCTGGGACGGGTGCGACCGTGATCGTGATGGTGTCCACCTTCAGGGCGCCGTCGGGGTCGAGCGCCGTGAATGTGCCTTCCGTCTCTCCCCACCATTCCTCGGTCGCGTTTACGAAGACCTCGCGGGTGTAGGGGTTGATCCAGATCTCGAGGTGTTCGAAGCCGTATGTGTATACAAGGAACTCCTTGTCAGTATCGTAGAAGTAGTCGTCCAGGTCGAATGCGAGGTACATCACATCGCCCTCGTTGATGAACAGGTCAGGCAGGCTGGAGTTCATGGAGGGGGGGTAGTCGTCGGTGACCCTGACGACAACCGACAACGATGAGGAGTCGACGAGGTCCCGTACCTCGATATACACGAACTCGTAGTAGATTGAGACATCGCTCCGCTTCTGGAATGCGAAGTCTGCTATCAGGCCGTCGAATGCAACGACGCCGTAAGCGGGTGCCGGGTCTGCGAGCGAGAGGCTCAGGTCGGACTGCGGGTTGTCGACGTCATCGACATAGTAAGTGTAATCGAACGAGTAGTCCGTCTCATATCTCACGAAGAGTGTGGTCGGGGGCTCGTTGACGAACATCGGGCGATCGTTCAGAGGTAGGATGCGGACGGTGATCATCTGGAACGTCCTGTACAGTTCGTCATCGATAACCCAGAGCGTGAATTCGTCCTCTCCCCACATATCAGGCTGCGTGCTGAAGAGCATCGTTGCCGTCGACGACGGGTTGTGACTCACGAAGAAGAGGGAAGTGTTCACTCCCTCGGCCCACCAGTAGAGTGTGGATGTGCCGTCAACGTCGTGCCAATAGCCCGTTAGAGAGAAGGTCCAGGAGCCCGCGTCCTCGTTCTTGATCTGCACGGGTATCTGTGAGAGCCAAGGGCCGTCCATGCTTTCCAGGACATTGACCTCGAGGCTGCCGACAACGCCACCCAAGCGTACGTGTATGTAACCGTACTCAGGTAGGTATCCCGCAGTGTAGGTGGCAGATGTGCCGGCACCGACAATCGTCCCGGAAGTGTCCGTGTCCCATGTCGCCTCTGAGATGTCGACCTCGTTCCCGAGGACGTCGTACCCAGTTGCCGTCAATACTTGTGACTGCCCTTCTCGAATCTGCAGTGGGTTCGTTGGAGAGTCTATGACAATCGTGAAGAGGTCCCCTGCAAGGACATGGATGTCGACCGTATCGCTGGCTCCCGTCGGGTCGTTCTTGCACGTCACGGTGACGTCGCCGATCTCGACGCCCAGGAATGTCACCGATAATCCCGAACCGACAATCGCACCGTGGACCGAAGAGGCGGTCCAGTTGGGCTCCCAGCTGTAGTTAGTGTTGCCAAACGCATCGAAGCCGCTTGCATCGAGTGTGATGGATGACCCCGCTTGGACGTCAGTGTCGGATGCCTCAATTGAGACGGACATCACAGGACCGCTCAGCACCGAGATTGGGGCGCTCCAACCTTCGTGGGTTCCCGACATCGCCCGTATCACGATTGGCGCGCTGGAGTCAGTGTAGACCTGGTCAGTGACGGTCACCTGGCCGAGGTCAGCTAGCGTGATGTCGACGCTCGCAATAGACAGCGCCTCTGCCGGAGTCGACATGTCCGTCAAGAACGCGTCCAGCTGGACGGTCCCAACCCAGTTGGTTATGACCTGATCGTCCGAATCCAGAGCAGCCAAGGTCATCGAGAAAGGCTGTCCCGCGACTATTGTGGAGGGCGCTGCCACGCCGAAGTGATCGACTGCCACTATCGTAATCGGCGCGGTCAACCAAGACGGCGAACCCTGCGTATCGTAGGCAGACACATTCACCTCCAGGTCGCCTGGATTCAACGGTCCCAGGGTGAGGTTGAAGAGCTTCCAGTACGCAATTGGCTGGGGACCGGAGGACTCGAGAGACATGTCAGTGACAGGGAAGACGACAGTTCCGTTGCTCTGGTAGGTCACGACCACCCTGGCCGTGACCGTGTCGTACGCGCCAAAGGGGTTCGATACATTGGCCCGCGCGGTGATCTGCTCCGCGTCGGAGAACACGCTCCTGACGCCGCCTTCAGAGTCCTCGAGCTGGAGCGTGTCAACAGACACGAACGTCTCCGAATTCAGGATCAGGTAGGAGTCGTAGTCGCTCTTGTCGAAATGGACGACTAGGCCGTCGTTGAGGGAATCGCCCCTCTGGATTGTGAGGACGAGGTAGTGGTCGACAGGCAGGGTGTAGGAGACGCCGGGAATCGTGATGTCGTAGCGCTTCAGCACGGAATACGCAGGTCCGACAAGCGGGATTGTCATCCTGCCGATTTCAGTGCCCGAATCCGGGGCAGCCCACTGGTCCTTCGTGACATCGAACAATATGACGGTTATCAGAGTCCCGGATTCATTGTCCCTGGACTTGGCCCACACGGAGGCGGTGATGTCTCCGTTCAAGACGGTGGACGAGTTCGCAGCGGGATCAAGGATCCAGTGGTGCCATCTCTGGGGCGGTACGTTCTTCCGGATAGTGACGCCCTCCAACCCGTCACCGTCGTAATCGAAATAACTGGGATTGTAGGGCGCCGAAGAGTTCATCCAGTCATATTGTCCCGCATCATAGACAGCGCCCTCATGAAGGTGAAACACTCTGGTCCAGACTGGAAGCGAGCCTCCAGACACGGTTCCTGAAGGGTCGGGCAGCAATGGCACTACAGACGATGCCAGGATGAAGAGTGCTACCAGCACAGCTAGTGGTCTCATGTGTCCTTGATACCGTGGGCTCCTCATCGCTATAAGAGGGTTGCCACCCAGAACGGCCACTGGAACCTCGCCTCTGGTAGTAGAATCATAGCTGATGCTGGGCTTATAAGCATTATCAAATCGTTATCAGGGCTGGGAACGGCCAGGGGATTCTACTGGGACTTCATCTTGGAGGCTATTCCCAGGGCGAGCTCCTTGAAGGCGGCTTCGACATTCTGGCCGGTCTTGGCGCTCGTCATGAAGGCTTTCGACTTGTACTTCGCTGCCAATTCCTGGACATCCTGCTCCTTGACGACCCTCTCGTTCTCGAGATCGATCTTGTTCCCGCAGAACACGATTGGCACGTCTCCGGCAACATCGGTGAGAGCCTTGATCCAGTACCTCAGCTCCTCCAGGGTCTCCTTGTTCGTGAGGTCGCAGACGGCGATTGCGCCATGAGCGCCGAAGAAGTACGCCTCTCTCAGGAGCTCCCTGAAGCCCTTCTGACCCATGATGTCCCAGACGAGCATCATGACCTTGGCCTGGCCTTCAGGTCCCTGGACGTCGACTATCTTCTTGGTGACCTTCGTACCGATGGTCGCAATGTACCTGTCGTCGAACACGTCCAGTACGAATCTCTTGATCAGGCTGGTCTTGCCTACGCCCGCGTCACCTATGAAGCAGACTTTGACTTTCATCAGGTCGTCTTCAGCCATCGTGGAACCCTCCAACAAGGGGGTTAATAAACTCGGATTGCAGGTAGATAACCTCTATGCCTTTTAAGCCTTTGGTAATCGACTGGATACGTTTGAAAATCACCCAGCCTACTTCTTTTCGGGACCACCGATGTTGATGGCGGTCTCCGCAAGGTCCGCCGAATACAGCGCGGTCCGCTCCAAGCTCTCCACGACGAGGGCCAACGGAACTGCGAACTTGCCCCTCTGCTCCATGACCTGACGAATGACCGAATTCCTCTTCTCCCTGAGCTTCTCGGCCTCGTCTGCGACCTCGTTGGCGATCCTCGAGTCCCGCTTGAGCAGCGCCTCGACGGCCTTGTCAAGCACGGCTAGGACGGCCTCGCTGTAGGCCTGTATCTCCGAGACGACCTTCTCGGGGATCTTCTCGCCTGCGAGGTCGCTCGCGCTGTATGCGATCCTGGCAGCGTGGTCGGCTATCCTCTCGAGGGCCTTCGAGGCTGCCACGAAGAAAGACGCCTCTGTGAGGCTGACGCCTATCTTCCGAGCGACGGTACTGTCCCTCGCCATCATGCTCCTCTGCTTGGCCATGAACCAGTACAGCCTGTCCACCTCGTCGTCCCTGGAGACGACATCGCCTGCGAGGCCTTTGTTCCCCTCGGCCATGGATTCTATGGCGTCGACGTGCATCGACCTCGCCATCAGATGCATCCGCCTCAGTATCTTCCTCATGTCCAGATGAGAGTGGTCTGCGACATCCTGGATAGTGATCGCAATCCCGGACTCCTCCACTATCTCCGGGCCAATGACCTTCCTCGTGAAGTCCCTGACCGCCTTCCTGATCTCAGGAGGTATGCGGGTCTTGGAGCGGACGATGATCTCGTCGTATCCAGATATGTAGAGCCCAATCAGGCTCCTGAGGAAGTGAACGGAGTTGGCGTCATCATCGACGAACACCTCGATCCTAGACGAAGGTCTACTGCTGCCCAGAGTGTGGTCGAGGACAAGCAGCCCGTTGTCGTCTATGACCATCGAAACCGGGTCGCCCTCCTTGAGCTTCGAGCCTGTGACCCAGTGCTTGGGAAGGGAGACTATGTAGGTCGAGCCTCCCGTCTTCTGGAGCTTTCTAGTTTCCATTTTCCTCACCGCATAGATACTGAATTCCCGGGCCGATTATGTATTAATCCATATTCTGACTGCGTATTAAGCCGTTTCTATATAGTCTATGTAGTTCTACCGCAAGTCGCGCAGGAAGAGTAATAGCCTGCTGGCGACATTGGCGCTGCGAAGGAGAGTGAGAGAATTAAGACAGCCAGCTTAGACAGCGATGCTGGTATCTCGATCGATGAGCAGAAGCTCTTCGACGGTATCGGCGAAGATCTCGATTCTGAGTTCAGGTTCAAGTGAGACCTGGTCGTAAGGAACGAACAAACCATTTACATGCCCCAACGGAGGGCGTTTCGCGTCTCCGATGGCTTTTTGTCGTATACCGCTCCTGTCGTCACGATGACAAACGCTACTCAGCTCCTCGCAGTACTGAGGAGTTCGATGAGGAAACTCGCCGGGGAAGAAGAGGTCGTGGCCGTTGCGTACTCAGGAGGCCTGGACAGCTCGATCGTGGTGGCCCTGGCGAAAGAACTCACCGGGACGAAAGGATACACCTGCGCGATCCCGGGTTCGTTCGACGACAAACATGTCGCCGAGGCGGCACAACAGGACGGAGTTGTGACGAAGACAATCCATCTGAACGACGCTGAGCTCACGGAGTACGTCCGGCGCACCGCGACCGTTCTGGGAACCCTCAATCCTGGCTCGATCGCCTACACGATCCCAATACTCTGCGCTCTGGACAAGTGCGAGGAGGACCTATTGCTGGTCGGGTCCGGTGCTGACGAACTATTCGGCGGCTACGCCAAATACCAGGCGTCAACAGACCCTGAGGCTGCGATGTCTTCAGACCTCGTCAAGTCATTGGCAGAGGCGCAGCTCCTCCAGACCGAGGCCGCCAGACTCGGCAAGAGGATCGGATACCCCTTCACCGAAGAATCGGTCATCATGGCGGCGCTGAGCGTCCCTGTTCAGGAGAAGGTCGACATCTCCGGACGGAAGATGATATTGAGGGAGGTCGGAAGGGCCCTGTCCCTGCATTCCGCGGACAGACCCAAGAAGGCCGCGCAGTACAGCTCGGGCGTGCTCAAGGAGATGGAGAGGCTCGCCAGTGCGGCGAGAATGGAGTTCCACGACTGGACTACCATGGTCGCCTCCCGAAAAGGCAAATAGGAGCATTCTGCATCTGCCCTCTTCGACTATGGAATATCGCGACTTCACAGACTGGATGTTCGGGCTCGAGAGGTTCGGCATCAAGCTCGGGCTTGAGAACACGGCCGAGTTCCTGTCCAGATCGGGGAACCCACAGAGAGACTTCAGGTCGGTCCACGTCACTGGCACGAACGGCAAGGGGTCAGTTTGTGTTCTCGTCGCTGAAATCCTCAGGAAGCACGGGCTCAAGGTCGGGCTCTACACATCGCCCCATCTCGTGGACTTCCGAGAGAGAATCGAGGTGAATGGGAGGAGAATCTCCGAGGAGGATGTGCTCAGGATAGGGCTTGAACTGAAGAAGACGATGGAGGCGATGGCTTCTGACGACCGGGAGAAGCAGCTCACCTTCTTCGAGTTCACGACTGGCCTCGCGTTCAAGCACTTCAGCGAGGAGAGAGTAGACATGGTCGTAGCAGAGGTCGGGATGGGCGGCCGGCTGGACGCGACGAACGTTCTCTTGCCTGAGGTCTCCGTCATCACAAGGATCGGACTCGAGCACACGAACTACCTCGGGACGACGATCCCTGACATCGCAAGGGAGAAGGCGGGCATCATCAAAAGCGGAGTGAGCGTCGTGACCTGCGAGAACAAGCCGGAGGCGCTGTCTGTGATCGAGTCAACGTGCTCGAGGAAGAATGCTCCGATGAGACGGCTTGGGAAGGACTTCGGGATCAGCGACGTCCGACAGAGCCTCGCGGGAACGACCTTCGACTACAGAGGCGCTCGGCGCATGAAAGACCTGAATGTGCGGCTCCTCGGAGGCTACCAGGCCGAGAACGCCGCCGCTGCCATCGCGGCCGTCGAGGAGCTCGCGGAGAAAGGGATACGTGTCTCGGAGGAAGATGTGAGGAAGGGGCTTTCGTCTGCGCGCTGGCCCGGACGGCTGGACATAGTGTCCATAGAGCCCCTGGTGATATTCGACGGCAGCCACAACCCTGACGGCGTGAGGACAACGGCATCGGTGCTGAAGCAACTTGACCTCGCGCCGCTCACTGTGGTGGTCGCGTGCATGGACGACAAGGATGCGCGAGGGATTGTCCGTTCGCTTGCGCCGATTGCTGCGAAGATGATCGTCACGCAGGCGCGGTACAAGAGAGCGCTGGACGCGGAGAAGCTGCTCCAGATCGTCAAGGAGGAGTTCGCGGGGGGATCGGAGATGTTCCCCGACGCGAGGACGGCATTCGAGAGAGGTGTGGGCAGCATCTCCGGCAAGGGCATGTGCATTATCGGCTCTCTCTACCTCGTCGGAGAAGCTATCGAGTGGTGGTCCAGCAGGGGCGAAGGCGCACGAACGCAAGCACACAAGGTATAAATCGACCGTGTGTATTTGAGCCTCGTAACATGCGGCTGTAGTGTAGCCTGGTTATCACTTGAGCTTGCCAAGCTCAAAACTCGGGTTCAAATCCCGGCGGCCGCACTTAGCCATTTCTCGATGCGCTCGTATTTCAGCACACGAAAGGAGAGTCGACCTGAGAAGATTCGTCACCAGATCCTAGCGCCTCTTCGGCTTGGACCGGGCGGAGGCGCCTGAGAGGGCGTCGCGCCTAGCCTCCTCTGCAAGGTCGAGTATTGCGTCCCTCTGCGGGTTCGATATCGCATAGTCCTCGAGAAGGGCCGCTTCTCCCTCGAAATCCCCTGCTCGCCATAGGGCACCAGCATGTTCTATCAGCTGCACCAGAGGCTGCTCGAACTTAAGGAGGGCCTCGACCTGACGGCGCTGGCCCGTGTTTGTGAAGTCTGGGCGCGGGTTCTCCTGGCCATAGCTCAGCATCAATCGGATCTTGCCATCACGCCGAACGATGTCAAAGAGTCTGCCCATCCGCGGATATTCAACGGTCGGAGTACGCTGGCCCTCCTTCACGCCAAACATCCTCAGTGCTGCTCGCCAACGGAATTGCAGGCTACTGTCCTCTGCGCGCTTCTTGGCATCCTGATACTTCGCCATGTTGTCATGAAGGCGCGCCACAGTAGTCTCAAGGTCCTTCTCGTCTCTCTCCGTCTCCGCTCCCCCTGTCCCTTAAGGTCGCTCCTGCGCTATGGCTTTTTCCTGACTTCGCGGCGGTCTCCGGCATGCACTGTATATATACTGGCCCTCGGAGGGACCTATCTTGAGGGATGAGACCCACCAGAAGCCTGAAGAGGCTCTTCGAGGTCGAATTCGGAGCCGCATGCCCGATCTACTACTGAGAGGATCCGTGCTCGCATCTGCCGGCAATAGTCCCGAGGCACACCGACCTCCTCTCTGGGTCCTCGATCGTGCCGTTAGCCGTGATGCATGGGCTCGCCTGAGCGCGGAACCCAGTCGACCATGGCAGGGTGAGTCAGACAGGCTTTCTGACAAGCGTGCGAAGGAGTTCCCTCTTGCCGGCCTTGGGCCCGAACGACACCCTTCTCAAGGCGCTGATCTCGCTCAACAGCTCCATGCCCGCGAAGAGGGACTCTATCTCGCCCTCGCGGAAGTAGTGGGTCAAGATGCCGTTCCCCCTGAGGAAGGAGCCGTCTTCGGCCTCCTCGCCCTCGCCGTATCTCAGGTCTGCCCTCCCGAAGGCCTCGACGAATATGTGCCCTCCCGGCTTGAGCGCGCGCACGAGCTCGCCCGCAGCGACGACGCGGTCGCGCTCCATGAGATGTGAGAGCGCGTGCACGCACGAAATCGCATCGAACTTTTCGGATTCAAAAGGCAATTTTGTTATGTTGCATTCTACAAGATTCACGACACCTTCGGAGTCCCTCTGCGTCCTCAGGGAGATGAGGGCTTCGCGAGAGAAATCGCAACCCACGACCTCGGCCCGTGTAGCGAGCGAAACCGTGGTCTTGCCGTCCCCGCACCCCGCGTCCAACACGAGCATGCCCTGACGGAGGTGGGGCTCTAGGGGACCTATGTCTCCGCTGCCGCCATACTGCATGCCGTGCTTGGAATACAGTCTCTGCCAGGCATCCCTGGCCCTGGACATCATGGCCATTTCTCCGAGATAAGTCGGCTGCTTCCGTATCCGCTACATGGGTTAAAATAGTACATGAAGGCTAACTCCGGAAGAAACCGAGAGAGAGGCGCCAGGAGATGGACTTCGCTTCGACTATCAAGGACGAGAGACTCCTCCGAGCCATCAAGGAGCTCGAGTGGGAGGAGATGACGCCGGTCCAGGAGGCCGCGATACCCCTCGCGGAGAAAGGTACGGACCTCATGGCACAGGCGCAGACGGGCACGGGCAAGACGGGTGCGTTCGCCGTGCCCATTATCGAGAGATTGCAGGTCAACAAGCGCATCCAGTGCCTCGTGCTGACCCCTACGAGGGAGTTGGCAATGCAGGTAGCGGATGACTTCGCAGACCTCGCCAAGTACGTAGGCCTGAGGATTGTCCCGATCTACGGAGGCCAGTCGATCAACGTCCAGACGGACAAACTGCGCAAGGGCGCAGAGATCGTCGTAGGCACTCCCGGACGGCTGATGGATCTGATGAGAAGGGGGGAGCTGAGCTTCGACGACGTCCGTTTCCTAGTTCTCGACGAGGCCGACAGGATGCTGGACATGGGGTTCATCGACGACATCGAGTGGATCCTGAGCAGGGTCCCGAAGGACAGGCAGACTATGCTGTTCTCCGCGACCCTTCCTGAGGAGATCAGGGAGCTCGCGCTAAGGTACATGCGGAAGCCAAAGGAGATAATGGTCAGCCAGGACACGCTGACGGTCCCCCAGGCGCAGCAGGTCTACGTCAACGTCGGCAGGAGGAATAAGCTCTGGGCGTTGTGCAGGATACTCGATACGGAAAAACCAGAGCTGGCGATGGTCTTCTGTTCCACGAAGAGGATGGTCGACAACCTCGCGCACAAGCTTAGGGCGTACGGCTACTCCGCGGACGCAATCCACGGGGATCTCACGCAGTCCGCGAGGGACAAGGTCATGCTGAAGTTCAGGTCGGGAAAGCTCAGAGTCCTCATCGCGACGGACGTCGCGGCCAGGGGCCTTGACATAGAGAACGTCACACATGTCATCAACTGGGACATACCCGAGAACCCTGAGGACTATGTCCACCGCATAGGCAGGACCGCGAGGGCGGGCAAGACGGGCAAGGCGATAACTTTCGTCTCGCAGGACGAGCAACACCTCGTGAGGCAGATCGAGAGCTTCGGCAAGACGAAGCTCGAGGCGAAGAACGTCCCTGAGGCCAGTGGCAGAGACACGGTCAAGAGACAGCTGGACTTCGACGAGTATGCCGACAACTTCGGCATGGTGCCGTTCAGGATCAACCTCGGCAGGAAGGACGGCGTCGGCATGGTCGACCTCCTCAAGTTCATCGAGAGGAAGACCGGGATAATCGAACACCTGATAGGCAAGATCGAGGTCGGGGACGAGTCCAGCAAGATCGAGATACACAAGACCGTCGCGTTCAGGGCGATGAAGGGTCTCGAACAGTATACGATGCAGAACAAGAAGGTGCGACTTGACCTGATCAGGGACCGGCTTTCGCGCTGAGTTCCTGGTTTATCTGGTCCGCCCTGACATGACCCACGACCGTGACGTTGCAGTTCTTCAAGCCCTCTATCATGAGGACCTGGTCGCGGATTGCCTTGGCGAGCTCTATTCCTACGGGGCAGAACGGGCTGGTCGGCATGAAAGTGAGGCTCACGGAGTCTTCTGCCACCTGCAGGTCAGAGATGAGGCCCATCTCGTAGACGCTGACCCCGGTGTGCGGGTCCAGCACCTGCATCAAAGCCTCCACCACCAGCTCCTTCTTGTCCATCTCGACCGGCAAATGAGCGTCGGGCTATTAAGACCTGTCGAGTTCTGACGCGGGCACCCAGGCTCTCATCTGTAGAGAAGAACGGAGAACCCAGCGGCCGAGATATGCTCGAGCTCTCCGCGCTCGGAAGTCAGCTTCTTCTCGACTTCGTAGAACCCTGGTTCTATCTTCTCGGACCTGCCGTCCTTGAGCTGGACCGTGAGGCCGTCCGCAGAGATCGCGATGTCGTCACCCTTCATCGCACCGAGTGCGTCGGCGATCTCCTTCGCTTCCTTCTTGTACTTCGGCCCCAACTTCGAGTGCACGGGTTTGACGCGCACGATGTGCTCCCTCAGTGCGACCTCGGGCCTGAGCTCGATCTCCTTCGCCTTGAGGGTCTCCCTCATGTCCTGCTCCGACCCGCCGAGCATCTCCTTCGCGCCCTTGCCGACGATCTCGAGCCTGGTCAACTCTGCGTTCAGCGACATTCCGGCAGATGACTTCCAGGCCCGGACGGCTGCGACGATGTCCCTCGCCGCCTCGCCCTTCTTCTCAGCGCCCTCGTCCCTGGCCGGTGCGTCAGGCCAACTAGACACATGGATGCTGACCGATGGCTCGTGCGCACGGAAGTTGAGCTGATACGCATCCTCCGCCACGTGCGGCAGGAAGACGGATATCATCTTCAACAGGCCGAGGCCGACGGTGTAGAGGGCGTATCTTGAGCCCTCGTCCTTCTCTGAGTACGCTCTGTGCTTGACGAGTTCGATGTAGTGGTCCGCGAACTCGTGCCAGAGGAAGTCCTCTACGAGCTGCATGGAGCGGTCGAACTGGAACTCGTCATTGAACGCCTCGGCGCGTCGGACCAGCTCCCCGAACGAGCTCAGGATCCAGGAGTCTGCGGGGTGCAGCTGCGACGGTTTTGAGGGCTTCGACTTGCACGCGGAGCCGACAAGGCGCATAATATTCCAGGTCTTGGTCGCGAGCCTGTTGCCGCGCACGAGCTCCTGTTCCTTGAAGGCGTGGTCCATGCCCAGCCCACAGGTCGCAGAATAGTACCTCATCGCGTCTCCGCCGTACTTTCCGAGCAGCGGGATGGGATCTATGGCGTTCCCCGCCGAGGCGTGCATGGGCCTCCCGTCAGGGGCCATGATGAACCCGTGTATCATCACCTCGTCCCATGGCTTCTTGCCGACGAGGTGCATCTCGCGGAGTATTGTGTAGTAGGCCCAGGTCCTGATGATGTCGTGGCTCTGCGGCCTCAGGCTCATCGGGTAGAGCTTCTTGAAGAGTCCCTCGTCGCGTTCCCAGAAGGAGTTGTATAATGGCGAGATGCTGGAGTCCATCCAGGTGTCGAACACGTCGGGGGAACCTACGTAATTCCCGCCGCAGCTGCATGTCTGCTTCTTCGGTGCAACGGATGTCGGATCGACGTAGCACTGGGCTTCGTCGGCCAGGAGAACGTCCCCGCACTTGTCGCACTCCCAGAGCGGGATGGCTGTCGCGAAATACCGCTGCCTCGAAACCACCCAGTCCCACGCGAGTGAGTTGACCCAGTCCTTGATCCGGATCTTCATGAACTCCGGCTTCCAGACGATACTGTCCACCATCTGGAGCACCCGTTCCTTGAACTCGACGCTCTTGACGAACCACTGCGGCACCTTCAGGAACTCTATGGGCGTGTTGCACCGCCAGCACACGCCCACGTTCTGGTCGAGGTCCTCCTGCTTCACGAGCGTGCCTTGGGCCTTCATGTCCTCTATGATGGCCTTCTTCGCGTCCGCGACCGTCATGCCCGCGTACTTTCCGCAGAGGGCGGTCATCCGGCCGGATTCGTCTATGCCTTTGTCCAGAGGCAGGTTGTACTTCATGATCCACTCGAGGTCGTCCTTGTCCCCGATGGAGCATATCATGACAGTCCCAGTCCCGAACTCGGGGTCTACCTTCGGGTCCGTGACGACCTTCACCTTCCGATCGAACACGGGCGTCACTAGCTCTGAGCCGACCAGGTCCGCCTTCGAGGCGTCATCGGGGTGAACCGCGACCATGAGGCAAGTGCAGAGCAGCTCCGGCCTGGTCGTTGCGATCATCACCTCGCGGCCGGTTCCCCTCTCTTGGAACTTGATGTAATTGAGCTTAGTCTTCCTCGGCTCGTAATTGACCTCCGCGTCCGCGAGGGCCGTCCCGCATCGGGTGCACCAGTTTATCGGGAAGTGGCCCTTGTACACGAGCCCCTTCTTGAACATGCGGATGAACGAGATCTGCGTGAGCTTGCGGTAGTACTCGGCGTCCGTCTGGTAGTATATGGACGGGTCCATGCTCTCGCCGAGTATCTCGAACTGCTTGGTCATCTCGCCGATGTACTTCTCCGCGAACTCGCTGCACATCTTGATGAACTCTTGGCGCGGGACGTCGTGTGCTTTGATGCCTTTGACCTTCTCCACCTTCACCTCGACGGGTGTGCCGTTCACGTCGAAGCAGAGGGGGAAGAAGACGTTGTACCCCTTCAGCCGCTTGTACCGAGCTGCGAAGTCGATGACCGTGTACCCGTAAGCATGGCCGAGATGGAGCGCTCCGGAGGCATACCTAGGTGGGTTGTCTATGCTGAACACGGGCCTCTCGGAATCCCTGTCCCAGCGGTAGAGCTCCCACTCCTTCCACTTGGCCTGCCACTTGGGCTCTGCCTCACGCCAATTGTATTGGGCCATGCTGTGCAGACAAAAGAATCACTCTAGATAAAGCTTCGCGAAAAGTTCGCAGATGCCGATGAGCCAGCTCACCGCGGGCTCAGCCTCTAGTCGGCCGTCTCCTCCGCAGGACGTTCGCGAGTATGAGCTCCTCCGCCTCAGGGGTCATAGGGCCCGTCCACTGGTCCATGGTCCATAGCCCGTCGGCGAGGCACCTGACGAGAGCCGCCATCTGGTGAACGCAGAAGTACCCCTTCTCCCTCGCGTCGACGCATTGACACGAGGTCGCGACGTCCTCCGTGGTCTGGTTGACGAACCTTATCTCGTAGGCCTCGTAACCGTCCGAGCGCCTCATCGTGAACAGGGCGTTGACGAGCGTATGATCGCTCTTGGGGTCGATCTTCACGATCTTCCTGCTCGCGGCCCACTTGATCGCCTTGGCCATGTTCTCCACGAAGTAGATGTCCTCCTGCTGCCTCAGGAATTCCTCGAGGGCCTTGCGCTCGACGTTCTTCCTGACGAAAGCGACAAGGTCCTCCTTCAGCAGATTGGACGCGCCCGGGATGTTCCGGGCGTCGCAGAGGTTCCTCAGGCTCTGGACGGTCAACCTCGATATCCTGAACTCCAACGGCAAGCTGTCTGCCATTCTATCCCATCCCTCTCGCTGTGAGATAATGTTCGATTCTAGAATTAAACCTATCTCGCAGGCGAGGACAATGGCGGCGGGCCCCGAAGGGACTCCGGGCGCACAGCTCACACGAGAGATTGAAAGAAGAAGTAAAAGGGTTGTTGGGAAGGGGTTTGAGGTTCCAGCATCTGTCTACTGGGCCTTTCTCTTCCTGAGCGCGACGAATATCGCGACTGCACCGATCACCGGTATCAGGAGCGTCGGGAACTCGGGTATGTCCACGGGTATGGTTATCTCCCCGAAGATGTCCAGCGGGAACCCGCTGTCCTCAGACCCGATCACCACAGTGCCCACTGAGTTGAAGGTGATTGAGGTTGTGAACACACCGTCCTCAGCATCGATGTACGTGTGCGAGGAAGTCCCCAGAGTCGCATCACCCTGCAGGACTGCCAGGTTGACCGTCCCGTTCCAGTCCAGCAGCGTGACGTCGGTGAAGTTCTTCGCGACGACCTCGAGCGTGTAGGGAACGCCCGTGAAGTACGGCCCGGACTCCACTATCCTCATCGTGTAGTTGCTGACCTTGGATACTGCAAGGATTGTCAGCGGCGAGCCGGTCTGCTCGAGGTTCGAGTGCATCGAGTTGTCGTCGTCAGCGAAGGTCATGGGCCCGGTGTAGGTGATGGTCTTCGTGTCGGAGTCGTAGTACGTCGAGCTGTACAGGCTCGCATCAGTACCATGGCCCAGGACCATCTCGCCCCAGTAGTCGTGCTGCATGAGCTCCGCAATCTTCTGGACGCCTCCGACGTTCTTCGCGAAGTCCTCGACCACGACACCCTTGTAGGGATCTATCGCCCAGAATGCGTCGGCCAGCTTGAAGACGAGTTTCTCGCCGGCCACCAGGTCCCAGGCTCTCGGTGTCACCCAGTAGGCGACTCCCTGAGTGGTTGGGGCAGTTGTGTAGTTGTCGTCTTCGCCGTAGTAGTTGGATCCGGGCGCCCACATCTCCTTCCCTGGTCTGTTGTTCAAGGCGTCAGCGTCGTAAGCGTTGTACCTTGAGATCCACACGTCCTCGTCCCATCTCCAGTCGGCATGCACAGGCTCCATCATCCACGCACCGGTGAAGACAGAGTAGTCCTTCCAGTTCGTTATGTGATCGAACGCGACCATCCTGGACTGTATGTCCGCCTGGGTCGAGGTTATGGTCCCGTTCAAGTACCAGTCCTCGGGCCAC
>ERZ1649853.22-NODE-22-length-69865-cov-16.764761_pt1 | contig 69865 bp, 68 predicted proteins | sample MGYA00575353_ERZ1649853 | MGnify/ENA primary metagenome ERZ1649853 (study PRJEB40853, sample SAMN11349654) | freshwater sediment metagenome | isolation source: river sediment | host: Sediment | place: India: Okhla Barrage, New Delhi | collected 2017-02-21 ...
CGCCCGCGGACACCACCCGGACACCCCGCACCCCACAATCTCGCGGCCACCGTGGATCAGCAGCCAGCGAACGACGCCTTCCCGTCCTCCCCAACCCTCACGCACCTCCGGCTCCCCTTCCACTCGGGAAGCAGGAGGATCCGCCCCGGCGGCGAGGGAGGCGCCGCCTCGAGATCGCGCTCCACGTGGAAGTGGCCGATCGCGACCGCGGAGTGTCCCGCGCGGAAGGCTCCCGCCGCGAAGCGACGGACTTCCCCCTCGGGGAACGGGGAACGGTAGCTCCTCGCCCCGTGACCCAGGCGGCGGCGGAGACCGTCGGCGACCTCGAGCCTGCGGCCGCGTGGGATCGCGTGGAACAGGGCCCACGCGGCGCGCGTGCGCGAGATCGCCCGCCAGGCCCGGTACAGCCGGTCGCTCCGGTCCACCCGGTCCCCGTGCACGGCGAGGAGCGTCCCGCCGGCGATCGGCTCGACGAGGCCCTCCGCGGAAACCTCGTCGAACGCTGTCCCCGCGTGCAGATCCCCGACGCGGTAGTCCCGGTTCCCCTCGACGTAGCGGACGACCACCCCGCTCCGCCGGAGACGCGCGAGCGCCGCCGCGACCTCGCGGTGATGGGGGCCCTCCATCTCGGGCCTCCCGATCCACAGCTCGAAGAGGTCTCCCGCCAGGATCATCCGCCCCGTCGTCGGGGCGACCGCATCGAGGAAGCGGACGAAATCGGCGACCGCCGGATCGTCCCGGTCGAGGTGCACGTCCCCGACGATCACCAGGTCGCGCGCCGGAGCGCTCACTCGCCGGCCTCCGGGGCCGCCATCGCCGCCTCGAATTCGCGCCGGAAGGCCTCGAAGCGCCCCTCGGCGATCGCGCTGCGCATCCCCGCCATCAACCCGAGATAGTAGGCCAGGTTGTGGATCGTGTGGAGCCGGGAGGCGAGGATCTCGTTCGCGAGAAAGAGGTGGCGCAGGTAGGCGCGCGAGTAGTTCCGGCAGGTCTCGCACGAGCAGCGCGGGTCGAGCGGCCCCGCGTCGCGCCGGTACTGCTCGCGCTTGATGTTGACGCGCCCTTCCGAGGTGAAGAGCGCGCCGTTGCGCGCGTTGCGCGTCGGCAGGACGCAGTCGAAGAGGTCGCACCCCCCCGCCACCGCTTCGACGAGGTCCTGCGGGCGCCCGACCCCCATGAGGTACCGCGGCCGGTCCTCGGGCAGGAGCGCGGCCGTCGAGCGCGCGACCGCCGCGATCGCGTCGGGGGGCTCCCCGACGCTGACGCCGCCTACGGCGTAGCCGTCGAAACCGAGGGCGAGGAGATCGCGCGCGCTCCGCTCGCGGAGGTCGGCCCACGTCCCCCCCTGGACGATCCCGAACACGGCGCCGGGGCCGCGGTACGCCTCGCGGGAGCGCCCGGCCCAGGCGGAGGTCCTCCGCACCGCCTCCGCGACCTCCTCGCGGGAGGACGGGAGCGGCGGGCACTCGTCGAGGACCATGGCGACGTCGGAGCCGAGAGCGGCCTGGATCTCCATGCTCTTCTCGGGCGTCAGGAGGTGCGCCGACCCGTCGAGATGCGAGCGGAAGCGGACCCCCTCGTCGTCCACGCGGCGGAGGCTCGACAGCGAAAAGACCTGGAACCCCCCCGAGTCGGTGAGGACCGGTCCGTCCCAGTGCATGAACCGTTGGAGGCCGCCGAGATCCCGGATCAGCTCGTGGCCGGGCCTGAGGTAGAGGTGGTACGTGTTGCACAGCACGATCTCGGCGCCGCAGGCCCTCAGGTCCTCGGGCGTGACCGCCTTCACCGTCGCCCGCGTGCCGACCGGCATGAAGGCGGGCGTCGAAACCTCGCCGTGGGCCGTCCCCATGCGGCCCAGCCGCGCCGCTCCATCGCGCGCCGCGACCCGGAACGAGAAGGCGCTCACGGCGTCCACCCCACGAACATCGCGTCCCCGTACGAGTAGAAACGATACCCCTCGCGCACCGCCTCCGCGTACGCGGCGAGGATCCTCTCCCGGCCCCCGAAGGCGCAGACGAGCATGAGCAGGGTCGAGCGAGGGAGATGGAAGTTCGTCACCATCGCGTCCACGGCGCGAAACGCGTGGCCCGGCCGGATGAAGAGATCGCACGATCCGGACCCCGCCGCCACGCTCCCGTCGCCGGACGCGCGCCCCTCGAGCGTTCGGACGACCGTCGTCCCCACGGCGACGACGCGCCCTCCCCTCCGCCGGGCCCGCCCGATCGCCTCCGCCGTCTCCCCGGGCAGGTCGAACGCCTCCGCATGCATCCTGTGGTCCTCGATCCGCTCGGAGCGCACCGGGAGGAACGTCCCGGGGCCTACGTGCAGCGTCACGCGGGCGGTCTCGACGCCGAGCCCTCGGAGCCGGTCGAGGAGATCCGCCGTGAAGTGCAGCCCCGCCGTCGGCGCCGCGACCGCCCCCGGCTTCGCCGCGTACACCGTCTGGTAGCGCTCGACGTCGAGGGTCGAGCGGGGGTCTCCCGGCGCTCGCCGGATGTAGGGAGGGAGCGGAACGGCGCCCGCGCGAAGCGCGGCGGCCTCCGGATCCCCGTCCTCGCTCGTGAGCCGCACCGACCATCCCTCGCCGGAGCGGGACAGCACCTCCGCGCGGAGCCCGTGGCCGAAGTCGATCCGGACGCCGGGCCTCGGGGGCTTCGATGCGTCGAGCAGGCACCGGTGCACCGGAGCCTCGCGCCCGCCCCCCTCGCGCTCGAGCAGCAGCGCCTCGACCGCGCCCCCCGTCTCCTTCTTCCCCCGGAGCCGGGCCGGGACGACCCTCGTGTCGTTCAGGACGAGCAGGTCCCCGGCCCGCAGGAGGCGCGGGAGGTCCGAGAAGCGGAGGTGCGCGAGCGCGCCGGTCGCCCGGTCGAGCGCGAGGAGACGCGAGGCGTCGCGCCTCGGGAGCGGCTCCTGCGCGATCCGCCCCTCGGGCAGCTCGTAGTCGAAGTCCGGGAGCCTCACCGTCCGACCATCGCCCGGAGCCGCGCGAGGTTCTCGCGATCCTCCTCGAGATCTTCCCCCTTCGGCGTCTCGAGGACCATCGGCCGCCCGCGGAAGCGGCGGTCGTTCAGGATCCGGCGGAACGGCTCCGGCCCGAGCCTTCCCTTTCCGATGTGCTCGTGCCGGTCCAGCCGGCTCCCGAGATCCCCCTTCGAGTCGTTCAGGTGGAACGCGAGCACCCGGTCGAGCCCCACCGTCCGGTCGAGGACCCGCATCGTCTCCGCGTACGAGCGGGCGTCCCGGATCTCGTACCCCGCCGCGAAGACGTGACACGTGTCGAAGCAGACGCCGAGGCGCCCCGTCGAGCGGGCGCGGGCGAGGATCCACGCGAGGTGCTCGAAGCTACAGCCCAGGCTCGACCCTTGCCCCGCGGTCGTCTCCAGGAGGAGCCGGAACCCTCTCGCCGTCGTCGCTCCGCCGCGCGGGCCGAGCAGGAGGTCGAGCGCCCGCCCCACGCGCTCCAGCCCCTCTCGCTCGCCGGAGCCGACGTGCGATCCGGGATGGACGACCAGGTACGGGATCCGGAGCTCCGCGCACCGGCCGATCTCCTCGGCGAGCGAGGCGATCGAGCGCCGCCAGAGATCGTCGTCGGGAGAGGCGAGGTTGACGAGGTAGGAGGCGTGCGCGAGCGTGTGGGCGGAGATGCGTGCGGCGAGCGCCGCCTCGCGGAAGCGCGAGACCTCGCCCTCGGCGAAGGGACGCGCGGCCCACCGGTTCGACGACTTGACGAACACCTGGAGCGCCCGCGCCCCGACCGCGACCGCCCTTTCCACGGCGCGCTCCATCCCTCCCGCGATCGACATGTGGGCGCCGAGACGCGGGCCCCCCGAGGCCGCCGATCCCTCCGTCACGGAGTCTCGCACCGGGTCTCCCCGCCCGCGGCATCGAGGATCGCCGCGACGTCCCCGGCACGGATCCGCCCGCCTCGCGCGCGAACGATCCCGAGGATTCCGAGCCGGGAGAGCGGGAAATCGTACCGCGTCGGGTCCTCCGGGTCGAGGTTCCGGAGCGCCGCGGTGACCTCGAGCGCCATGCGCCACCCCGGCGACCTCCGCCTCGTCCAGCCGAGCGCCGCTGCGATCCGCTCCATGTGCGTGTCGAGCGGCACGACGAGCCGCGACGGGGACACCCCGCTCCAGAGGCCCAGGTCGAGCCCGTCGTCGGGACGGACCATCCAGCGGAGGAAGAGGCAGTGCCGCTTGCAGGCGGACCCGTTCCTCGGGACCGGAAGGAGCAGCCGCACGCCGTCCCGCCGCGGCACGCGGCCTCCGTCGAGGAACGGCCGCGCGTCGAAGCCGAACAGCGCGTCGCCGAACCGGTCCATCGCGGATTCGAGCGTCGGCGACGACGGATCGGCGTCCCCCTCTAGGAAGAGCGTCTCGAGCGAGGGGCCCCGCGCCGCCCGCGCCTGCGCCACGAGGTGCAGCAGGAGCGCGACGTCGCGGCCCGACGTGAACCGGTGCCGGAACCCCTCGAACCTTCGGGCGTCGGTCGCCGGCCGGTAGGCCTCCACGAACGCCCCGGGCCTCGGCCCCAGGACCCTCAGGAGCGAGTCGAGGCTCGCCCGGATCGACGAGACCCGGCCGTAGGCCAGGCCCGCGGCGAGCAGGCCGACCAGCTCGAGGTCCTCGGGCCGGTCGAAGCGCCGGACGATCCCGAGGGGATCGCTTCCGAGGTGCCGGCGATCGTAGGCGCGCGCGAAGGCATCGAGACGAGCGCGAAGCTCGTCCACCCCGAGCGCGGGCCTCCGTCCCGGACGCATGCTCCCATGGTAGTGCCCCGGGCTCGGGGCGCGAGGGGGCGACCGGAAGAGACGCTACCGCGCGAGGAAGAGGATCGCGAGCCCGGCCAGGCCCAGGAGGGCGACAAGCAGCGCCGCCAGGGCGAGGCGCCGCCCCCGGCCGCGCCGGGGCGCCGGAGACTCGTCCGGCGCCTCGGCCCACGTCTCCGCCAAGGACACCGGCGCGACGCTCGCCGAGAGGATGCCGCGGCCCGCGGCCCTACGGAACACCTCCCGGTTGACGCGCGGCACGAGGTCGTCCCGGACCCGCCCGTAGAGCGACTTCTCGATTCGCCGGATCCGGTCCTCCGCGGGGGGATGGGCGGTCGCGATCTCGGCGGCCGAGGGGTCGCCCCGCCCGATCGCCGCGCCGAGCCGGGCGAGGAAGCGCAGCGCCGAGTACGGCTCGTAGCGGAGCGCGAGAAGCGCCTCGACGGCGCGGAGGTCCGCGTCGCGCTCCCTCTTCCTCCCGTAACCGAGCCGCACCAGGTCCAGCGCAGCGCCGGCCCAGCCCTCGCGGCCGGTCGGCGAGCCCCCCCGGGCCGCGGCTTGCTGGCCGATCCTGGTCATGCGGACGGCGGCGTCCTCCGACGCGGCGTGGGCGATCTCGTGGCCGAGCAGGAACGCGAGCTCCGCCTCGTCCTCGAGGAACTCGACGGCGCCGAGGCTGATCAGGAGCGTTCCCGACGGCAGGGCGAGCGTGCGAAGGCGCCGGTCGTCCACGAGAACCACGCGGACGTCCCTGGGCGCCCCCTCGATCCGCAGGGCCACTTGCCGCGCGATCCGGTCGAGGTACTCCGACACCCCGGGCGACGTCACGAATCGCCAGCGGGTCGCGAGCGCGGCGCGAATCTCGCCCTCGGTGGCCGCGGAGAGGTGCGCGTCGGGCAGCGACTCCGGAACGATCCCCTCGCGGCAGTCCGGGCACAGGTGATCGGTGTGCGGGAGGATCCGGTCGGCCGCGAACGGCAGCCCGCAGGACCCGCAGGTGAAGATCATCTCCAGGCCGGCGGCGGACCTGGCGCTCCGCGTGCCGCACCGGCTGCACCGGAAGACCGACCTCCCGCCGAGCGTGGCCGACGCCACCGGAGGGATCGCCCCCGCCGGCTCGCCGCAGCGCGGGCAGAGGTCCGCGGCCGGCGCCGCGCTCCCCGGGGGGATCGCGGACGTCAGGCCGGTCGGGCTTTCCATCGGAGCATCCCCCACGCCAGGAGCGTTCCCGCAGCGGCGCCGCCGAGAGCCGCCGCGCCCGCCGGCCAACCGGTCCATGCCGTGACGCCGAAGCCCGCGGAGCCGAATGCGGTCGCCCCGAGGGCCATGGCGGCCACGAGGCCGAGCGCGCGTCCCGCGCGCGGGCGGGTCCGGACGGGCGGCGTCCTCCTCCCGCGGACCGGGGCGGCCTTCGGCGCGTCGTCCGAGACGACCCAGTACGTCATCGCCGGCCGCGGCCGCGAGGAGCCGGAGTCGAGCGCCGTCGCTCCCAGGCTCGGGAGCAGCGCCGGGTCGTCCATCCCGAAGGCGAGCCCCGGGGCATCCCGGCGCTCGGGGGCCGGAGCCTCGCCGCACGGTCGCGCCTCGCCCGCCGCGACCGCGATGCCCATCGCGAGGGCGGCGCCCCCGCAGACGCTCCCGCCCGGCCCGGCGGCGACCGCGGGCTCCACCCGGTAGCTCGGGCGGGCGGCGAGCGGGAACGTGACGGAGCAGCGCGAGCACGTGCCGCGTCGCGCCCCCGCCCCCTCGCTCGCCGGATGGCGGAACGGCGTGCCGCAGGATGGACAGACGACGATCAACGGATACCCCCGGTCCCGGCCCGGCTCGACGCCGCGGCCCGAGGGGGAAACGTAGGTTCCGCCCCCGCGGGGGTCAAGCTTCGAGGGGGTGGACGCGGGGAGCGGGACCGCCGGCGCGGAGAGGCGCCTCAGACGGTCGCGTAGGCCCTCGCGACCTCGCGCCACGCCGGGAGCGAGGCCTCGATCGCCCGATCGGACGAGGTCAGGGAGATCCGGAAGTGCCCGGAGCGCCCGAAGCCGACGCCGGGGACGATCAGGATGTTCTTCCCGAGGCAGACCTTGGCGAATTTCCGGTCGTCCGGCTCGAGCGACCTCGGAAAGAGGTAGAACGCCCCGCGCGGCTTCACGCACTCGAAGCCGAGCTCCGTGAGCGCGCCGTGCAGGACGTCGCGGCGCCTCTGGTACACGGAGGGATCGATGCAGGCGCGCAGCACGTCGCGGATCGCGAGCTGCATGAGCCCCGGCGCGTTCACGAACCCGAGCACCCGGATGGCGAACGTCATCCCGGCCACCAGCGCCTCGGCGGAGTTCGCGGCGGGATGGACCGCCACGTGCCCGATGCGCTCGCCCGCGAGGCCGAGGTCCTTGCTGTGCGAGTAGACCGCGATCGAGCTCTCGTAGTGCCGGAATACGTGGGAATACTGCGTGCCGTCGAAGAGGATCTTCTTGTACGGATCGTCGCTGACCAGGTAGATCGCGCGGCCGAGCTTCCGGGAGCGGTCCCGCAGGAGCCCGCCCAGCCGCGCCAGCACGGCCGCGTCGTACACGACGCCCGTCGGGTTGTTCGGGGAGTTGACGAAGACCGCCTTGGTTCGCGGACCGATCGCCGCCTCGAGGCGATCGAAGTCGATGCGGAACTGGCCGTCCGTCTCGACGACCCGCAGGACGCCCCCGTGGTTGTCGATGTAGAAGGCGTACTCCGGGAAGTACGGCGCGAAGACGACGACCTCGTCCCCCGGGTCGAGCAGCGCCTTCAGGACGACGTTCAGCCCGCCTCCCGCGCCGACCGCGAGGATCACGTGCTTCCCGCCGACCTCCACGCCCGATTCCTCGCGGACCCACCGGGCGACCGCCTCCCGGACCTCGGGGTACCCCGCGTTCGGCATATAGCGGTGCATCCCCGCCCGCGGCCGGACGACCAGATCCCGGAGGCTCTCGACGAACTCGGGGGGCGGCTCGAGGTCCGGGTTCCCCAGCGTGAAGTCGTGGATGTTGCCCGCCCCGACCTGGCCGGCGAGGCGCACGCCCTCCTCGAACATCTTCCGGATCCACGAGGCCTCCTCCATTTGGCGGGCGATCTTCGAGGAGATGGGCATGAAGGGACCTCCGCGGAAACGCAGAGCGCGGACTATAGCACGGCCCCGGACGGTGCGAAAGCGGGGCGGCGCGCGCCAACCTCCCGAAATGGAGCCTCTTACCGGCGCTATGGTATATTTCCCGCTTCGCCGCGCGCCGCGAGGCGCACGGAAGGTGCAGGGGCCGACCAAGGAGCGCTTCGATGAAGGTCTTCGACACTCCCGACATCCGCAACGTCGCCCTGATCGGGCACGGCGATTCGGGCAAGACATCGCTCGCCTCGGCGATGCTGTTCGTCGCGGGGGCCGTGAACCGCTTCGGCCGCGTGGACGAGGGGACGACGATCACGGACTTCGACGAGGAAGAGATCGAGCGGAAGATCTCGCTGCAGACGGCGCTCGCCCACCTCGAGTGGAAGGACCGGAAGGTCAATCTCCTCGACACGCCGGGATATGCGGCGTTCGTCGCCGACGCGAAGTCCGCCCTGGCCGTCGCGGACGCGGCGCTCCTCCTCGTCGAGGGGGTCGCCGGCGTGCAGGTGATCACTGAGCGGACCTTCAAGTTCTCCCAGGAGTACGGGCTCCCGGTCGTCTTCGTGATCAACAAGCTCGACCGCGAGCGCAGCTCCTTCGACCGGACCCTCGAGGCGATCCACGAACGCTTCGGCCGCACCGCCGTCCCCATCCAGATCCCGATCGGCGAGGAGTCCGGGTTCGAGGGGATCGTGGACCTCGTGACGATGCGAGCGCACGTCTACGCGAAGGACGGGTCGGGCAAGGGCTCCGAGGGGGACACCCCCCCCGCGCTCCTCGAGCGGGCGAGAGAGCTCCGCTCGAAGCTCGTCGAGATGGTCGCCGAGAGCGACGACTCGCTCATGGAGATCTTCTTCGAGAAGGGCGACCTCGAGGACGCGAAGCTCCGCGGGGGCCTGCGCAACGCGGTCCTGGCCAGGAAGATCTTCCCCGTCGCGTGCGCCGCCGCCGTCCAGGGGATCGGCGCGTCGAGCCTGCTCGACCTCGCGGCGGACGTCCTCCCGGCCCCCGGCGGGCGAGGGAACGCCGTCGGGACGAAGCCCGGAGAGGCGACGGAGATCTCGCGCCCCGTCGCGGCGACGGAGCCGGTGTCGGCCTTCGTCTTCAAGACGATCGCCGACCCGTACGCCGGCCGCCTGTCGCTCTTCCGCGTGTGCACCGGGACCCTGAGGGGCGACTCCCCCGTCGTCAACGTGAAGAACGGGACGGCGGAGCGCCTGGGAACCGTCTCCGTCCTCCAGGGCAAGCAGCTCGTCCCGGTGCCGGAGCTCCGGGCCGGCGACCTCGGCGTCGTGGCGAAGCTCAGGGACACGCGCACGAACGACACGCTCGCCGATCCCGCGCATCCGGTCGAGTACCCGCCGATCGCCTTCCCCGCCCCGGCGATCTCCTTCGCGCTCGAGCCGAAGTCGAAGGGGGACGAGGAGAAGATCTCCTCCGCGCTGCTGCGCCTCACGGAGGAGGACCCGGTGCTGCGGGTCGGGCGAGACTCCCAGACGCACCAGATGCTGCTGTCCGGGAGCGGACAGGTGCACGTCGAGGTCGCCGTCGCGAAGATGCGGAAGAAGTTCGGCGTGGACGCGCTGCTGCGCCAGCCGAAGGTCCCGTACCTCGAGACGATCAAGAAGAAGGTCGGGCCGGTCCAGGGCCGCCACAAGAAGCAGACGGGGGGCCGGGGCCAGTTCGGCGACTGCTGGATCGAGATCGAGCCGCTCCCCCGCGGCGCGGGGTTCGAGTTCGCGGACAAGATCTTCGGAGGGTCGATCCCGCAGAACTTCCGGCCGGCCGTGGAGAAGGGAATCGTCGAAGCCGCCGCCCGCGGCTGGCTCGCCGGGTGCCCGGTCGTCGACTTCCGCGTGACCCTGACGGACGGCTCGTACCACACGGTGGACTCGTCGGAGCTCGCGTTCAAGATCGCCGGATCGCTCGCGTTCAAGGCCGCGATGGAGGAGGCGAGGCCCACGATCCTCGAGCCGATCTACTCCGTCGAGATCACCGCCCCCGAGGAGTACATGGGGGACATCATGGGCGATCTCTCGTCGCGCCGCGGGAAGCCCCAGGGGATGGACTCGCAGGGGCACTACCAGGTGATCCGGGCGTCCGTCCCGCTCGCCGAGATGCTGACCTACGCGTCCACGCTGAAGTCCATCACGTCGGACCGCGGCACCTACACGATGGAGTTCGACCACTACGAGGAGGTTCCGGCCCACATCCAGGAGAAGATCATCGCCGAGGCATCGAAGACCAAGCAGGAAGAGGCGGAAAGGTGAGCTTCGCGTGGCGAGGGACTTCGTCTACGTCGAGGAGCTCGGGGAGCACGTCGGCGAGCGCGTGACCCTGAAGGGGTGGCTCAGCCGGAAGCGCTCCTCGGGAAAGGTCAAGTTCCTCGTGCTGCGGGACGGCACGGGGCTCCTCCAGTGCGTCGCCTTCGTGCGAGACACGAGCGCCGAGCTGTTCGAGCGCTGCGACCGGATCCCCCTCGAGTCCTCGATCGCCGTCGCAGGCCGCGTCCGCCGCGACGACCGGGCCCCCGGAGGGTTCGAGCTCGGCATCGAGGACCTGCGCGTCCTCCACGAGGCGGCCGAGTTCCCGATCCAGCCGAAGGAGCACGGCGTAGAGTTCCTCTTCGACCACCGCCACCTCCACCTCCGCTCCCGGACCCCCCACGCGATCCTCCGCGTCCGCAGCGAGGTGGTCCGGGCGTGCCGCGACTTCTTCCACGAGCGGCGCTTCGTCCTGATCGACTCGCCCGTCCTGACGCCGGCGGCGTGCGAGGGCACGACGACGCTCTTCGAGACCGACTACTTCGGAAGGAAGGCCTACCTCACGCAGTCGGGGCAGCTCTACCTCGAGCCCGCCTGCATGGCGTTCGGCCGCGTGTACTGCATGGGGCCGACCTTCCGCGCGGAGAAATCGAAGACCCGGCGCCACCTGACCGAGTTCTGGATGATCGAGCCAGAGGTGGCGTTCCTCGAGTTCCCCGGGCTCCTCGAGCTCGCCGAGGAGTTCGTCAGCTACGTCGTCGCGAGGGCCCTCGACGTCTGCCGGGAGGACCTGAAGGTTCTCGATCGCGACACGTCGAAGCTCGAATCGGTGCGGCCGCCCTTCCCGCGCCTCCCCTACGACGAGGCCGCGCGGCTCCTCACGACGCCGGAGTCCCAGGCGCGGATGGCCGCGGCGGGCGCCCCGCCTTTCGCCGCGGGGAACGACTTCGGCGCGTTCGACGAGACGCTCCTGACCGAGAGCGCCGACCGGCCGGTGATGGTGACCCACTGGCCCGCCGCGATCAAGGCGTTCTACATGCAGCCGGACGAGGCCGATCCGAGCCGCGCGCTGTGCGTCGACGTGCTCGCCCCCGAGGGGTACGGGGAGATCATCGGCGGGTCGGAGCGGATTCACGATCACGACCTGCTGCTCGGCCGCATCCGCGAGCACGGCCTGCCGGTCGAGGCCTTCCAGTGGTACCTGGACATCCGGAAGTACGGGACGGTGCCGCATTCGGGCTTCGGGATGGGCGTCGAGCGGTGCGTGACCTGGATCTGCGGCGTGCCGCACCTCCGGGACGCGATCCCGTACCCTCGCCAGATCCACCGCCTCTACCCGTGACGAAGCCGGCGCCTCCTCCCGCGGCGTCCGTCCGCGTCGCCTTCCTGAGCCTCGGGTGCGCCAAGAACCTCGTGGACACCGAGGTGATGCTCGGCCATCTCGACCGCGCGGGGGCGGTCCTCGTCCGGGAGCCGGCCGGCGCCGACGTCGTCGTCGTCAACACGTGCGGCTTCATCGAGGCCGCGCGCGAGGAGTCGGTGAGGACGATCCTCGAGGCCGTGGAGCTCAAGGCCTCCGGCGCGATTCGGAGGCTCGTCGTGGCGGGATGTCTCGTCCAGCGCTACGCCGCCGAGCTGCGGGAGAGCCTCCCCGAGGTGGACGCCTGGATCGGGCTCGACGAACTGTCGAGCGTCCCGGCCCGGGTCGGGATCGGGCCGGGACCGCGCGAGACCGCGGCGCCCGCCGCCGGGGGCCCGCCCGCGCCGTCGTCGTACCTCCTCGACCACGAGACACCCCGGCGCCTCGCGACCCCCCCGTGGACCGCCTTCGTCAAGGTGGCGGAAGGGTGCGACCACGTCTGCGCGTTCTGCGCGATCCCGGCGATCCGGGGGCGCTTCCGCTCCCGCCCGGTCGCGGACGTCGTGGCCGAGGTCTCGCATCTGGCGGCGGGGGGAGTCCGCGAGATCCACCTCGTCTCGCAGGATACGAGCCGATACGGACGGGACCTCGACCGCGGCGAGCGCCTTCTCGCGCCCCTCCTCGAGGCGCTCGACGGGGTCGAGGCGCTCCGCTGGATCCGGGTGCTCTACCTCCACCCGAGCGCCGTCGGCGAGGACCTCCTCGACGCGATGGCGCGCCTGCCGCGCGTCGTCCCATACCTGGACGTCCCGCTCCAGCACGCGCATCCCGCGACGCTCCGGCGGATGGGGCGGGGAGGGTCGGCCGAGACGCACCTCGCGCTCCTGGCGCGCGCGCGCCGCGCGATCCCCGGCGCCGCGATCCGGACCGCGTTCCTCGTAGGCTTCCCGGGGGAGACCGAGGCGGAGTTCGAGGAGCTGCTGCGGTTCGTCGAGGAGGCATGGATCGACCACGCCGGGGTCTTCGCCTACTCCCACGAGGAAGGGACCCCCGCCTTCTCGGCGGCGGACGACGTCCCCGTAGAGGTGAAGGAGGAGCGCCGCGCGCGCCTCCTGGAGGCGCAGCAGCGGATCGCCTTCCGCGCCCTGGAGCGCCAGGTCGGCCGCCGGGTCGAGGTCCTGGTCGAGGGGGCGCATCCGGAGACCGACCACCTCCTCGTCGGCCGGACCGCCCTGCAGGCGCCCGACGTCGACGGCCAGGTTCTGCTGAACGACGGTGCGGCGAGGCCGGGCGAGTTCGCGCGCGTCGAGATCACGGGGACGGCGGGCTACGACCTGGTCGGGAGGATCCTCGGTGCGTCCTGACGCCGCCCCCCGGGGAGGACGCGCGCTCCGCCCGGTCCTTCTCCTCGCGACGGCCGGGGGGCTCGGCTACGCCCCGCTCGCTCCCGGAACGGTCGGATCGCTTCCAGGCGTCGCGGCCGCCTGGGCCCTCGGGGAGGCGGCCTCCGGCTGGGCGCTCGCGGCGGCGCTCGCCCTGGTCGCGGCGGCCGGAACGTGGGCCGCGGGGGTGGCCGCCCGCCACGCCGGGGAGAGCGACCCGGGGCTCGTCGTCGTCGACGAGGTCGCCGGCCAGATGATGACGCTCCTGTTCCTGCCGCCCACCCCCATGGTCCTCACGTGCGGCTTCCTGTTGTTCCGCGTCTTCGATATCCTCAAGCCGTTCCCGGCGCGCGCCCTCGAGCGGCTTCCGGGAGGCCCGGGAATCATGGCCGACGACCTGATGGCGGGAATCTACGGGAACCTCGTCCTCCAGGCCGCGGTCCGTCTCCTGCCCGGAGCGATGGGGCTCGCATGATCGTCTGGAACGGAATGGAGCGCTATCCGCGCGACGCGGCGCCGGTGGTCGCGAGCGTCGGGAACTTCGACGGGGTGCATCTCGGCCACCAGGCGATCCTCGCCTCCGTCCGCGCCGCCGCGCGCAGGCGGGGCCTCTCGTCGCTCCTCGTCACCTTCGACCCTCACCCGCTCTCCGTCGTCTCCCCCTCCCACAGGCCGAGGCTCCTCCAGACGCGCCGGCAGAAGCTCGACGCCCTGGAGGACACGGGCGTGGACGGGGTCCTCATCCTGGAGTTCGACGCCGAGATGGCCGCCCTGGGGGCGGAAGAGTTCTTCCGCGCCTACCTGTCGGGACGCCTCCGGGCCTCGGCGATCCACATCGGGGAGAGCTTCCGCTTCGGCCGCGGCCGCGCGGGGAACGTGGACCTGCTCTGCCGCCTGGGCGCCGAGAGCGGAGTCGAGATCGTGGGGGTCCAGCAGGTCGTGGCCGGCGGGGAGCCGGTGTCCTCGTCCGCCATCCGGCAGGCCGTCGAGGACGGCGAGGTGGAGCGGGCGCGCCGCATGCTCGGCCGCCCCTTCGCGCTCACCGGCGAGGTCGTCCGCGGCGAGGGAAGGGGGCGATCGTTCGACTTCCCGACCGCGAACCTCGACGCGGAGAACGAGATGATCCCCCGCCGGGGGGTCTACGTGACGGAATCCCTGACCCTCTCCTCGCGGCACCCTTCCGTGACGAACGTGGGGATGCGCCCGACCTTCGGGGGGGACCGGCTCGTAGTCGAGTCGCACCTGATCGACTTCGACGACGACCTGACCGGAGCGCGCATCGAGGTCCGCTTCCTCGCCCGGCTCCGGGACGAGAAGCGCTTCTCCGATTCCGTCGAGCTCGCCGACCAGATCGCGAGGGATCGCGCGGCGGCCACCGTCTTCTTCGCGGCCGGGGGGTTCTCCGCGCCATGAGCGGCGCCCGCCCCCCGGGAGACGGGACGTTCCTCACCTTCGAGGGGATCGAGGGGTCGGGCAAGTCCACGCAGATCCGGCTCCTGGCGAGGCGCCTCGAGGCGGCGGGGATCGCCGCCCTCGTGACGCGGGAGCCGGGAGGAACCGCGCTCGGCGAGCGGCTCCGCGCCGCGCTCCTCGAGCCGGGTGCGGCGGCGCCTTCCCCTCTCGTCGAGCTCCTCCTCTACACCGCCGACCGGGCGCAGCACCTGGCGGAGGTCGTCGAGCCGGCTCTCGCCGCCGGGCGGGTCGTCCTCTGCGACCGCTACCTCGACGCGACGCTCGCCTACCAGGGCGCCGCCCGGGGCCTCGGCCTCGAAGCGGTCGAGCGCCTCCACCGCGACCCGCCGCTCGACCGGCGGCCGCTGCGCACCGTCCTCCTCGACGCGGACCCGCGCGAGGGCCTCGCCCGGGCCCGGGAGCGGAACCGGCGCCTCGGCACGGAGCGCTCCGAGGGGAGGTTCGAGGAGGAGGGCCTCGCGTTCCACGAGTCCGTGCGCCGTGCGTATCTCGCCCTCGCCGCGGCGGATCCGAAGCGGTTCCGTGTCGTGGACGGGAGCGGGACCGAGGAGGACATCGAGGCCCGCGTGCGCCTCGCCCTCGCCGATCTCTTCCCCTTCCTCGCGGTGCCCCGGCCGTGACCCTGGGCGAGATCCCGGGCCAGGCCGTCGCGACGGGCCTCCTGATCCGCGCCCTCGCCGCCGGCCGGCTCCCTCACGCGCTCCTGTTCCAGGGGGCGGAGGGAACGGGAAAGGCGGACGCCGCCCTAGCGCTCGCCGCGGCGATCCAGTGCGAGGCGGGAGGGCCGGACGCCTGCGGCGCGTGCGGACCGTGCCTCAAGGTCCGAAAGAACCTCCATCCGGACGTGCTCCGGGTCACGAGGCTTCCGAAGCGGGAGACCGCCGCCCCGGCCGGCGAGCCCGAGGAAGACGAGGCAGAGGAGGACGCGGACGGCAAGGATCTCCGGCGCGTGATCACCGTGGACCAGATCCGGGAGATGGCCGAGCACGCGTCGTTCGCGCCGCGGGAAGGAAGGGCCCGCGTGTTCGTGATCGACCCCGCGGACCGGATGAACGTCGCGGCGCAGAACGCCCTGCTGAAGACGCTCGAGGAGCCCCCAGGCGGGGCGACGATCGTCCTCGTGTCGTCGCGACCCCACGCCCTCCTCCCCACCGTGCGATCCCGCTGTCTCGCCGTGCGGTTCCGCACGATGACCTCGTCGGACCTCGCGAGCCTCCTCGTCGCCCGGGGGATGGGGCCCGAGGAGGCCCGGGAGCGCGCCGCGCTCGCGGAAGGCCGTCCCCGGATCGCGCTCGCGCTCGACCGCGACGCGCAGGATGCGCGCCGCGCCCGCCGCGAGGAGATTCTCCTGGCGATCGAGGCGGCCGCCTCGGGGCGGCCGGAGGACCTGGCCCGCCTCCCGTCCCTAGCCGCCTCCTGCGCCGGGGAGAGCGAGGAGTCGTTCCTCGAGGCCCTCGATCTCGCCGGGGCGCTCCTGCGCGACGCGTCGAGGCTCGCCGTCGGCTCCCCCGTCTCCGCGCTGGTCCACGCGGACCTCGCGGGGAGGATCGGGGCGCTCGGAGAGCGGCTCGGCCGCTCGAGGGCGGCGGATCTCGTCCGCTGCGTCGAGAGGATGCGGGACGATCTCGGCCTCAACCTGAGCCGGAGCCTCCTCGCGGAGGCCCTCCTCGCGTCCGTGGCCGGGGCTCCCCTTCCGTTCTAGCCCGCGAGCCCCTCCCGCTGCATCGTCGCGACCGTCTCCACGTGGGCCGTCTGGGGAAAGAGGTCCACCGGCACCGCGCACCCCAGGGCGTACCCGGCGCCGGCAAGGGCGCGCGCGTCCCGGGCGAGCGTGGCCGGGTCGCAGGACACGAGCGCGACGCGGGAGGCGCCGAGCGCGCCGATGCGGCGGGCGACCTCCGCGCCGAGCCCCGACCGCGGCGGGTCGACGACGACGAGATCCGGCGGCCCGCGCCGCGCGGGAGCGCTCGCCAGGTGGTCGCCCACGCCCGCGGCGACGAACTCGACGGCCCGGTCGAGCCCGAGCGCCGCCGCGGCGAGGCGGCCGCCCCCGACGGCCTCCCCGTTCGCCTCGACGGCGGTCACGCGCCAGCCCGAGCGGGCCAGAGCCAGGGCGAAGACGCCGACTCCCGCGTAGAGATCGAGGGCCTCCCCGCCGCTCTCGCCGGCGGCCTCGAGGACGAGCCGGACGAGATGCTCGGCGGCCGCGGGGTTGACCTGGAAGAACGAGTCGGCCGGGACACGGAAGGCCAGCCCGCCGAGCGTCTCCTCGATCCATCCCTCCCCCGCCAGCACCGTGGCGCCCGCGCCCCCTCGGCGGCCGGGAGGTCCCGAGACCCTCACGACTCCCGCGACGTCGGCGTGCCGCTCGGCCACGGCCCGCGCGAAGCCGGGCGCCGACGGGAAGGGTCCCCCGGCGTCGCGAAGGACGACGAGGCTCCGCAGCGCCGACGCCGAGCGCCGCAGGATGAGCCGCACGGCGCCGTGCTCCCCCTCGAGCGCGGCATCGCCGCGCCCGGGCCCGTCCAGGAAGTACTCCCTCGCCGTGGCGAGAAGCGCGTTCGCGGCGTCGTCGGCGAGAATGCACCGCTCGACGTCGACGAGGCCGCCGGGCTCTCCTCTCGCGTGGTAGCCGAGAGCCCGCCTCCCGCCCGATCTCCCGAAGACCACCTCGATCCGGTTCCGGTACCCGGTCGCCGGCCCTCCGGAGAGCGCCTCGGAGACCTCGGGCTCGCGGAACCCTCCGATCCTCCGGAGGCAATCGGACACGATCCTCCGCTTCCAGCCCCTCTGGGCGTCCTCCCGGAGCGGCATCCAGGGGCAGCCGCCGCACTTCCCCTGGATCGGACAGGCGGGGTCCCTGCGGTCCTTCGAAGGCGCTTCGATCCGCGACGCGACCCCCTCGACATAGGCCCGGCGCTCCTTGCGAGGCGCCGCGATCACGGTGTCCCCGGCAAGCCCCCCCTCCACCAGCCAGACCTTCCCCCCGACGCGCCCGACCCCACGGCCTCCGGCCGCCATCGACTCGATGACGACCCGCCGGACCTGCGGCCCGGATGACCCGGCCGGCGCGCCGACCCCTAGATGCTGGGGACCCCGGGAGCGCTCCTTCCACATCTTGTATTTTCCTCTTGACACTGTTTCCCGCGAGGGGGTATGGTCGAAACGGTGGATCGCGGGTTGGACCCGCCGGGGCCTCGAACGAGCGGACGCCTCGGCAACCTCGGGAGCGGGAATCGATGCTTCGGACGCTGCTCACTCTCCCCGGAGGACAGCAACCCATATCCGATGCTTTCGAGAGCGGCCCTCGCGGCCGTCTCTCCCCGCCTGTAGCCTCGCTCGCGACCGGCCCCTCGGGGCAGGCGCGATCGAGGTCCTCGCCAACCCACCGCTGGAGTCTCGACCCGTGCCTTGGGAGCTATTGTCCGGGGAGAGCGAGCAGCGTCTGAGGCCGTTCCCGCATCGCGCGAGCCGGCGGGCGGCCCTTCACGATCCCTTCCCCTCGGCCGGGTTTCGCCGTACATAACTCCTCGTTCCCATCCGACCTCATGGGGGCGGGGGTCTCCCGCGGCCGTTGCGGCCGGGGGGGGCCGGCGCAGGGGAGATACCCCGCCGTCTTTTTCCCCCCGACCGTCCGAGCGAAGGCGTCTCGTCCCTCCGCGGGCCGGAGCCGCGGCTTGACCCCGCTCGACGCCGCACACTATCTTCCGAGGCGGGCCGCGCGCAAGCGCAGCGCGCGCGGGGGTGGCGGATGGAGATCCTGACCGGGGAGCAGATGCGCAGGGTGGACGACCGGGCGATCCGCGATCTCGGGATTCCCGGACTGCTCCTGATGGAATCCGCCGGCCGCGGCGTGGCGGAGTCGCTCCTCGGGGACTACCCGGACCTGAGATCGCGCGGCGTCGTGATCCTCTGCGGCAAGGGGAACAACGGCGGAGACGGCATCGTGGCGGCGCGGCATCTCGCCCGCGCCGGCGTCGTCCCGTCCGTCCTCCTCCTCGGAGCCGCGTCGGAGCTGTCGGGGGACGCGGCGGTGCAGCTCGTCGCGGCGCGCGGAAGCGGCCTCGAGGTCGTCGAGGTCCGGAGCGAGCGGGACTGGGAGCTTCGCAGGACGATCCTCTCGCGGCCCGGCGTCGTGGTCGTCGACGCCATGCTCGGAACGGGGGTGCGCGGCGGAGCGCGGGGGCTGACGGCCTCGGCGATCGCCGACCTCCTCGCCTCGAAGGCCGAGGTCGTCTCGGTCGACCTGCCGTCCGGCCTCGACGCCGACTCGGGAGCGGTGCCCGGTCCCGCCGTGGCGGCGGTGCGCACGTACACGATGTGCCGGCCGAAGCTCCCCCTCGTCGTGGAGCCCGCGGCCGCTCTCGCCGGGACCTGGAAGATCGTGCCGATCGGTGTCCCCGACTCCGCCGTCGCGGAGGAGCGCGCGGACCTCGAGTGGCTGGACGCGGATTCGGTCCGTCCGCTCCTGCCGCCGCGCGAGCCGGCCTCCCACAAGGGGACGTACGGCCACCTGCTCGCGGTCGCGGGGTCGAGGGGAAAGTCGGGCGCGGCGGTCCTGCTCGGCCGCGCCGCGCTGCGGTGCGGCGTCGGCCTCGTCACCGTGGCATCTCCCGCCTCGAGCCAGCCGGTCGTCGCAGCGCAGCAGGCCGAGCTGATGACCGAGCCGCTCGAGGAGACCGCGCGCGGCGGGGCCGCCCTCGGCGCACTCGGCCGCGTCCTCGACCTGATGGCCGGGCGGGACGCGCTCGCGGTGGGACCCGGTCTCGGGCCGGATCCGGAGACGGCCCGGCTCGTCCTGGAGGTCGTCGCACGGAGGTCGGCCCCCGCCGTCCTCGACGCCGACGGCCTCAACGCGGTCGCCGCCTCCGGGAGCCGGGCGCTCTCGAGCCTCGGCGCCGGACCGCAGCCCCTCGCGCTCACGCCGCACCCGGGCGAGGCCGCGCGCCTCCTCGGCTCGGAACCGCGGGAGATCCAGAAGGACCGCCTCGGCGCCGCCCGCCGCCTGGCGAGGGAGACGGGCGCCGTCGTCGTCCTCAAGGGGCACCGGACCGTCGTCGCGACGCCGGATGGGAGGGCCTCGATCAACTCGACCGGCAATCCGGGCATGGCCACGGCCGGGATGGGAGACGTCCTCACCGGCATGCTCGGGGCGTTCCTCGCCCGCGGGATCCCGGCGGCGGACGCGGCGCGTCTCTCGGTGTTCCTCCACGGTGCGGCCGGCGACCTCGCGGCGGCCCGCCTCGGCCAGGAGGCCCTGATGGCCACCGACGCGATGCAGGACCTGCCCGAGGCGATCCGGGCGCTCGCGGCAGGATCCGAGGAGAGGGAATGGTGATCCCCCGCCGGTCGCGGTCGGGAGCCGCGCAGCGCTCCGCGGCGGCGCCCTCCGCTCCCGCCGGCCCGGTCGCGCCGCGCGCGACCTTCTCGCTGAGCGAGGAGGAGACGTTCGAGCTCGGGCGGGCGTTCGGCCGCGGGATCCGGGGCGGGGAGATCGTCCTCCTCCAGGGAGACCTGGGCCTCGGCAAGACGGTGTTCGCGCGCGGCGTCGCCGCCGCCCTCGGCATCGCGCCCGAGGACGTGTCGTCTCCTTCGTTCACGCTGGTGCAGGAGTACACGGGGGGCCGGATCCCGATGTTCCACGTCGACCTCTACCGGATCGACGCCGCGGAGGAGATCGGGACGCTGGGGCTCGAGGAGATCGTGTCGGCCGGGGCCGTCGTCGTGGTCGAGTGGGGCGAGAAGCTCCCCCCCTATCTCCGCCGCGACGCGGTCACCGTGCGGTTCCACGACGTCGGCGAGGGCTCGCGGCGCATCGAGATCCTCCCTACGTCCGGAGCGCCCTCGCGAGCCTCCGGCGACGCGTAGCGCCGACGCCGCGGCGGCTCCCGGTCAGTCGAGCCGGTAGTTCGGCGCCTCCTTCGTGATGATCACGTCGTGCACGTGGGACTCTCTCAGTCCCGCGCTCGTGATCCTCACGAAGCGCGCCCCGCTCCGCAGGGCCTCGACGGACGGGGCGCCGACGTATCCCATCCCCGCCCGCAGGCCCCCGACGATCTGCGTCACGAGGGCGGAGAGCGGCCCCTTGTAGGGGACCCGGCCCTCGATCCCCTCGGGCACGAGCTTCCTCTCGTCGAACTCGTCCTGGAAGTAGCGGTCGCGGGATCCCGCCTTCATCGCGCCGAGCGAGCCCATCCCGCGGTACTCCTTGAACGTCCTCCCCTGGTAGAGCACGGTCTCTCCGGGCGATTCCTCCGTGCCCGCGAAGAGGCTTCCGATCATCGCGGACGAGGCGCCCGCGGCGATCGCCTTGGTCACGTCGCCGGAGAACTTGATGCCGCCGTCCGCGATCAGCGGGACGCCCGCGGCGGCGCACGCCTCGGCGGCCGCGGCGATCGCCGTGATCTGGGGAACGCCCGCCCCGGTGACGATCCGGGTCGTGCAGATGCTGCCGGGCCCCACGCCGACCTTCACCGCGTCCACCCCGCGATCGATCAGCGCCTGCGCTCCCTCGCGGGTCGCGACGTTCCCCGCGACGAGCTGCAGGCCGGGGAACCTCTGCCGCACGCGCTCGACGGTCCGGAGGACCCCCTCGCTGTGGCCGTGGGCCGTGTCCACGACCAGGACGTCGACCCGCGCGTCGAGGAGGGCGGCGGCCCGCTCGAGCGTGTCGGCCGCGATGCCGACGGCGGCGCCGGCCCGGAGCCTCCCGAGATCGTCCTTGCAGGCGCTCGGGTACTTGATCTGCTTCTGGATGTCCTTGACGGTGATCAGCCCCACGAGCCGGAATTCGGAGTCCACGACGGGGAGCTTCTCGATCCGGTGCTTGTGGAGGAGCTCCTTGGCCTGATCGAGCGTCGTCCCGACGGGCACGGTCACGAGCCCCTCGGACGTCATCAACTCGCGGATCGGCTTGCTCGTGGAGGTGCAGAACCGGAGGTCGCGGTTCGTCAGGATCCCCACGAGACGGCCGCTCTCGTCGGTGACGGGAACGCCCGAGATCCGGTAGCGGCTCATCATCTCCAGGGCTTCGTAGATCTTCCGGTCCGGCGTCATCGTGATCGGGTCCACGATCATCCCCGACTCGGAGCGCTTGACCTTGTCGACCTCGTGCGCCTGCGCCTCGATCGAGAGGTTCTTGTGGATGATCCCGATCCCGCCCTCCTGGGCGATCGCGATGGCGAGCCTGGACTCCGTGACCGTGTCCATGGCCGCGGAGACGAGCGGGATGTTCAGGGAGATCCCGCGCGTGAAGCGCGTCCTCGTGTCGACCTGGCTGGGAAGGACCGTGGAGTGGGACGGCACGAGAAGGACGTCGTCGAACGTGAGACCTTCCTCGGCGGGGAGTTGGGGCATCGGGCCTCCGCTCCCGGCCCGAGGATCCCGTCCTCCGGACCGGGAGCGCATTCTAGCAGGAGCCCCCGCGCGCCCCCACCCCGCAAGGGTCCGGTCAGGCCTTCGCGCCGCAGCCGGGGCAGAACCGCGCCCCCGCCGGAACGGCCGCCCCGCACCCCCCGCAGAACGCCACGGCGACCTTCGCCCCGCAGGACGGGCAGAACCGCGCCCCCGCCGGAACCGCCGCGCGGCAGCTCCCGCAGGCGGCCGCGGCCCCGGCGGCCGAGGCCCCGCCGGCGGCGGCCTGCTGCAGCATCCCGGGGAGCATCATCCCGAGGCCTGCGCCGACGCCGAGCCCGAGGCCCGCGGCGGCGGTCGAGCCCGCCCCCCCGTCGCCCGCGGCGGCCGCGGCGTCGCCCATGGCGCGCGCCGCCTTGAACCGGAGGTACGCGGCCGGATCGCCCGCGGCGGCCATCCCCGAGCGCTCGTCGATCACGCGCTGGACGTCGTCCGGAGGCGTGATGGCATTGATGAAGAAGTCGCAGAGCTCGAGGCCGTATTTCGAGAAGTCCCCGGCGACCCGGCCCTTGAGAGCCTCGGCGAGCTCGTCGTAGGCGCGAGGCAGGTCGAAGACGGACTTCAGCGTCTCGCCGAGGACGTCGTTGAAACGAGCCACGATGAGGTCGCGGAGGTATCCCTCGATCGTCTCGACCGAGTAGCTCCCCGTCGTGCCGGCGATCTGGTTCAGGAACGGCTGCGGCTCCTGGACGCGCGCGGCGAAGACCCCGTGCGCCCGGAGGCGCACCATCGAGAGCTCCGCGTCGCGGAAGGCCACCGGATCCCGCGTGCCCCACTTCAGGTCGGGGTAGACCTTCCGGCTCAGGAAGTACACGTCCGCCCGGAACGGAGAGGCCCCTCCGAACGGGAGGCCGATCAGCCGGCCGAGGAGCGGGAGGTTCGCCGTCGTGAGCGTGTGCCTGCCGGTCTCGAAGACGTCGAGCGCGCGGCCGTCGCGGAAGAACACGGCCCACTGGCTCTCCGCGACGACGAGCTGCGCTCCCAGCTTGAGCTCCCCTCCCGGCTCGAATCGGTGCACGATCTCGCGACCGGTCTCGTCCTTCCACTCGACGACTTGGATCGCCATGTCCCGGTCCCTCCGGCCCGTCAGGCGACGGGCGCGTCGAAGATCTCCTTTCGGCGGGCCACCCGCTCGTCGAGCTCCGCCGCGCGGCGCTCGATCTCGGCGAGAACCTTCCCGTCGGGGCCGGCGGCAACCGCGGACCGCACGGCGTCCGCCACCCCGTGCACCTCCCCGAGCAGCGCCTCGTCGTACGCGTAGAGCCGCTCGAGCTCCGGCTCCCCGATCTTGACCGAGTCGAAGAACCCGGAGTACCCCGCCTCGGCGTACCGGAGCGCGGCCGTCGTCTTCTGGAGGACGCGGTCGAGCCGGCCGACCGCGTCGAGCGGCCCGAGCTCGCCCCGGGCGACGCAGGCGCGCCGGATCTCGTCCAGGGGGCGCCGGCCCTCGTCGAGCCTCCTCGCCAGATACTCCCGGAGCCTCCGGTCGGTCTCGCGCCGCGACTCGCGGTCGCGATACCCCCGCACCCCGGGGAGGCACTCGGCGAGCCGCTCGAGGAATCGCTTCTCGGAAACGGGCATCGGCATGCGAGCATCCTCCCGCGCGGCGAGCGCGCCGCGTGCACGGCCCCGCGCCCCGCCCGGGAACGGGGACCGCTCGGGAGAATCTAGGTCCGGGGGCGCTCCGCGCCAGTCGGGAAGGTCAGGCTGCGCCGACGCCGCAGCACTTCTTGTACTTCTTCCCGGACCCGCACGGGCAAGGATCGTTCCGGCCGACCTTGGCCGTCTTCCGCTCCACCGTCTCGACGCCCCCCCGCGCGGTCACTCCCGCCGCCGAGCGCGAGGCCGCGGAGAACACCGTCTCCTGCTCCCGCCGCCGGCGCTCCTCCTCGCGCCTGCGATCCTCCTCCGTCATCGGCTCGAGGAGGAACAGGAAGCGGACCGCGTCGTTCTCGATCCGCTCCTTCATGAGGAAGAACATGTCGAAGGACTCCCGCTTGTACTCCACGAGAGGGTCCCGCTGGCCGTAGGCCCGGAGCCCGATCCCGTCCCGCAGGTGGTCCATGGCGAGGAGGTGGTCCTTCCAGTGGTTGTCGATGATCTGGAGCAGGATGTGCCGCTCGTACTGCCGCATCAGGTCGGAGCCGACCTTGGTTTCCTTGGCCTCGTAGCGCTCGAGGAGCTTCTCCCACGCCGCCTCGGCGACGCCATCGAGGGGCGTCGCACGCACGTCGAGCCCTTCCCTCTCCGGATCGGCCCCGAAGAAATGCAGCGCCTGCTGCCGGAACCCGTCGACCTCCCATTCGAGGGGGCTCTTGTGGGAGGCGAGGTAGTCGTGGACGAGGATCTCGAGGATCTCGCGCCCCTTCCCGAGGATGTACTCCTTCTGCTCCTTTCCCTGGAGGAGGTCCCGCCGCAGGGCGTAGATCTCCTGGCGCTGCTTGTTGTTGACGTCGTCGTACTCGAGGAGGTGCTTGCGGATCTCGAAGTTCCGCTCCTCGACCCGCTTCTGCGCCTTCTCGATCGCCCGGGTCACCATCCCCGACTCGATCGGCACCCCTTCCTCGGTCCAGACGCGATTCATGACCTTCTGGACGAACTCGTTGGCGAAGATCCGCATCAGGTCGTCGTCCAGGGAGAGGTAGAAGCGCGACGAGCCGGGATCGCCCTGCCGGCCCGCCCGGCCCCGCAGCTGGTTGTCGATCCGCCGCGACTCGTGGCGCTCGGTGCCGATGATGTGCAGGCCGCCGAGCCGGACGACCTCGTCGTGCTCCTCCCGGCAGGCGGCGCGGCTGCCCTCGAGCGCAGCGGCGAGGGCCGCCTCCCACTCCTCCGCCGGCGTCTCCGCCGGCTTCAGGCCGCGGAGGGCGAGGGCCTCGCGCGCGAGGTGCTCCGGGCTCCCGCCCAGCAAGATGTCGGTGCCGCGCCCCGCCATGTTGGTCGCGATCGTCACGGCCCCCAGCCGGCCCGCCTGCGCGACGATCTCCGCCTCCATCTCGTGGTACTTGGCGTTGAGGACCACGTGCCGGATCCCCTTCGCGCGGAGCATCTTCGCGAGCGTCTCGGACTTCTCGATCGAGACGGTCCCGACGAGGACGGGCTGCCCCCGCTCCCGGCAGCCGGAGATCTCCTCGACGACGGCGTCCCACTTCTCCTTCTCGGTCCTGTACACGACGTCCGGGTGCTCGATCCGGATCAGGGAGCGGTTCGTGGGGACGACCACGACCTCGAGCTCGTAGATCTTGTCGAACTCGACCGCCTCGGTATCCGCGGTCCCGGTCATGCCGGCGAGCTTCTCGTACATCCGGAAGTAGTTCTGGAACGTGATCGTCGCCAGCGTCTGATTCTCTCGCTCGATCTTTACGCCTTCCTTGGCCTCGACCGCCTGGTGCAGGCCGTCGCTCCATCGCCGCCCCGGCATCAGGCGCCCCGTGAACTCGTCGACGATGACGACCTCGCCGTCCTTCAGCATGTAGTCCACGTCGCGCTTGAAGAGGACGTGCGCCTTCAGCGCCTGGTTGACGTGGTGGAGGATCTCCATGTTCCCCGGGTCGTAGAGGTTCTCGAGACCGAGCAGCTTCTCGCAGTGCTCGACCCCGGCGTCGGTCAGGGTCGCGGTCCGGGCCTTCTCGTCCACGACGTAGTCGCCGGTGTGCTCGACCTCCCACTCCTTCCCGCCCTGGATCACCGCCCCCTTCCGGAGCTTCGGGACGATCTTGTCGATCCTGTAGTACCAGTCGGTGGACTCCTCGGCCGGCCCGCTGATGATGAGCGGCGTGCGCGCCTCGTCGATCAGGATCGAGTCCACCTCGTCGACGATGGCGAACTGGTGGCCGCGCTGGACCATGGCGCCGAGCGAGAACTTCATGTTGTCGCGCAGGTAGTCGAAGCCGAACTCGTTGTTCGTCCCGTAGGTGATGTCGGCCCCGTAGGCCTCCTGCCGCTGGGCGTCCCCAAGGTCGTGCTGGATGGTGCCGACCGTCATGCCGAGAAACCGGTAGATCTTCCCCATCCACTCCGCGTCGCGGCGCGCGAGGTAGTCGTTGACCGTGACGACGTGCACCCCCTTGCCGAGGAGCGCGTTGAGATAGACCGGCAGCGTGGCGACGAGGGTCTTCCCCTCGCCGGTCTTCATCTCGGCGATCTTCCCCTCGTGCAGCACCATGCCTCCGACGAGCTGGACGTCGAAGTGGCGCATCTCGAGGACCCGCCGCCCGGCCTCGCGAACGACGGCGAACGCCTCCGGGAGCAGGTCGTCGAGGGGCTCTCCCCGGTCGAGCCGCGAGCGGAACTCGGCCTTCTTCCCCCGGAGATCCTCGTCGCTCAGGGCCCGCGCCGCGGGCTCGAGGACGTTGACCCGGGACACGACGGCGCTCATCTGCTTGAGGAGGCGCTCGTTCCTCGATCCCACGATCCGGGTCAGGATGGCGTTGATCATCCGGAAGTTCCCGCGGGGCGCCGCTCGGGAGCCAAGTGGCGCCCGGGCCCCGGCACGAACGTTCAGTATAGCAGCGGGGACGGAGGGACCGACGCGCCCGCCCCGATCGGGCCTCCGTTCCCGTCCAGGCCGGGAGGGGGCGGGGCGGCGCGGTGGACCCGGCGGAAGAGAATCCGGTCGGCGATCCGGAGCAGCGCGCGATCGGCGGCGGCCGCGATGCGCCTCCCGGGAGAGCGGGCGCCGAGACGGGCGAGAGCCCGGTCGACCGTGCGGGACGCCAGGACCGCGAGGGCGGCCCAGGCGAGGTCGTGCCCGGCCACCGCGATCGCGTAGACTCTCGCGAGCCGGCCGTCGAGACGCCTCCACCTTCCGTCGCGGCGAACCGCGACGGCGCGCCCGACGACGCTCTCCGGCGCCACCGGGGGATCGAGCGCGATGGACCCGTCCCCCCGCGTCCTGAGGCACGGGCGCCCGTCCGGGAACCGCGCCCGGCCGAGATGGCGGTGCACGGTCAGGTAGTCGGCCTGGCGGTAGACGACGAGGTCCCCGCGCCGCGGCCGCTCCCCCGCGAACTCCACGGCGAGCAGGTCTCCCGAGCCGAGGGTCGGCCGCATGCTGTCCCCCAGCACGCGCACCGCGCCGAGCCGCTCCGCCCGCCCCAGCATCGAGACCGCGGCGTCGAGAAGATCCGGCGAAAGGCCTTCGCGGGATGTCATCGGCGGGTCCGGAAATGCCGCTCCCCTCCGGGCCTTCGGGGGGGTAGAACCATCAGGCCCGGAGGGGCAACGACATCGACCAGGAGGAGGTCAAGTCTTCGCTCCCGATCCAGAGCAAGCGTGATGCCAGCCGCCTCCAAGCAAAAACCTCCGTCTTTCCTTCCTGTTCCGCCCCCCGGGCATCCGGCACTCCGGCGCCACGCTGGCGCGCGAGGCCTCCCGGCGCGCCAACGTGGCGCGCGCCGGTTGCGCCCGGAAGGTGCAATCTACCATGGTGGTCCGCGGCGCGTGCGGTCTGCTACCGTGGGAGGCCACCCGGCGGCGGAGGGACGGTGTACTACAAGAACCTCTTCCGGAAGCTCGAGAAGCACCTCGCGTCGATCGAGCACTCCGACGACATGGTCGAAACGCTCACGGCGATCCTCGCGCGCCTCGTCGCGGACTTCGCGGACGACCTCGGGATCGTGGGCGGGAGGATTTACCTGCGCGACGGCGCCGACTACGTGCTCCAGAACGAATATCCGGCCGGCAAGGCCCCGATCGGCTTCCGCATCCCCGCCTCGTACGCCCCGATGGCCGAGGCCGTCGCCCGGGGGTTCGTTTTCAAGGAGGCGCGGGACCCGGAGATCGACCCCAGGATCGAGCACGCGATCGGCGTGGACCTGTTCGCCGCGATCAGCGTCGGGGAGCGGAGCCACCAGATCGTCGCTCTCAGCCTCAAGAGCCCGTCCGAGTCCGAGCACGTCAAGTACGTGCTCAGCACGATCCGGCACGTGATCAATCTCAAGATGCGGCAGGAGCACCTCGAGGGGCGCGTCGAGGAGGTCCGGGAGATCCAGTTGTCCCTCCTGCCGAAGATCCCCCCCGCGTTCCCTCCCTTCGACCTCTGGGCCGAGAGCGTTCCCGCGGAAGAGGTGGGCGGCGACCTCTACGATTTCATCCCGATTTCGCCGCGGCGCGTCGGGATCGCGGTCGCCGACGCCTCGGGCCACGGGCTCCCCGCGGCGCTGCAGGCCCGCGACGCGATCATCGGCCTGCGCATGGGGGTCCAGGAACAGCTCCGGATTACGGCCACCGTCGAGAAGCTGAACCGGGTGGTGGGCGCGTCCGCACTGGCCTCGAGGTTCATCTCCCTGTTCTACGGCGAGCTCGAGCCGAACGGCCTGCTCGTCTACACGAACGCCGGCCATCCTCGCCCCATCGTCTTCCGGGACGGATCGGCGCTCGAGCTCGACCGCGGGGGCGCGGTCCTGGGACCGAACCCCGAGGCCACGTACGATCGCGGCTACGTGGACATCCTGCCGGGCGCGGCCCTCCTCGCCTACACCGACGGGATCGTCGAGGCCGAGAACCCCAGGGGCGAGGCGTTCGGCAAGGACCGCCTTCTCGAGGTGCTGCGGGAGCGGGGAGAGTCCGGGGCGCGCGAGCTGGTCGAGGAGGTGTTCCGTCGCGTCCGGAGCTTCTCGATCGCCGACCCGCCTCGGGACGATCAGACCGTCGTCGCCGTCGTGCGGCGGCGGTGAGGGCGCCCGTTCCCCTTCACTCCAGGAACCACAGGACCGTCCCCAGGAGCGCGATGAGCAGCCCGCTCGCGACCTCCATCGCGCGCGCTCCGACCGGCGGCGCGAGCCGGCGCGCCCCGACCGCGGAAGCCGCGACCGACAGCCCCACCATCATCGCGATGGTCGTCACGCAGTACGCCGCCGACACGGCCACGACGGCGCGCACCCCCCGCCCCGCCGCGGCGAGCAGGATCGGCAGGACGAGCGCGCAGGGGTTCAGGCCGACGATGATCGCGAGGAACACCGCGCCCCGCTCCGCGCGCCCCTCGATGAGCGCGCGGTCCGCGTGGTAGTGGAGGTGGGCCGGACCGGAATCCCCCTCGAGGCCGTCGCACGCCGGCCCCTCCTCCCGCCGGTGGAAGATCGCCCCGCCGGGGTGGAAGTGCCCGCCCTTGCGCCAGGCCCACGCGGCGTACAGCAGCCCGAAGAGGACCAGCAGGACCCCGCTCGCCCGCTCGAGCGTCTCCCCGAGAGCCCCCATCGTCTCCTGGCCGACCCGCACCGCCGCGAGGCCGAGCGCCACGGAGAGCGAGGTGTGGAGGAGCGCCGAGAACCCCGACACGGCGGCGGTGAGGCGGACCGGCCACCCGCGCGCCCTCGCCACGAGCACGAAGGGAAGCCAGTGATCGGGGATCAGCGTGTGGAACGCGGCGGTCGCCACGGCGGTCCCCACGAGAAGGTAGGAGGTCGTCCCGTCCACGCTCTCTTCCGACCCCCGCGAGAGCCGTCCCGGCGCGGGACGGACTCGCGGCGCGGCGGGGATTCTATCCCAACGCCGCCGCGGCCCGTTCGCCCGAGAGCGCGGCGCCCTCGAGCGTCGCCGGGAGACCGGTGTCGGTCCAGTCGCCGGCGAGCACCAGGTTCGGAGAGCCGGTCCCGGGGCCCGGCCTCGCGGCGAGGTTCTCCGGCGTGAAGCGGGGAGTCGCCCGGCGCTCCTTGAGGACGAGAGCGCCGACGACCCGAGCCCCGCGGGCGAGCGGCAGGAACCGGCGGATCTCCGAGACCGCGAGGGCTACGATCTCGTCCCGCCCGCGCCCGGCGAGGCCGTCGGCGGCGCTGGTCACGAGGGCGAGCCGCTCGGGCCCGCCCGCCCCCCGCTCCCGCCCTCGGAAGACCCAGTGCACCGGGGAGCGGACGAGCCCCGCCATCTCGGGGGCGCCCGTCGGCCGGTCGAGGCGGAGGCGGACCGAGACGATCGGCGATTCGCCGAGGTCCCGCCAGGCGGGAGCCGTCGGCGGGGCGGCCGAGGGCGGCACGAGCGCGCCCGCCTCCCGATGGGGCACGGCGAGCACGAGGGCGCCGGCCTCGTGACGCTCGCCGCTCCGGCAGCGCGCCGCGACGAACCGCCCTCTCCCGTCCAGCTCGATCGACTCCACCTTCCTGCGGCGCAGCACCTCTCCTCCCCGGCCGCGGAGGTGGATCTCCGCGGGGCCGGCGATCGCCGCGTCGAGACCGCGATCGGCGAACCCGATCCGCGAGCCCCCCTCCCCGGCGAGGAGGGCCCGCCGCAGGACCGAGGCGACGAGCCGCGCCGGCGCCGTCTCCGGGCTCAGGTTGACCGTGGCGAGCACGAGAGGGTCCCAGAGCGCCTCCCGGGCCGCGGCGTCCTGGCCGTGCCGTGAGAGCCACGCGGCGGCGCTCGACCCGTCGAGGGCCGCGCACTCCTCCCTCGCCTCGCGGAGCGCCGCGCCCGCCCCCGGGACCGCGCGAAGCGGGAAGCCGCGGAGCCGCACGAGGCCGGAGAGGAGCCCCGCGCGGCCGGGCATCTCCTCCGGACGGAACGCCGTCCTCCCGCCTCCCTCGCGCAGCAGGACCACCTCCGCTCGCGGCTGGAACCTGAGGGCGTCCGCTCCCCCGGTCCTGCGGGCCATCCGGAGAAAGCTTTCGTAGCAGGCCATCACGAGGTGCCGGCCGTTGTCCTCGACCTCTCCGGTCCGGGGATCGGTCCAGGATCGGGCGCGGCCCCCCAGGACGGCCCTCGCCTCCAGGAGCCGCACGCGCGCTCCGCGCTCGGCGAGCGCGGTCGCCGCGGACAGCCCCGCGCACCCCCCGCCGACGACGAGCACGTCCGGTCTCAAGGCGCCCGTCCCACTCTGCGGGCCACCGCCTCGCGGAGGACGACGCCGAGCGCGATCGCGGCGCGGCGCGGTCTCGAGAGGCGGGGAGCGCGGTCGAGAACGCGGGATCCCGCGCGCTCGACCTTGCGGAGCAGCGCGCGGTACACGGCGGCCATGATCTCCCCGGCCAAGGCGCGGCGCCTCTCCCCGGCCGGGAGCGCCGCGCGCGCCTCTTCGAACCGGGCGCGCGCGTAGGCCGCCTGCTCCCGGATCGCGCGGTCGAGCCGCCGCCTCGATGCCGCATCGCCGCGCCGCAGGGCCTCGCGGTCAAGATCGTGGCGCGCCAGGACCTCCTCGGGCAGGTACACGCGCCCGCGGCGGAGGTCCTCACCCACGTCCCGCAGGACGTTCGTCCACTGGAGCGCGAGGCCGAGCTGCTCCGCGTAGCGCTCGCACGCCGGGTCCTCGCACCCGAAGATCCGGATGCAGAGGGCGCCGACCGTCGAGGCGACCCGCAGGCAGTACTCGCGCAGGTCGCCGATCGTCCGGTAGCGGCGTCCCTCGAGGTCCCAGCGGACGCCCTCGAGCAGGTCGTCGAACGGCCGCCGGGGCAGGCCGAACGAGCGGATCGCGCGGCCCAGCCTCCGCGCATCCGCATCCCCCCGGGCGTCGCCGCCGCGAAACGCCTCGTCGAGACGGCGGCGCACCCGTTCGAGTCTCTCCCGCGCCTCGCCGGGGTCGCGGGCCTCGTCCACAGCATCGTCGGCGCTCCGGCAGAAGGAGTACACGGCCTCGATCGCCTCGCGCCGGTCCTCGGGCAGCACGCGGAACGCGACGAGGAAGCTGCTCGCCGGGCTCGCGGCCCGCCGGTCTCCGGAGGCGCCCGCGCGCGGCGCGGTCACGGGGCGGACCACCGCCGGGGCAGGAGGGCTCTGCCGACGAGGCGCGCCTTGTCGAGCCCGCCGAGGCTGGGACGCCGCCGGAAGACGTCGTAGTCCGCCGCCTCGATCCGGTCGAGGATGCGGTTCCCGCCGAGCCACACGAGCCGGATCTCGAGCGCCAGCCGGCCGCGGAGCATCCCGAGGAGCGGCCGCCCGTCCTCGAAGCTCCGCCGCGTCCGCCCCACGATCTCCGCGAGGAGCGCCCGGAAGCCGTCGTGGAGCCTCTCGCCCCGGAGGTCCTCCTCCGAGACCCCGAACCTGCGCCGGTCCTCCTCCGGGAGATAGATGCGCCCGCGCCCGTAGTCGGGCGCGACGTCCTGCCAGAAGTTCGTCAGCTGGAGCGCCGTGCAGATCGAGTCCGACCGGGCGGCCCTGTCCTCGTCGCGATGTCCGAAGAGGAGAAGGACGAGGCGACCCACGGGGTTGGCCGACCGCCGGCAGTAGTCGAGAAGGTCGTCCCACCGGAGGTAGGACCGCACGCGGCAGTCCTGCCGGAACGCGTCGAGGAGGTCGCGAAACGGCTCGAGCGGCAGATCGAAGCGGCGCAGCGTCTCTCCGAGGGCGACGAAGACCGGGTGGTCCGCCCTTCCCCCCGCGCACGCCTCGAGGCGCTCCTCCCAGCGGTCCAGCTCCTCGAGGCGCCGCCCCTCGTGCGACGGCTCGTCCGCGAAGTCGTCGGCGGCTCGGGCGAAGGCGTAGATCGCGCAGACGTGAGGCCGGATCGAGCGGGGCACCGCCCTCGACGCCACGGGGAAGTTCTCGTAGCGGGCCCTCGCCAGAGCCTCGCAGTACGCGTAGGACTCCTCCACGCTCCAGCGCACGGGATCGGGGACGGCCGGCTCCTCCACCGGCCCGCCTCAGCGCGCGTGCTCGACGGCCCGAACTTCCCGGATCACCGTCACCTTGATCTTCCCCGGGTAGTCCATCTCCGACTCGATCCGGGACGCGATGTCGGAGGCCAGGAGATCGACGCGGGCGTCGTCGACCTCCTCGGACCGCGCGATGACGCGGATCTCCCTCCCCGCCTGGATGGCGTAGGACTGCTCGACGCCGGGCATCGAGTTGGCGACGCTCTCCAGCTGCTCGATCCTCCGGATGTACTCCGCGACGCTCTTGCGCCTCGCCCCCGGACGCGCCCCCGACAGCGCGTCCGCCGCGGAGACGAGAACCGAGATCGGCGAGATCACCTCGCAGTCCTCGTGGTGGGACGCGATGGCGTTGACTACGACATCCGGCTCCCCGTACTTGCGGGCCACCTCCGCGCCGATCTCCGGGTGCGTCCCCTCGCGCTCGTAGTCGATCGCCTTGCCGATGTCGTGGAACAGCCCCGCGCGGCGCGCGAGCTTCTCGTCGAGCCGGAGCTCCGCCGCCATCATGCCGGTGAATGCGGAGACCTCCTTGGAGTGCAGGAGGACGTTCTGGCCGTACGAGGTCCGGTACACGAGCCGGCCGAGGAGCTTCACCATCTCGGGGTGCACGTCGCGGATCCCGAGATCCTTGAGCGCCTGCTCCCCGGCCCGGCGCATCTCCTCCTCGAGCCGGCGCTGGTTCCTGCGCACGAGGTCCTCGATCCGGCGCGGGTGGATGTTCCCGTCCTTGATCAGCGCCTCGAGCACGCGGCGCGCGACCTCCCGCCGCACGGGGTTGAATCCCGAGAGCGTCGCGGTGTTCGCCTCCTCGTCGAGGAGCAGCTGAATGCCGGTCGCCTTCTCGAAGGCCCGGATGTTCTTCCCCTCGTGCCCGATGATCCGGCCCCGCAGCTGGCTCCCCTCCGGGAGCGAGAACTGGTTGACGGTCCGCTCGGCGCTGAAGTCCGACGCGGCGCGCTCGACCGCCAGCGCGATGATCTTGACCGCCTCCGCGTCGGCGGTCCGCTGCGCGTCGTCCTTGATCTCCTTGATCATCGTCGCGGCGTCGAAGCGGACCTCCGCCTTGAGCTCACCGAGGAGATGGCGCTTCGCCTCGTCGCGCGTCATCTCGGAGATGCGCTCGAGCTCCAGCAGCTCGCGCTGCAGCAGGCGCTCCAGCTCCTCGCGGGCCTCCTGGATCTCCGCCTCCCGGGCCGCGAGCTGGGCCTCGCTCTCCTGCTGGGCCTCCCGCTTCTGCGCGAGATCCGTCTCGAGATCGGCGAGTGTCTGGCGGAGCGCCTTGAGGTCCCGCTCCCGCTTCTGGAGCTGGCCCTTCCTCGATCGCAGATCGTTGTCGGCCTTGTTCCGCTGCCGGAGGATCTCCTCGCGCGCCTCCAGGACCGCCGAGCGCTTGCTCTTCTCGGCCTCGCGGCCCGCCTCCCGGAGGATCTCCTCGGAGCGGCGGCGGACCGCCTCGAGGCTCCGCCGTCCGAGCCAGTTGTTGATCCACCACCCCGCCGAGACGCCCGCGGCAGCGGCAGCGGCGGCGACCGCCAGCGAGAACCCGATCGAGCTCATGAGCGGCCCTCCGCGGCCCCCGCCGCGAGCGGGTCCGAGACGAACGGGTTCGTCGAGCGCTCCTCGCCGATCGTCGTCTCCGGCCCGTGTCCCGGGAGGCACACGGTGCTCCCCGGCAGACGGAAGAGCTTCCGGCGAATCGAGGCCTCGAGATCGGGCCACGACCCGCCGGGCAGGTCCGTGCGCCCCACGGAGCCCCGGAACAGCGTGTCTCCGACCAGCACCCTGTCCCCCAGCGCGATGCACGTCCCGCCGGGCGTGTGCCCCGGCGTGTGGAGGACCTCGAGCGGAACGCCGTCGAGGACCAGCGGACTCCCCTCCCGGAGCTCGACGTCCGGCTCGGGCGACGCCGCGAGGGTCAGGCCGAACGCGCGACCCTGCGCCTCGAGGTCGCGGAGGTACGGGGCGTCTCCCGGATGGATCGCGAGAGCTGCGCCCGTCCTCTCCTTGAAGAACCCGTTCCCGGCCGCGTGATCGAGATGCCCGTGCGTGTTGAGGATCCAGTCGAGGGAGAGGCCGCGGTCCAGGATCCCCTGGAGGAGGGCCTCGCTCCCGATCCCGGGGTCGACGATCGCGGCTCGCCGCCCCGATGGGCCGACGACCACGTACACGTTCTCCTCGAACGGGCCCACCGTGAATCGCAGGATCTCGAGCGAATCGCGCATCCCGGCCCCCCGCCTCCCGCGGCGCGACCACATCTTCCGCCAAAAGACGGGGCTCGGCAAACCCGCGGAGAGCGGCCCTCTCCTCAGCTTCGCGCCCCCGCGCGCTGCGAGGACGGGAGGACCCTCTTGCGGATCCGGAGGGCGCGCGGCGTGACCTCGACGGCCTCGTCGTCCCGCAGGAACTCGAGCGCCTGCTCGAGGCTCGGCGACCGGGGCGGGATCAGGCGCACCGCCTCCGGATCCCCGCCGGACCTCACCGCCGACCGCTTGCGCTCCTTCGTGACGTTCACCTCGACGTCGGCCGGCCGCAGTCCCTCTCCCACGACCATCCCCTCGTACACCTGGTCGCCCGGCGCGACGAACAGCATCCCGCGCCCCTGGATGTGCTCCAGTGCGTAGGCCGTGCACCGGCCGGGCCGGTCGGCGACGAGGGCGCCGGTCTGCCTCTCGGGGATCTCGCCCTGCCACGCGACGTGCCCGTCGAAGACGTGGTTCAGGATCCCTGTCCCCCGCGTGTCGCTCAGGAACTCCGCCCGGAAGCCGAGCAGCCCCCGGGACGGGATCCGGAACTCCATGCGGACCCGTCCGGTGCCGTGGTTCACCATCTTGCACATGCGACCCTTGCGGGCCCCGACCTTCTGCGAGACCGAATGCGCGAACCCCTCGGGGCAGTCCACGACGAGCAGCTCGATCGGCTCGAGCATCTCCCCCTCCGCGACGCGGGTGAGGATCTCCGGCCTCCCGACCGTCATCTCGTATCCTTCCCTGCGCATCATCTCGATCAGGATCGCGAGCTGCAGCTCGCCGCGGGCCGAGACGCGAAACACGTCGGGCTCGCCCCCCTCCTCCACGCGGATCGAGACGTTGGCGAGGATCTCCTTCCAGAGCCGCTCGCGGAGCTTCCTCGCGCTGACGTACTGCCCGTCGAGACCGGCGAGCGGCGAGTCGTTCCCCCGGATCTCGACCGCGATCGTCGGCTCGTCCGCCTGGAGCGGCGGGAGCGGCGCGGGCCGGTCCGGGTCCGAGACGGTCTCCCCGACCGTGGCCGACTCCACTCCGGTGATCGCCACGATCTCTCCGGCCGACGCCTCCGCGACCTCGACCCGTCTCAGCCCCTCGTAGGAGTAGAGGCCGCCGACGCGCGCGCGGGAGGTCGTCCCGTCCAGGCGGCAATGGGAGACCTCGCCCCCGGCGCGGACCGTCCCGCCGACGATCCGGCCGAGCGCCATGCGTCCGACGAAGTCGTCGTAGTCGAGCCCCGTGACGAGCAGCCGCAAAACCTCGCCCGGATCGCGGGCGGGCGGCGGAACGGACCTGAGGATCTCGTCGAAGAGCGGCGTCAGCGGCTCGTCCGGGCCGTCCACCGTCCGCCGGCACACCCCGCGGCGGGCGTCGCAGTAGAGCACCGGGAACTTGAGCTGCTCTTCTCGCGCCTCGAGGTCGATGAACAGGTCGTACACCTCATGGAGCACCTCGCGGGGTCTCGCCTCGGGCCGGTCGATCTTGGTCAGCACGACGATCGGCGCGAGCCTCGCCTCCAGGGCCTTCCGGAGCACGAACCGGGTCTGGGGAGCCGGTCCCTCCACGCAGTCCACTACGTAGAGGAATCCCTCCACCATCTTCACCGCGCGCTCGGCCTCGCCCCCGAAGTTCGCGTGGGAGGGAGTGTCCACGACCACGATACGCGCGCCCCGGTAGGCGACCGAGGCCACCTTGACCATGACCGGCAGCCCCTTCTCCCGGTCGCCGCCGAGCGACCCGAGCAGCCGCTCGCGGTCTTGCCCATGCTCCCGGAGAAGGCCGCTCTGCCAGAGCATCGCATCCACGAGCGTCGTCTTCCCGTGGTCGACGTGGGCGACGACGGCCAGATTCCGGAGATCCTCGCGTGCGACGGAGCCCATCGGAGTGCCCTCTCGGCCCGGTCAGGAAAAAGGGCCGGGAGCCAGAGCCCCCGGCCCGCGCCGCCGAAAACGATACCACCGGAAAATCGGGGACAGCAACCGATTTCAACGGGTCGCTGTCCCCGATCGCGCGTCCCCGATTACAATCGGTTCCCGTCCCCGATCCCGCGATCAAGGAGGAAGCGCATGGCGGCCCAGGACGACGACGCGGCGCTCGAGCGCATCTACGATTCGCTCGACGCCGGAGAGTACGAGAAGGCGCTCGACGACGTCGCGGCGGCGATCGACGCGCTTCCGGACGACCAGGAGGACCCCGTGCTCCGGCTCCTCGCAGGGATCGCGCTCCTCGAGCTCGACCAGCCCGGAGACGCGGCGGAGCAGCTAGCCCGCGCCGTCGAGCTCGACCCAGACGACGCGGAGTTCCGCGCCAACCTGGCGATCGCGCTCTTCCGCTCCTGCCGCTTCGACGACGCCGCCCGGGAGGCGGCTCGGGCGCTGAAGGACGACCCTTCGAGCCCCGACGCGATGCACGCGAAGGCCCTGACCCTCGAGCGGTCGGGCCGGCTCGGCGAGGCGGACGAGCTGTTCTCCCGGGCCTCGGAGATCGATCCCGAGCGCTTCCCCGCCGCGGTCCACCTGTCCCGCGACGCGTTCGACCGCGAGATCCGCCGCGCGGAGGAGAGCCTCCCCGAGGACTTCCGGAAGCATCTTCGCGAGGTGCCGATCCTCGTCGAGGACGTCCCCTCCGAGGACGTGCTCCTCGGGGAGAGTCCGCCGCTCGACCCGGAGCTCCTGGGGCTCTTCGTCGGCACCGCGCTCGCCGACCGGCAGTGGTCGGGAGGCGGCGCGGACGCGCCTCCCCGGATCCTGCTCTTCCGGCGAAACGTCGAGCGCTATGCGGCCGACGTCGAGGACCTGAGGAAGCAGATCGCCGTCACGCTCTACCACGAGCTCGGGCACTACCTGGGCCTCGACGAGGAGCAGCTCGCGGCGATCGACCTGGCCTGAGCCCCCGTCCGGCTCCTCGCGGCAGCCTCACCGCGGCCGCGGGGGCCCGGCCCCGAGCCAGCCCGCGAGGCGGTCGGCCAGGAGCTCGATCCCCTCCGCGACCTCGAGCGGATTCCCGCTCCCCAGGAACCCGGGGGTGAACAGCGTCCTCCGCTCCTCGTCCGCCACGACCTCGGCCGCGGGGACCTCCATCGTCCGCGGATCCAGCGGCCGGTCCTGCAGCCGCGCGAGAACCGTCTCCGCCAGGCCGATCACGGCGATCGGCGCGCGCCGCTCGGAGAGAGCGGAGAGGAGCGACGCGACCTCCGGCCTCAGGGGTCCTCCCCCGATCCTTCCCGGGGGAAGGAGGCAGAGGTTCTTGACCGCGCCGAGCCCCCCCGGCACGACGACGGCGTCGATCTCCTCCGGCGGGACGCTGGGCAGCGCGCGAACCGCGCCGCGCGCGAGACGAGCCGCCTCGGCCAGGACGCGCCGCGGCGCGGCCTCCCGCTCGGCCTCCGCCGTGGAATGATCCACGACGTCCTCCTGCTCCACGTCCGGAGCAAGGAACTCGACCGCGAGACCTCGCCGGGCGAGGGCGAGGGCGACGAGGACGGTCTCCTGGATCTCGGACCCGTCGTGGGCGCCGCAGCCCGCCAGGAGGACCCCGACGCGGCGCACGGTCTCAGCCCGCGTCCCGGGCCCCGCCCGGCCCCGACACGAGTCCGACCGCCCGCGCGACGATCTCCTCGACGATCCCGCCGAGCCGGCCGGAGGTCACGATCCCCGAGGCGTTCCGGTGGCCGCCGCCGCCGTACTCGGACGCCAGCCGGTACACGTCGAGCGTCCCCTTCGAGCGGAGGGAGACCTTGACCCGGCCGCCGTCGCCCTCTCGGAAGAGAAGGGCGATCCTCACGCCCTCGATCGCCAGGAGGAACGTCGTCATCTCGCTCGTGTCCACGCCGATCGCCCCGCACCTCTCGGTCATCTCGCGCGTGATCGTGACGGAAACGACGGCGCCCCCGGCGTCCAGGCGCAGCCGCGCGAGGGCCTCGCCGAGCAGCCTCGTCCAGGCCGGCGAGTTCCTCTCGTAGATCTCCCGGTAGCACCGCGCCGGCTCGACCCCGGCGGAGAGCAGCGCTCCCGCGATCTCGTGGGCGCGCGCCCGGGTCGAGTTGAACCGGAAAAACCCGGTGTCGGTGGCCAGGCCGGCGTAGAGGGCCTCGGCCATCGGCAGGTCCGGCTCCTGCCCGAGCGACCGCACGAGGTCGAAGATCATCGCCGCGGTGGCGCACTCGCGCTCGTCCAGGATGTTGTGCCGCCAAGGCGTCCCGGAAGCCGGGTGGTGGTCGATGCAGAGCACCTTCTCCGCGACGTCGAGGAGGATCGGCTCCATCCTCCCGAGGCGGTCCGGTGCCGAGTTGTCGAGCAGCACGACCAGAACCGGTCCCCGCAGGAGCGTCTCGTGGCGCCCTGGGTCGAAGACCTCGATCGCCGGCCCGCTCTCCTCGAGGTAGGCGAGATTCCTGGGCGTCGCCTCCTGGTTGACGACGCGGACGTCGGCGCCGCGGCGGAGGAGGAACCTGGCGAGGCCGATCTCGGAGCCGATCGCGTCGCCGTCGGGGTTCATGTGCGTCGTGACGACGAAGTGGTCGTGCGCCTCGACGAGCTCGCGGAACCGCGCGTGCTGCGAGGGGTCGAGCATCACGCCCCGTCCCCGGCCCCGCCGCCGTGGGGGCCGCCGCCCGCCCGGCCGCGGAGGTACGCATCCGCGCTCGCCTCGTAGACCCGGACGCCGAGAAGGATCCTCTCCCGGAGGCCCTCGTCCACCTCGCCCCGGATCTTCGCCGGCACCCCCGCCGCGACCGCGCCGGGCGGGACCTCGAACCCCTCCCGGACGACCGCACCCGCCGCCACGAGAGCCCCCTTCCCGATCCGGCAGCCGGACAGCAGGACGGCGCCCATCCCGACGAGGGCCTCGTCCTCGATCGTGCACCCGTGGATCACGCACCCGTGGCCGATCGTGACCCGGCTCCCGATGCGCACCGGGAGGTCCTCGTCGACGTGGATCACGGTGAGGTCCTGGACGTTCGTCCCCTCTCCGATCGCGATCGGCTCGAGGTCGGCCCGCAGGACGCACCCGTACCAGACCGACGACCGCGCGCCGAGGGTGACGTCCCCGACGACGACCGCGCCGGGCGCGATCCAGGCGCTCGGGTGCCGGACGAGGCGGCTCGGGAGGAGCCGGAACCGCGGCGGCAGCTCGCCTCCGCCGGGTGGCTGCGGGCTGGAGCTCACGGCGAATCCTCCGGATCCCGTGGAAGGGGCGCCCTCGAAAAAGCCGGGAAGCGTAGCCCCCCGGCACGGAGGTGTCAAGCGCGAGGGACCTTCGGGGGCTCGGGGAGATCGAGCAGGGCCTTCAGGATCCGCGCCTGGTAGTGGGCGTCGTAGTCGGCGCGGTGCACCTGGGCGGGATCTTGCGGCGGGAGCGCGAGGAGCCGCTCCAGGCTCTCCTTCGACGTTTCGTTCCACGCTACGCGGAGCCGGCCCATGGCGAGGCTCTTCGTGTCGATTCCCTTGTAGCCGAACGGGTTCTCGATCCCGTGGTGCGCGAAGTAATACGCGACGTACGACCAGTCGAACACGGCGTTGTGCCCCACGAACACCGGCCGCTCGCGCGAAGGGCGGTTCTTCTCAAGCACCCACTCCCGGAGCCGCGCCAGGCCCTCTCGGGGATCGAGCCCCTCCCGCAGCAGTCTCTCGGGGTCGAGACCGCACACCGCCATCGCCTCCGGGTCGAACCCGGGGAACACCGGCCGGAACTCGAGGTACAGCGATTCCCCGATCTCGTGGGCCCCGACCGTCTCGCGCACCGTCGTCACGCCGAGGGAGAGAAGGTTGTAGAGGGGCGGCACCGGCCCCGATGCCTCGCAGTCCACGCAGAAGTACACGAGCATGCCGGGCTCCTCAGAACATCTCCGCCGTCGTCAGGGAGACCTGGATCTTCCGGACGTCCGCCTCCCCGTCGAGAGGATACGCGAAGTCGAGGTGGAGCATGGAAGCGTGGGCCGACCGGCTCGACTGCACCCTCAGGCCGATCCCGGCGTCGCGCAGCCACCCGAGATCGGTCGTGCCGCCTCCCCCCTCGTACCAGGCCCGCCCCACGTCCACGAACGCCGCGGCACCGACGTAGAACAGCCGGAAGAAGTGCCGGTCGAAGTAGAACCGCTGCTCCGCGCTCAGCAGGACGCGCCGGTCCCCGCTCTGGTAGCGCAGGGGGTAGCCCCGGAGCCCGCTGTCCCCCCCGATCAGGAGCTGGCGCTCCGGATCCAGCCGGTGGGCGGCCTGCGCCTCGAGCGACGCCTGGAAGAGGTGCGGTCCGAAGTTCCTCTCGAGCCAGCGGACCGATCCGCCGGCGAGCACGTTCGCGAAGCCGCCCCCCTCGTGCCGCGCCGACAGCCACGCCGACGCGAGCAGCGTCTCGCGCGGCCCGAGAGAGGCTCCGAGCCGCCAGGAGCCCTCGAACAGCGTGGCGGGGCGGTCCGCGCCGAAGGCCGGGACGGCCCGGCCGATCCGGAGCCGAGCCTCCTGCGCGAGGTTGAGGTCCTCCGTCCGCTCGATCTTGTCCACGTCGCGGACCGTCACGAAGCCGTCCTCGACCGACGCGAGACCGACCCACGGATAGGAGAGCGTGCGTCCCGGAATCGGGAAGGGAACCACCTCGCCGTCCTCGGCGTCCGCGAAGCTCTCCCGGTGCCACGTCCAGCCGGTCTCCAGCCGGAGAGCCCTTCCCGCCCGAAGGCCCCGGGAGAGCCCGACCCAGGCGGACGCCCTCTCCGTGCGCTGCCGGAATCCGTAGATCGCGTCCCCGAGGTCGTAGTGGGACTCGATCCGGTCGTCGTCCTCGAAGGAAATCCCCGCGCTCCACCGCGCGTCGAGCGAGAAGAACGGCCGCTCGCAGGACAGCCGCGCCGCCCGGCCGTCGCTGTTGTCGGAGTACGCCAGGATCATTCGGACGCGCGAGGACAGGACTCCCGGGTCCATGTAACGGTACAGCTGCTCGGTGCGGTCGACGTCCTTCGTCCTCTGGATGGTCAGGTCCTTCCCGAAGCCTGCGAAGTTCGCGTCCTGGAGCCCGACCCTCAGCGTGTTCTCGCCGCCCGCGCGCCCGAACCCGAGCCCGGCCCGGAGCGTCCACACGTCGCGCGTCGCGACCTCGACATCGACCCTCGGCCCGTCCCGGGCCACGGGGCGGATCTTCGCGTCGTAGAGGAACTTCAGGCCCCGCAGGATCCTCTCCGACTCCTCCATCCGGCGGCGGGAGTACGGCTCCCCCTCTCGGAAGAGGAGCCGGCTCCGGATCACGGCCTCGCGCGTGCGGACGTGGAGGCGGTTCGCCGTCCGGAAGAGCAGGTTGTCCTCTTCCGGCAGCGACGTGTCGAAGACGTCCCCCGCCCGGATCAGGATCCTGCCGAAGACGGCCCCCTCCGCCTCCAGCGCGCGGTCGTCCGGCAGGCCCTCCCCCTCGACGGCGCCGGTCGCCGCGGGAGCCGAGGGCCGCGGCGCGGCCTCCGCCGGCACGCCGGATCCCGCCGCGAGGACGGCTGCGAGGAGCGCCGCGACCACCACCCCTCGAATATATAGGGAAAGAAGGGCGGGCCGGTCGAGAGCGCCGTCCGCGTCGATTCGAGGCGTTGATTCCCGCGCCGGACGGTGCAAGAATGGCGAACCATTGCGCCCGCCCGGCGCTCCAGTCTTCGAAGGAGGTTCGGCATGCCGGAACGCGTGACCCACGATGTCCTCATCCTGGGAGCGGGATTGGCCGGGCTCCGCGCCGCCGTGGAGATCTCCCGAAGGCTCGACGGCAAGGTCGACATCGGCATCGTGTCCAAGGTGCAGCTCATGCGGGCCCACTCGGTCTGCGCCGAGGGGGGCACGGCGGCGGTGCTGCGCCCCGACGAGGGGGACTCCCTCGAGCTCCACGCGTGGGACACCGTGAAGGGCTCGGACTTCCTGGCCGACCAGGACGTCGTGCGCCGCTTCGTGGAGACGATCCCGAGCGAGATCCTCCTGCTCGACCACTGGGGGATCCCCTGGACCCGCGACGAGCGGGGCCGGATCGCCCAGCGCCCCTTCGGAGGTCACTCGTACCCGAGGGCGACGCTGGCGGCGGACAAGACCGGCTTCTTCGAGATGCAGACTCTGTACGACACCCTGCTCCGGTACCGCTGCTTCACCCGGTACGACGAGCTCTTCATCACCGACATCCTGGCCGAGGACGGCCGGTTCTCGGCGCTGCTCGGGATCCACGCGCCGAGCGGCGAGACGGTGATCCTCCAGGCGAAGGCCCTGCTGATCGCCTCCGGCGGCGGCGGGACGCTCTACGGCTTCACGACGTACTCGCAGACCGTCACCGGCGACGGCATGGCGATGGCGTACCGGACCGGCCTCCCGCTCGAGGACATGGAGTTCCTCCAGTTCCACCCGACGGGGCTCGTCCCCTCGGGGATCCTCATGACCGAGGCCTGCCGCGGCGAGGGCGGCTACCTGACGAACTCCAAGGGCGAGCGCTTCATGGAGCGCTACGCGAAGTCGAAGATGGAGCTGGCGCCGCGCGACATGGTGTCGCGCGCCGAGACGACCGAGATCCTGGAAGGCCGGGGGATCGAGGGATCCGACGGCCTCGGCTGCCTGAACCTCGACCTGACCCACCTGGGAGCCGACCGGATCAACACGCGCCTGCCGCTCATCCGCGAGGTCTGCATCAAGTTCCTCGACCTCGATCCGATCCTCCGGCCGATCCCGATCCGGCCCGTCGCCCACTACTCCATGGGGGGCATCGAGACGGACATCGAGGGGGCCACGCGGATCCCGGGGATCTGGGCGGCGGGAGAAGCCGCCTGCGTCTCGCTGCACGGCGCGAACCGGCTGGGCTCGAACTCCACGGCCGAGTGCCTGGTCTGGGGCGGCATCGCGGGAGAGCGGATCGCCCGCGGGCTCGCCGGGGCGCTGCGCGCCCCCGCTCCGCCCTCGGCGGCGGCGCTCCGCGATGCGGAGGGGAGAAACGAGGCGATCCTCCGGCGCGAGGGGGACGAGAACCTGTACGACCTGCGGAGGGATCTGCGCGCCGCCATGGACCGGAACGTCGGCGTGTTCCGCACCGGCGAGGGGCTCTCCGAGGCGCTCGCGACGATCCGGGACATCCGGGCGCGGAGCGCAAGAGCGCCCGTCCGGGACAAGGGGAAGCTCTACAACTCGAACCTCTTCCACGCCCTCGAGCTCGAGAACCTCGTCGACCTCGCCGAGATCACCGTCCTGGGGGCCCTCGCGAGGCAGGAGTCCCGTGGCGCCCACGCCCGCCGCGACTTCCCGAACCGGGACGACGAGCGATGGCTCAAGCACACGCTCGCCTGGAAGACCGACTCCGGGCCGCGACTCGACTACAAGCCGGTGACCATCGACATGTGGAAGCCGGTGGAGCGGAAGTACTGACGGACGGGGCCGGGGGGCGCGAGCGCCCCTCCCGGCCGCGCTCGGGGAGGACGCGCAATGCTGAAGGTCCAGGGACATCCCAACCGACTGGGGGTCCGCGGGTGGGCCGTCGGGGGCCGCTGGGGCCTCGAGCGGTATCTCTACACCCTGCACCGGCTCACGGGGGTGGGGCTGATCCTCTACCTCCTCCTGCACATCCTGGTGACGTCGTCCCGCGCGTTCGGCCAGGCCGCCTGGGAGGCAGCGATGGGGCGGGTCTCGGGGCCGGTGTTCCACGCCGGCGAGTACCTGGTGTTCGCCGCCTTCGCGTTCCACGCGATGAACGGGATCCGGCTTGTCCTCGTGGAGCTGGGATTCGGCGTCGGAAAACCGATCGAGCCCGTGTACCCGTACAAGACGTCGGTCGACTTCCAGAGGTCGCTCGCCGTCGGGTCGCTCGTGCTCGCGGGGGTCCTCCTCGTGCTCGGGACCCTCGACTTCTTCGTTCTGGACTAGGAGGCGGGCCGTGATGCGCGATCAGAAGCTCTGGACCTGGCACGTTCTGGCCGGCCTCGTGATCCTCGTCTTCCTCGGCCTCCACATGACCGTCATGCATCTCGACAAGATCTTCGAGGCGGAGACCCTGAACCCGTCCGACGGCAAGCCGATCGACTGGGCGAACGTCGTAGCGCGGGGCAAGACCCTCTTCTTCCCCGCCACGTACGTCGTCCTGCTCGCGGCGGCGCTTTTCCACGGGCTGTACGGGCTGAGGGGCATTCTGCTCGAACTCGGGCCCGCGGCCGGGATCCAGAGGGCGATCTCCGTGCTGTTCGTCCTGGTCGGCGCGGGGCTCTTCGTGTTCGGAACCTGGGCGGCCATCATGAGCCACGGCCTGGCGAAGGCGCTTTGAGGGCGAGACGATGAGCGACGCGAAGCAGATCCTCTACCGGGTCCGGCGCTACGACCCCGCGCGGGACGGGGCGCCGCGCTGGCAGGATTTCACGATCCCGCGGACGCCGGGCATGACGGTGCTCGACGGCCTCTGGACGATCAAGCAGACGCTCGACGCCACCCTGGCCTGGCGCGCGTCGTGCCGGATGGGCGTCTGCGGCTCCTGCGGCATGCTGGTCAACGGGCGGCCGCGCCTCGCGTGCAACACGCAGGTGTCGGAGCTCGGCGCCGACGTCGTGGCCCTGGCCCCGCTGCCCAACTTCGACATCATCCGCGATCTCGTCCCGGACCTGGCGCCCGCGTTCGACGCGCACCAGGCACTGATGCCCTTCATCGTCCGCGAGGACGTCCAGGAGAGGGAGAACCCGACCGGGGAGTTCGGCCAATCCGCGGAGGAGCTCGAGCACTATCTGCAGTTCTCGTACTGCATCAAGTGCGGCTGCTGCATGGCGGCGTGCCCGACCTACGCGACCGACCCCTCGTACTCCGGTCCGATGCCGCTCGCCCAGGCGCACCGCTACAACGCCGACACCCGCGACGAGGGGTTCCGGAACCGCAAGGAGACCCTCGCGGGCGAGCGCGGTCCGTGGCGGTGCCACTTCGCGGGCGAGTGCTCGCGGGTCTGCCCGAAGGGGGTGGACCCTGCGAAGGCGATCCAGCTCATGAAGCGGGAGCTGGTGCTCGACTACCTCCGGCTGCGGCGGGCTCACGCGTCGGCGCCGGTCGCGCCGAAGCCGAAAGACGGCAAGCGCCGCCCCGACGTCCCCGACGCCCCGGCACGCACCGTGTGAGCGCGCGCCCCGCCCGCCGTCTTCCGCTGCCTTCGCGCGAGGCGGCGCGGCGCGCCGCACGGCCTCGAGCGCGGCGCGGCCCGCGGGCGCCGCGCTCGGTCGCGACCGGCCTCGACGAGCTCCTCGCGGCGGGCCCCCGGGCCGCGGGCCTCCGAGAAGGGGCCCGCCTCGGGCTGGTCGTCCACGCGGCGTCCGTCGACCGCCTCGCGAGACACGCCGTCGACGTCCTTGCGGCGACCGCCCGCTTCGTTCCGGTCCGTCTCTTCGCCCCCGAGCACGGCCATCGAGGAGAAGCCCAGGACATGGAGGCGGTCCCGGAGACGAGCGATCCGGGCAGCGGCCTTCCGGTCGTCAGCCTGTACGGGCGCACCGCCTCGAGTCTCAGGCCGCGCCCCGAGCACCTCGACGGCCTGGACGCGATCGTCTGGGATCTCCAGGACGTCGGGAGCCGCTACTACACGTTCGTCTACACGCTCTCGCACGTCATGGAGGCGGCCGCGGCCGTCCGAATCCCGGTGGTCGTCCTCGACCGGCCGAACCCGATCGGCGGGACGGGGATCGAGGGGCCGGTCCTGGATCCTTCCCTCGCCTCCTTCGTGGGGCGGTATCCGGTCCCGGTCCGGCACGGCATGACCGCCGGGGAGCTGGCGGGGCTGTTCCACGGCGCCTTCGGGATCGACTGCGACCTGCGGGTCGTCCCGATGCACGGCTACCGCAGGTGGATGCACTTCGAGGACACGGGGCTCCCGTGGGTCGCGCCGTCGCCGAACATGCCCGCGGTCGCGACCGCGAGGGTGTACCCCGGCGGCTGCCTGATCGAGGGGACGAACCTCTCGGAAGGCCGGGGAACGACCCGTCCCTTCGAGCTCGTCGGCGCCCCGTGGCTCGACGGCCGCCGTCTTGCGGCGACGCTCGCGGCGGAGAGCCTGCCGGGGGCGCTCTTCCGGGGCGCCTCCTTCCGGCCGATGTTCCACAAGCATGCGGGGAAGGTCTGCGACGGGGTCCAGGTCCACGTCTCGGACCGCGAGACCTTCCGGCCGTTCGCCACCTACCTCGCCCTCTTGCGGGAGGCGCGGCTCCTCTCGCCGGACTCGTTCGACTGGCGTCGCGAGCCCTACGAGTTCGAATCGTCGCGGCTGGCGATCGACCTGCTGCTCGGCGTGCCCGGGCTTCGCGAGGCCCTGGAGCGAGGAGAGGAGCTGCGTGCGATGGAAGCTTCCTGGCTTCCCGCGCTCCGCGAGTTCGAGAGACTGAGGCGCCGCTTCCTGCTCTATCCGGCCTGAGGAGATTCCCGCGGCGCGCGCCGCTTCGAACATCGGCGGGGCCGAGTGTCCAGGACACTCGGCCCGCCTTTTCCCGGGCCCGATTTGCGCGGAAGGGAGGGGGGACTCCTCCACGCTCGAACCCGGCTCATCGTGCCGGCGCGGCGGCCTTGGGGGAACCGCCGTCCGATCAGCACCCTTACTGTACGACCTTCCGCGCGTTTCGCCGCGGCATGCGGGCGTTTTCAGCGGACGCCGCGACCGCAGCCCGATACCGCCCGGGAGCCGGCGGGAAATGGGCGGTGTCGCGGCGACCGCGAGCGGACGCGTCCCGCGTCGGAGAAACGCGGGGGATGTTGTATCCTCATCCTCGCGACGATCCTGTCTCGGGAAAGGAGGCGCGATGGCGGATCAACCGCAGGGCTGCGCGCGCGTGACCGGGACCGTCGCCGGCGAGAAGCCGGCCGGCGGCCCGCCTCCGGATCGACCGCTGGAGACGAGGGGGACGACCATGACGGCACGTGTCGGACAGAAGGCGCCGGACTTCACGGCTCCGGCCTACCACAAGGGCGGCTTCACGAGCGTGAAGCTCTCGGACTTCGCGGGGAAATGGCTGCTCCTGTGCTTCTACCCCGGCGACTTCACCTTCGTCTGAGCGACGGAAGTGTCGGCGGTCGCCGACAAGTACTCCGAGCTCCAGAAGCTGGGCGTCGAGGTCCTCTCCGTCAGCGTGGACAGCCACTTCGTGCACAAGATGTGGAACGACCACGAGCTCTCCCGGATGGTCGAGGGCGGGGTCCCGTTCCCCATGGTCTCGGACCAGGCCGGGAACGTCGGGCGCGCGTACGGCGTCTGGGACGAGAACCAGGGGATCGAGCTGCGCGGCCGCTTCCTGATCGACCCCGACGGCGTGATCCAGGCCATGGAGGTGCTCACGCCGCCGGTCGGAAGGAGGCTGGCCGAGACGGTGCGCCAGATCCACGCCTTCCAGCACGTCCGCAGGTCGAAGGGGACCGAGGCGACGCCGGCCGGCTGGGAGCCGGGGCAACCGACGCTGAAGCCGGGCCCCGCGCTCGTCGGCAAGGTCTGGGAGGTCTGGAAGCCGGGCGCGGAGAAGTAGCGGCGGGAGCGGAAGCGAGATCCGGGAGGAAGTGATGATCGCGACGGTCGGCCTCCTCGGCCGGCGCCGGTGGGCGGGTGCCGTCCTGCTGGTCGCTGTGCTCTCCCCCGCGGTCGCCGCGGAATCGCGGCAACCCGAGGAATCCTGGAAGAAGACGACGCGGCGGTGGACCGAGACGGTCGAGCCCGGCCGGCGGCTGCTGCTCGTCAACCCCCACGGCGACGTCTACGCACGGTTCGGGGGGTACGAGAACCAGGTGGAGTTCGTGGCGACGGTCCAGCGGATCGAGACGAGCCAGCCGGAGCTGGGCATCCGCTTCGCGAAGGTCGAAGAAGGCCTCGACGCGATCGTGGCGCCCGAGGCTCCGTCCGATCCGGCGGCCCCGCCCGTCTCCGGGACCGAGAGCACCCGCGACCGCATGGACCTGGCCGTCTTCGTGCCCAAGGGAGTGGCGCTCCGCGTCCGCACCGCGGAAGGGGGCATGGAGATCAAGGGACTGCAGAGCGATCTCGACGCGGAGTCGGAGAAGGGCGAGATCCGGATCTCCAAGGTCCGAGGGCGCGTCCAGGCCCGGAGCGAGCGGGGACAGATCGTCGCGATGCTGGAGACCGGGGTCACGAAGGAGCGCCAGGAGTTCTCCACGCGGACCGGGGACATCGCCGTTCATCTCTGGGAGGACGCGAACGCCGACGTCCGGATGGCGACGTCGGGTCAGATCGGCACCGACTTCTCCCTGCAGGTGGAGCGCCGCCGCTTCGAGGAGCCGGGGAAGCTCGCGCTCGCCGTCGTCGGGAAAGGCGGGCCGGAGATCTCCCTCGTCAGCAAGCGCGGGAACCTCCGCCTACTCTGGATGCCCCGGCACTTCAAGCGGGACGCCGAGGAGAAGCCCCCCGAGGGCGCGCCCGCGAGGTGAGCGGCCGGAAGGATCTCCCGGCCGCCCCCTCGCGCTCTCTCCCTCAGCGGCTCACCTCGCCGGCTCGACCGGCGGCATCGTCAGGACCCCGGGCGACTCCAGGAGGCCCGCCCGGCTCGCGGCCAGGACCCAGGGGCGGACCGCCGCCAGCACCCGGGCCAGGACCACCGCCTCGGCCTTGCTCTCGCTGCTCTCGCGCCCCTTGTCGAGGAGCATCTCGATCGTGGACTTCTCGCGCGGGAACATCTTGAGCCGGATCTTCGCGTCCGCGGGCAGGCCGATCGCCTCGCGCGCCGCCTTCATGGCGGCGGGATAGCCGCCGAGCTCGTCCACGAGACCCAGCCGCTGCGCGTCCTCGCCCGTCCAGATGCGCCCCTTCGCGATCTCGAGCACCTTCTCCCGCGGGAGCTTGCGTCCGGCCGCCACCTTCCCCGTGAAGTCCTCGTAGACCCGGTCCAGCCAGCCCTCGAACTTCGCCCACTGCTCCGGCGTGTAGTCGTGGAACGAGCTCCACATGCTGCTCTGCGGCCCGGTCCCGACGTCGTCCCACGTGAGGCCGATCTTCTCCCACATCGCCCGCGTCAGCATCTTCCCGCCGAGCACGCCGATCGAGGCGGTGATCGTCCCGGGCTGCGCGACGATCTTGTCGGCCGCCATGGCGACGAAGTAGCCTCCCGAGCCGGCGACGTCCCCCATCGACACGATCACGGGCTTGCCGGCTTTCTTCGCCCTCAGCGTCTCCCGGTAGATCGTGTCGGAGGCCACGTACGACCCCCCCGGGCTGTCCACGCGGAAGAGGATCGCCTTGACCTGATCGTCTTCGATCGCGGCCCTGAAGGCCGCGGAGACGGTGTCCGAACCCATCGACGGGCTCCCGAACATCGGGTCGAACTTGCTCTCGCCGCGGACCACCGTGCCGACGCCGTAGATCAACGCGACGGTCGTTCCCTTGCGGTGCGGACGGCCGGCGCGCTCGAGGTACTTCGAGAGGAACAGCAGCTTCGCGTCCTTTCCGACCTTCTCCCGGACCTTCGCGTAGACCTCGTCTCGGTAGGCCATCGAGTCCACGAGCCCGGCGCGGAGCGCCTCCTCGCCGAGGAAGGGTCCCCGGTCGCACAGGGACCGCACGCGGTCCTCCGGGAGCTTCCTGCCCTCGACGATCCCCCGGACGACCTGTCCGAACATGGAGTGCATGAGCGCGGCCGTGGCCTCGCGGTGGGCGTCCGTGAACCTCGTCTCCGTGAACAGGTTCATCGCGTTCTTGTACTCGTAGCGATGGTCCATCCGCGGGACGACGCCGAGCTTGTCGAGGGTGCCCCGCACGAACGGCGTCTCGGTGAGGAAGCCCGTCAGGCCGATGTCGCCCGAGGGCTGCAGGTGGATCTCGTCGAAGGCCGTGGCGAGGTAGTACCCGACGTTGCCCGGGCCGAACTCCCCGAACGTCTCCGACCAGGCGACGGCCCGCTTCCCCTTCGCCCGGAAGGCGAGCACGGCGTCGCGCAGCTCCTGCGCCTGGGCGAGCCCCATGCCTCCGCCCCCGATCCGCGCCACGAGCGCGACGACGCGCTCGTCCTCTCCCGCCTGCTCCAGCGCCTCGACGGCGTCGCGGAGGACGGGCGCCTTGCCGAGCACGACCTTCGCGACCGGATCGGCGGGGACGTACTCCGCGAATCCCTGCTCGAAGTCGGCCTCGAGAATCGTGCTCGCGGGGACCGTGCCCTTCCCCGACCAGGCGGCGACCGCCGCTACGAGAGCCACGATCGCGATCAGGAGCGCAAGCCCCCCGACGATCGCGAGGACAGCCACCACCGCCTTCCTCATGGGATCTCCCCCCGCCGAGCGGGAGCGGCCGCCGTACAGGCGGCACGTCCCGGGCGTGCACCGAATTCTACGCCACGGAGAGGGATCGGTTGCAGGGGAGCGGAAAGCGGTCCGCCGGCGCCGCTATTCGGAGCGACGGGTTCCGACGCCCGCGGCGTCCTCCGCCACGCCGGCGCGGGCCGACAGCTCGGCCAGGAGACCCCGGAGCTCGAGGATGTCGCGGTCCTCCCTCGGATAGAAGAGGGCGCCGCAGACGGCTCCCGCGCAGGGCCCCGGCGTGACGTGCATCACCAGGAGGTCGCCCTCGATCACGCGGTGGGCGATCGTGACGCTGACGCCATCGAGGCGGCATCCCGCCTCGAGGCCCGGCAGCTCGTGAGCGAGCCGGAACGACAGTCCCGCGGCGCTCAGGTCGTGCAGGGGCATCCGGCAGAGATGCCCGCCGGGGTCGGGGTAGCCGAATGCGACGAGGCCGTCTCCCGTCTCCCCGATCCGGAACCGATTGTGAAGGCGGCGGCACACGGGAGGTCGCATCGTCGCTCCTTGACAGCCCGACCCGGGAGAATCTAGCTCCTCGGGCCCGCTCCGACCAGGGGCCGGCCGCCGGGTACCCGCTCTCCCCCGCGTCATACCGCGTCCCTCGGCGTCCGGACCCCGGCGAGGACGCCCCGCGTGCGAGCGGCCAGGTCCGCCCAGCGACCCAGCGGGAGATCGATCCTCGCGAGCGCGGCGGGGGGGAGAGGCACCCTGCGGCCCGTCAGGGCCTGCACGAGATCCTCGAGACCGGGGTTGTGGCCGACCAGCATCACGACCCCCGCGGGCTCGGGCACCTCCCGGAGCGCCGCGGCCAGCCCCGCGGGGTCCGCGAGGTAGAGGCGGGGCTCGGGGAGGATCGGCCCGGAGACCCCCGCCCCGCGCGCGGCGCGCTCCGCCGTGTCCCTCGCCCGCAAGGCGGTCGAGCAGAGGATCCGGTCGGGAACCGGTCCCTCCCGGGCGAGCAGCAGCCCGATCCGCCGCGCGTCCGCCCGCCCGCTCTCGGTCAAGGGGCGGTCGTGATCGCCGGCGCCGGGCTCCTCGCGCTCCGACCTCCCGTGCCGCAGCAGGAGGAGCGTCTTCGGGCGCGGACCGCCCTTCATAGCAGGCCGAGCTCGACGCCGACGCGCCGGAACGCGTCGCACGCGAAGTCGAGATCCTCTCTCGTGTGCGCCGCCGAGATCTGGCAGCGGACGCGCGCCGTCCCCTGCGGCACGACCGGGTAGCCGAACCCGGTGACGAAGACGCCGCGGTCCAGGAGCTTCTCGCTGCACAGGATCGCCTTGGAGGTCTCCCCGAGCAGGATCGGCACGATCGGCGTGTCCCCCTCCATCGGGCGGAAGCCGATCTCCAGGAGGCGCTCCCGGAAGTAGCGCGTGTTCCCGTGGAGCCTCGCGACGGCCTCCGGATGCGCCTCGATCCACCGGAGCGCGGCGAGGGCGCCTCCCGCGACCGCGGGCGGGAGCGCGTTCGAGAAGAGCTGCGGCCGGGAGCGCTGCACCAGGTAGTCCACGACCTCCTCGGGGCCGGCGGTGAAGCCTCCGGCGGCGCCGCCCAGCGCCTTCCCCAGCGTGGACGTCACGAGGTCGACCTGGCCGAGCATCCCGTGGTGCTCGGCCGTGCCTCGGCCCCCGGGCCCGAGCACTCCGGTCGCGTGCGAATCGTCCACCCACACGACGGCGTCGTGCTCCCGGGCCAGATCGAGGATGTCCGGGAGCCTCGCCGTGTCGCCGTCCATGCTGAAGACTCCGTCGGTCACGACGAGGCGGGTCCTGAAGGTCCGCGTCTCCCGGAGCGCCTCCCGCAGCGCGACCATGTCGGAATGGGAGTAGACCCTGCGCTGCGCCCGGCACAGCCTCACGCTGTCGATGATGCTCGCGTGGTTGAGGGCGTCGCTGATGACGACGTCCTCCTCGTCGAGGATGCTTGCGGGAAGCCCCTCGTTCGCGTTCCAGCACGACACGTAGGTGAGGGACGCCGCGGCGCCTACGAACCGGGCCAGCGCGCCCTCGAGCTCCCGGTGGATCGCGAGGGTCCCGCAGATGAAGCGTACGGAAGCGGTGCCGGCGCCGTAGCGATCGAGGGCGGCCTTCGCCCCGGCGACGACCTCCGGATGGGAGGCGAGGCCCAGGTAGTTGTTGGAGGACAGGACGAGGACCTCGCCCCGCCCCTCCATCCGGACCCTCACCCCCTGCGGCCCCTCGAGGTGGTTGAGGCGCTTGTACACCCCCTCCTCGCGGAACCGCGCGTTCTGCGCTCCGAGCCTCCGGGCGAGCCCCTCGTCCATCGCGCTCCCCGCGGGCGCCGTCCGAGCCCTGCCCGCGGTCAGTTGCCGTACCTCGCGACGATTCCCTTCTTGTCGAGGCCCAGGATCCCGTACTTCTCCCCGACCCTCCGGAATGCCTCGACCGCCTTCTCGAGCTCCGGGATGTCGTGGTCGGCCGACATCTGCGTCCGGATCCGGGCTTGCCCCGCGGGAACGACGGGGAAGAAGAACCCGACGACGTACACGCCCTCGCGGAACAGGTCGCGCGCGACGTCCTGCGAGAGCTTGGCGTTGAACAGCATGATCGGGACGATCGGGCTCTCGCCGTCCTTGATCACGAAGCCCGCCTCGCGGATCGCCTTCCTCCAGAACTTCGTGTTCTCCTCGAGCTTGTCGCGGCGCTCGGTCGTGCGGCTCAGGATCTCGAGCACCTTGAGGGCGGCGCAGGCGATCGGCGGAGGCACCGCGTTGCTGAACAGATAGGGCCTCGCCCGCTGGCGGCACAGCTCGACGATCTCCTTTCGGCCGGACACGCAGCCGCCGCTGGCGCCGCCGAGCCCCTTGCCGAGCGTCGTCGTGATGATGTCGATCTTCCCCAGCACGCCGAAGTGCTCGTGCGTGCCGCGCCCGGTCTTCCCGATGAAGCCGCTCGCGTGGCTGTCGTCGACGAACACCATCGCGCCGTGCTTCTCCGCCAGCTCGCAGATCCGGTCGAGGGGCGCGAGGTCGCCGTCCATCGAGAACACGCCGTCGGTCACGATCAGGCGGATCCTCTTGTCCTGGTGCTCCTCGAGCTTCGACTCGAGGTGCCCCATGTCCGCGTGCTTGTAGGAATCCTGCACCGCCTTGCAGAGCCGGATGCCGTCGATGATGCTCGCGTGGACGAGACGGTCCGAGATGATGACGTCCTCGGGGCCGAGCACCGCCTCGAACACCCCGGCGTTCGCGTCCATGCAGCTCGGGAACAGGATCGTGTCCTCGGTCCCCAGGAAGCTCGTGATCGCGCTCTCGAGATCCCGATGGAGGTCCTGCGTCCCGCAGATGAACCGGACGCTCGACATGCCGTATCCGCGCTCGTCGAGACCCCGGTGCGCGGCTGCGATCACCTCGGGATGGCTCGACAGCCCGAGGTAGTTGTTCGAGCAGAGGTTCAGGACCTTCCTCGGGGCTTCGCCGCTCGGGTACTCGACGAGGATCCCGGACGACTGGGGAGAGTGGATGAACCGCTCCTCCTTGAAGAGGCCCTGGCCCCGGATGCTCTCGATCTCGCGCGCGAAGGCCTCCCGCGCCGCGCCCGGGTACGCCATGATCAGGCCTCCTTCCGGAAGCGGGCGATCAGATCCAGGATCCGGCTCACGGTGTCGAACGCCTCCGGCGTCGCGTCCGCGTCCGGGATGCTGATCGAGTACTTCTTCTCGAGGAAGCGCTTCAGGCTCACCATGCTGAAGCTGTCCACGATGCCGCTGCTGATCAGGGGAGTGTTCTCGTCGAGCCGGATCTCCTCGGCCTCCTCGTCGTCGAGGTACTCTCTCCGGATGTAGTCCAGAATGACGTCCTTCATGAATCGTCTCCTCTCGGGACGAGGGGGGGGCTCCCTCACTCGTCGTCCAGCGTGCTCGTGTCCCCGATCTCGATTCCGGCCTCCTTGGCCTTGAGCATCCGGCGCATGATCTTCCCGCTGCGCGTTTTCGGAAGCTTCTCGACGAACTCGATCTCCTGCGGCATGGCGAGCGGCGACAGGCGCTTCCGGATGAAGTTCATGATGTCGAGCTCGAGATCCGAGCTCGCCCCGTGCCCCGGACGGAGGGCGACGAACGCCTTGACGACCTCCATGTTGATCGGGTCGGGCTTGCCGATCGCCGCCGACTCCGCCACCGCCGGGTGCTCGAGGAGGGCGCTCTCGATCTCGAACGGGCCGACCAGGTGTCCCCCGGTGTTGATCACGTCGTCGTCGCGGCCGGAGAACCAGAAGTACCCCTCGGAGTCCAGGCTCGCCCGATCCCCGCAGATGTACCAGCCGTTGAGGAACTTCTTCAGGTACGTGGCGGTGTTGTTCCAGTAGGTCCGCATCATGCTGGGCCACGGGGGACGGACGGCGATCATGCCGACCCGGCCGGCCTCCCGGATCGGCACGCCGGTCACCGGGTCCACGACGGCGGCATCGAGCGCCGGGAACGGCCGGCCCATGCTCCCCGGCTTCACCGGCATGCCCGGAAGGTTCGTGATCACGATCGACCCGGTCTCGGTCTGCCAGAACGTGTCGTGGAAGTCGAGGCCGAACGCCTCGCGTCCCCAGTGGACGGCCTCGGGGTTCAGGGGCTCCCCGACGGAGCACATGTGCCGGAGCGCCGAGAGGTCCCTGCGCCGGACCGGATCGACCCCGTCCTTCATCAGCATCCGGATCGCCGTCGGCGCCGTGTACCAGACGGTCACCCGGTGCTTCTCCATCGTCTCGTACCAACGGTCGCTCGAGAAGCCCGCGTCCAGCACCACCTGGGTCGCCCCGAGCGCCCAGGGCGCCAGGATCCCGTAGCTCGTCCCGGTGACCCAGCCCGGATCGGCCGTGCACCAGTAGACGTCGTCGTCCCGGATGTCCAGCACGAGCTTGGCCGTCAGGTACTGCGCAAAGATGCTGGAGTGCACGTGCAGGGCGCCCTTGGGCCTCCCGGTCGTTCCGCTCGTGTAGTGGAGCACGCTCGGGCTCTCGGCGTAGGTCGGAGCCGGCGGAAAGTCGTCGCGGGCATGATCCTCCATCGAGTAGGCGACCTCCCCCTCGCGGAGCTTCCTCTTCGTCTCGTCGTGGTCCACGACGACGACGAGCCGGAGGTCCGGCAGCTTGTCGCGAACCTTCCGGACCTTGCCGAGGTGCTTGTGCTGCGTGATGCAGACCGCGGCCTTGCTGTCGTCCGCCCGCTGGAAGAACGCCTCCTCGCCGAACGCCGAGAAGAGCGGCTGCACGATCGCGCCGAGCTTCAGGATCCCCACGAACGAGATGTACAGCTCGGGGACCCGCTCGAGGAAGACGCACACGCGGTCCAGGCTCTTCACGCCGTGCGACGCGAGGAACTCGGCCCATCCGTTGCCCAGCCGCGTCACGTCGCGGTACGTGAACCGGCGGACGTGGCCCCCGTGGTCCTCGTGAATCAACGCGAGCTTCTCGCCCCTTCCGAGCTCGAGATTGCGGTCGGCACAGACGTATCCGAGGTTGATCGTGCCGCCGTTCACGAACCCCAGCTCCCGCTTCGCGGCGTCCCAGGTGATCTCGCGCCTCATGCGCTCGTAATCGAAGTGGCTCCCCACGACGTTCGCTCCTCCCGATCGGACGTGCCCAGGAAGTGGAAACGCTAGCACACGGAGGAGCGGCGCGAAACGGGGGCGGGAAGGAACCGGGGACGCCGGCGGGAGGCGGGTCCGGTCAGGCGTCCTTGAGGCCCAGGAACTCCTTCATCTGTCCCACGAGATAGTCGAAGTGCTGCGGATCCGCCGGGACGAGACGGTACTCGTTGATCACCCGGACCTGCATGCCGAGCCACTCGCGCCAGCACCGCGCGCAGACGCGCTCGCTCACCAGGACGCCGATCTCTCCGGGCAGCGGCGGCTTCTCGAGCGCCGGCCCTTCTTCGCCGCATCGGGCGCAGGTGACCGCGGCCATCGGCTCCCCCTGCCCCCGCGGGCCGGGGGCGCTCCATGGGGACCTACCTTAGAGCGTCCCCCGCGCCCGTGCAAGCGGGTATCATGGGCCGCGCCCGCGATGCCGCGCCCGCTCCGACCCGGTGCGGGGGCGCGGGCGCGAGGCCGAGGTGGCGATGGCCGACGACAAGAAGGAGATCCCGATCAAGATTCCGGACGACGTCCTCCGCGGGGCCTACGCGAACCAGATGGTCGTCGCGCACACGCGAGAGGAGTTCCTCCTCGACTTCATCAATCTCTTCCCGCCGGGGGGGGTCGTCACCGCGAGGATCCTGGTCAGCCCGGGACACCTGAAGCGAATGATCCGCGCCCTCGCGGACAACCTCGGGCGGTACGAGGCAAAGTTCGGGCCGGTCCCGGAGGCCGCCCCGCCGCACGGGGAGTCGTTCCAGAACTGAGCAGGTTCCCGGGGGGTCAGTCGGCGGCGTGCCGCACCCGCGCCGGAGTGCGGACGCCCGCGGCGACGGCGTGGGCCTCGGCCGCGGACCGCTCGAGCGCCTCCGGGCTCAGGCCCGCCTCCGCCAGCAGCCCGGCGCGCGAGCCGTGGGGGAGGAACGCGTCGGGGAGCCCCATCCGGACCACCCCCTCGAGCGGGAACCCCGAGGCGGCCAGGGCGTCGAGCACGCCCTCGCCGAACCCGCCCGGCACGGCGTTCTCCTCGACCGTGACGAGGACCGGGCAGGAAGCCCGCATCCGGGCCAGCACCTCGAGATCGATCGGCTTGACGAACCGGCAGTTGACGACCGCCGCGTCCATGCCGCGGACCGCCAGCAGGCGCCTCGCCTCGAGCGCGGTCTCGACCATCGCCCCGACCGCGAGGAACGCGACGTCGCGCCCCTCCCGGAGCACCTCCCAGGACCCGATCGGCAACGAGCGCGGACGGGAGGAGGTGTCCAGCCCTTCCGGAACCACGTCCCGGGGAAAGCGGATCGCGAACGGCGCCGCTTCCTGCGCGAGCGCCGTGAACAGCAGATCCCGAAGCTCGTTCCCGTCCCGCGGCGCCGCCACGACCATGCCCGGGACGGACCGCAGGTAGCTCAGGTCGAGCGCGCCGTGGTGCGTCGGGCCGTCCGCGCCGACGAGGCCCGCCCGATCCACGGCGAACACGACCGGCAGGCCCTGGAGGGCGACGTCGTGCAGGATCTGGTCGTAGGCGCGCTGGAGGAACGTCGAGTAGATCGTCACGACGGGCCGCGCGCCGTCGCAGGCCAGGCCCGCGGCGAAGCAGACGGCGTGGCCCTCCGCGATGCCGACGTCGAAGAATCGGTCGGGATACCGGTCGCGGAACGCCGCCAGCCCGGTCCCCGACGCCATCGCGGCGGTGATCGCGACCATCCTCGGGTACGTCTCGGCCGCCTCGAGCATCGCCTCGCCGAACGCCTCGGTGAAGGACGAGCCAGGGGAGATCGCGGCGATCGGCTCTCCCGTGCGGCGGTCGAACGGCTGCACGCCGTGGAACGACTCGTCGTCCACCTCGGCGGCGGGAAGCCCCTTCCCCTTCCGCGTCAGGACGTGCAGGAGAACCGGGCCCGGGCGCTCGAGCACCTTCGGGATCAGGTCGAGCAGGAGATCGAGGTCGTGCCCGTCCACGGGGCCGAAGTAGTTGAAGCCTAGCGCCTGGAACAGCCCGCCGGGCGCCAGGGCGCTGTTCACGGCGGCCTCGAGCCTCTCCGCGATCTCGCGCATCTGGGGTCCCTTCGGGAGCCTGCGGAGCAGGTTCAGGCTCTCGTCGCGGATCTTCTTGATGCGCGGGTTGGTCTTGATGCTCGTCAGGTACTGCGCGATCGCGCCGACGTTCGGCGCGATCGACATCCCGTTGTCGTTGAGCACGACGAGGAGATCCCTCCCCGAGTGCCCCGCGTTGTTGAGCGCCTCGTACGCGAGCCCTCCCGTGATCGCCCCGTCTCCGACGACGGCGGCGACCCGGTAGCGCAGCCCGGCGAGGTCCCGGGCCGTCGCCATGCCCAGGGCCCCGGAGATCGCGGTCGAGGCGTGGCCCGCGCCGAAGGCGTCGTAGCGGCTCTCCTCCCGCCTCAGGAATCCGGAGATCCCGTCCCTCTGCCGGATCGTCCAGAGAGCCTCCCTCCGCCCGGTCAGGATCTTGTGGACGTAGGCCTGGTGCCCCGTGTCCCAGACGATCCGGTCCTCGGGCAGGTCGAGACAGGTCTCGAGGGCGACCGTCAGCTCGACCACCCCGAGGCTCGCCCCGAGGTGGCCGCCCTTCTGGGACACGACGTCGATCACGAACTCCCGCGCCTCCGCGCAGAGCGCGCGGAGATCCTCGCGGGACAGGCGCTTGAGGTCGGAGGGCGCGGACACCCTCTCGAGGACGCTCTCCCTCCCCCGCCCGGCGACCTCCGGGTCGATCTTCGCGGGCTCCGCGCGCCGCCGGCCGCGAACGGTTCGCTGCATCGGGTCGCACTCCCTCTCGCCGGGTCCTCTCCCGGCCCCACTCTATCGGAGCCCGCTCGGAGCCGCTAGGGCGCCGCGCGGGGCTTCCCGGCGGCGGGTGATCTCGAGCATCCTCTCGAGCGCGAGCCTCGCGCCGGCGGCCACGCCGTCGGGGACGGTGACCTCGTGGACGGCCCTCCCCGCGGCCAGCTCGTCGAGGGTGAAGAGCAGGTGCTGCGGGTCGATCCGATTCATGGTCGCGCAGACGCCGGTCCCCGCGAGAAGCGGGAGGATCGTCCTGTCCGGATGCGTCCTCGCCAGCCTGGACACCAGGTGCAGCTCCGTCCCGATGCCGAGGATCGAGCCCGCGGGGGCGGCGGCGACCTCGCGGACGATGTCGGCCGTGGATCCGACCCCGTCGGCCGCTTCGACGACGTCGAGAGGGCACTCCCAGTGCACGAGCACCCTCGCTCCGGGGAAACGCCTCCGGAACGCCTCGATCTGCTTCCCGTCGAACCTCGTGTGGACCCTGCAGTGTCCCTTCCAGAGCAGCACCGCCGCGGAAGCGACCTCGTCCCGCCCCAGGCCTCCCGTCTCGCGCGAGGGATCCCAGAGTCTCATCCCGTCGAGCGGGATCCCCTTCCGCGATCCGACGTTCCGGCCGAGATGCTGGTCCGGCAGGAAGAACAGGGCCTTCCCCTGCTCCAGGGCCCAGTCGTACACCGCGCCCGCGTTCGACGACGTACACACGGCTCCGCCCCGCTCGCCCACGAACGCCTTGACGGCCGCGGAGGAGTTGACGTAGGTGATCGGGATCACTCCGCCCGGGTCCCGCGCGGCGGCCATCTCCTCCCAGGCGACCTCCACCTCGTCGATCTCCGCCATGTCCGCCATCGAGCATCCCGCCTCGCGGTCGGGCAGGAGCACGCGCTGGCGAGGCTCCGCCAGGATGCGGGCGGTCTCGGCCATGAAGTGCACTCCGCAGAACACGATCCAGCGCGCCTCTCCGCGCGCCGCGGCCCCCTTCGCCAGTGCATACGAGTCCCCGGTCAGGTCGGCGAAGCGGATCACCTCGTCCCGCTGGTAGTGGTGCCCGAGGACGAGCACCTCGTCGCCCAGGAGGCTCCGTACCCCGGCGATCCGGTCGACGGCTTCCGAATCCGTGAGGGATGCCCACGCTTCCGGCAGGCTGGTCATGCGGTGCGCTCGCGCCGGGAACGGCGGCCGCCGCGGCTTCCCGACCGGGCCATTATAGTCACGGCGCCGAGCCGCCGCCCTCCGCCGCGGCCGCGAGCAGCTCCTCGACAGCGGCCCGGAGATCGACGATCGGGCCGTCGTTCCGCAGCACGCGATCCGCGAGCCGGAACGTCTCCAGGAGCTGTTGCGCGTCGGGATCCCGCGAGTTCTCCTGCCGCTCCCGCCGGCGGAGCTCCCGGAGGGTTTGCGGATCCCCCGGCCGGCTCCTGCGGAGCAGCCTCTCGAGCCGGACCTCCTCGGGAGCGTCCACCGCGATCAGGAAGAACCCCTTCGCGCGGCGCAGCACCGCGACCTCCGCGGGATTCCGGATCGAGTCCACGACGTCGCGCCCGGTGAGCCTGGGAAGAACGCGCTCGGCGAGAACGCCAGCGCCCCACTGCCTGCGCAGATCGTTCCCGATGCGGATCAGGTGCTCGCGCTCCGTCCCGAGCCCCCGTGCGACCGCCTCCTCGCGCACGATGTCGGAGAGCGAGTGAACTCGGAACCCCCGGGACGCGAGGAAGGACGCGACCTCCCCTTTCCCGGCCGCGTTCGGGCCCGTCAGTCCGATCAGCATCCGCAGGTCCCCGGGGGCGCGAGGGGCGAAGGGCGGTCACTCCGGCGGCGGGACATCGTCCTGCGGAGCCGGATCCGTCGAGGTCTCCGGAACCGTCCCCTCGGGAGCGGGCGTCTCGGCCGTCTCCGTCCCGGAAGGCCGCGCGGCGGCCGGTGCGGTCCGCGACGAGAACCTCGCCAGTCCGGTGCGGCCTTTGGACGGAGCCTGCACCGTGAGCCCCCGCTTCTCCGCGTCCTCCGGGCCGGACATCCGGGAAGCGCGGTTCCCCATCGCGCGGAACCGTCCCGAGGCGATGTTGCCCCGGTCCGAGGTGCGCGCACCGATGTCGGTGTACTGCGACTCCCCGGCGGCGTCGGGCCGCTGTTTGGGGGAGCGGAACCGGGACGGCACGGAGCCCGCGCCCGACACCGTGAGGTCCGGGGCCGGGAGAGCGACGTCCTCCGCGGCGGCCTCGCCGGAGCCCGCCGCGGCGCCGACCGCCTGGTTCGCCGGGTGATACGTCGGATTGAGGAACACGTTCCTGCCCGCCGACTCGATCTTGTCCACCATGTAGACGGGGAACGCCATGCGAGCGTCGGCTCCCAGGTCCACCGAGATCATGTCGCTCTCGATCCGATGCGACCGGATCGGCAGCGACGTCCCGTTCGTGAAGTAGATCACTTCGTCGGCCCACGCGGAGGCCGCGAGCAGCACGGCGATGAGCGCCACGAACGCCGCCCTTGCCCGACCCGACATGGCCGTCTCCTCTCCCCCCATGGCCGGTTGAGGCCCGGCGGTAAGTGTACGCCGACCCCCCCACCCCGGCAACAGCGGGGCCTCCGGGGACGCGGCGCCCGTTTGCGGCGACCGCGGCGGGTCCTTACAATCCCGCCCATGGACGCCAAACGCATGCTCTGCGCCCTCGCTCTGGGCTTCGCCGTGTCGGTCGCCGCCTCGGGCTCACCGGCTCCCGAGCTCCCGTCCGGCCCCGTCGTCAAGGTGGACGTCTCGGTCTCGCCGACGGCGGTCGCTCCCGGCGGCGAGGCCGAGGTCACCGTGAAGGTGGCCCCCCGACCCGGGATCAAGCTGAACCGCTACCCCAGGATCCGGGTCGCCGTTCCGGAAGTGGCGGGGCTGGTCGCGGCGGCCGAGGGATCGGTCGGAAACGACGCTCCCCCGCCGCCGGAAAAGCTGGAAGGCAACTACTTCCGGTCGGTGGAGCCGGTCCGGCTGAAGCTGCGCATCGACGGCTCGGCGACGAAGGGCAGGCACGGGATCGAGGCGAAGCTGTCGTACGCCTACTGCGTCGCGGCGAGCGGCTTCTGCTCCCCCGCCAAGGAGACCCTGCGGATCCCCGTCACGATTCGATGACGATCAGCCCCTTCCGCGCGATCCGGACCGGGAGGACGCGGGCGCCGGCGCGCTCCATCGCTTCCGCGACCGCGTCCCTGCGCCCCTCGCGGCAGAGCGCGACGACGCAGCCGCCTCCCCCCGCCCCGCAGACCTTCGCGCCCAGGGCCCCGGCTCGCCTCGCCGCCCCGTCCACCGCGAGGATGCGGCGCGTCGCGACGCTCCCGGCCAGCCCGTAGCGGAGACGCCCCTCCTCCCCGAGGAGCCTCCCCGCGGCCTCGAGATCCCCTTCCCGGAGCGCCGCCCGCATTCCGCGCGAGATGCGCGCGATCGCCCGCATGCGGCGCCGGGCGCCGGGGTCCCCTTCCACCGTGCGGCGGAACATCTCCCAGTTGCTGAACCCCGACCCGCGCGGCTCTCCCGTGTACGCGAGAACCAGCCTCTCCTCCAGGCCGCGGGGCACGGGAATCCCCTCGCGAACCGTCCCGTCGAACCCGTGATGGTACGCGGCCAGGCCGCCGTGGAGGGCCGCGAGATGATCCTGGTTTCCGGTCGGGACTCCGATCTCGACAGCCTCGACGTTGCCGACGCGCCGCAGGAGAGCGGATCGCCCGACCCGCTCCCCCGTGAATCTCGCGAGGGCCGCGCCCGCGGCGACCCCGAGCGCGGACGAGCCCCCGAGCCCGGCGCCCGCCGGCGCCTCCGCGCGGGTCACCAGCTCGAAGCCGTCGGCGACGCCGAACGCCGCCGTGAGCCGTGCGAGCAGCGCGAGAGGCCCTGCGGCATCCTCGGGGCGCAGCGGCACCCGGAACCGGGCCTGCGCGCGGCGGTCCCGCGACCGGATCCGGGCGACATCCCCCGCCAGCGGCCGCACGCGGGCCGTCGCCCGCAGATCGACGGCGACGTTTACGGTGATCGCCCCCGGAACGATCACGGTCAGGGGCCAGATGTCGAGCGTGCCGCCCGCCAGGTCGATCCGGGTGGGTGCCGACGCCTCGACGACCCGGCTCATTCCGGGCTCCCCTCCGGGGCGCTCTCCCCGCGGTCGCTCCCGCCCGTCTCGAAGCCCGCCGCCCGGTGCTCCGCGAGCACCTCGACCGCCCGGTCCCGCGCGGAAGGCGGCACGAAGATCCGGATCTCGCCGAGCCCGTCCACGGTGAGCGGCGAGACCGAATGGGGAATGTCCGAGACGACCTGGCAAGGGATCCCGTAGGAGTCGAGGAGCCCCCGCACGATCTCCGCCTCGCCGTCGTTCCACGTCCGCATCAGCAGCACTCCCGAGGCGTTCTCCGTCATGGCGCCTCCGACTCTCCGGCTCGGACGATCCGGCCCGGGGCGACGCGCATCGGCGGACCATCCGGATGGGGAGCCGTTATGCTACACCGCCGGCGGGCGGCCCGCGGGCACGCCCCTCCTCGCGGTCCCGCGAGTACAATCGGTCCTTCCGGAGAGCTGCTCTTGCAACGACGCCTCGGCACCCGGCTCGCGACGCTCGCGCTCCTTCCCGCTCTCTCGGCGGCCGGCCCCCCGGCCGACTCCATCCGCGAGAGGGACATCGCCGCCACCCTCCGCTTCCTCTCGTCCGCGGAGCTCGAGGGACGCGGCGCAGCCGGCCGGGGGGGGGCCGTGGCCGCGGCGTACCTCGCTTCCCGCCTGGAGGCGATCGGGCTCCTTCCGGACGGCGACCCGGGGCCCGAGGGCGCTTCCTTCTTCCAGGAGATCCCCGGCGTCGAGGCCCGCTTCGATGCGGCCGGATCCTGGATCGAGTCCCGGACCGCGGGGGCCGCGCCCCGCCGCTTCGCCGCCGGCCCGGGAGCCTTCCTCGCCGTTCCGGATCGAGCGGACACGGTCGAGGTGCGGGGAGAGGCGGTGTTCGCCGGGTTCGGGATCCGGGCGCCGGAGCACTCGCACGACGACTACGCCGGGCTCCACGTCGCCGGCAAGATCGTGATCGCCTTCTCGGGAGAGCCCGGCGAGACCGATCCGGCGTCGCGGTGGAGCGGCGTACGCTCCACCCGTCACGCGACGACCGCGGCCAAGGAGGCCCTCGCGAGGTCGCTCGGGGCGGCGGCTCTCCTGATCGTGCCCAACCCGTCGGGCAGGGCGCCGACCGCAGCGGACCTCGTGCGCGGCAGGGCGGACGAGATGTCGGAGCCCTGGCTCGGGGTGGAAGGCGCGGAGCCTCCCCTGCCGACCGTCTACCTGGAACCGGAGACCGCCGCGGCGCTCCTCGCGGGCAGCGGGATCGACCCCCGCGCTCCCTCCGCGGACCTCGAGGCGTCGAAGCCCGCCGGCCGGGCGCTCGCGGGCCGCGAGATCGCCGTGCGCCTGGCGTATCGCGACCGGAGGCCGGTCCCTCTCCGCAACGTCGTCGGGCGCCTCGGGTCCGGGAAGGCCCTCGACGGGGAGGTCGTGGTCCTCGGAGCGCACTTCGACCACCTGGGAACGGCGGGGGGCGCGTTGCACCCGGGAGCGAACGACAACGCCTCGGGGGTGTCGGCGCTCCTGGCCGTCGCCGGCGCCCTCGCGAGCGCCCCTCCCCCGGGGGGGCGCGAGATCCTCGTCGTCTTCTGGACGGCCGAGGAGCGGGGCCGGCTCGGGTCGTCCTGGTTCGTCTCCCATCCCCCGGTGCCGGGGGCGCGGATCGCCGCCGCCGTCAACCTCGACGTGCTCGGCAGGTCCAACTTCGACCGGCCGGAGTACGCGAACGCGATCCAGCTGATCTACAGCGCCGCGGCCCCCGTGCTCCGCGATCTCGCCGCGCGCGCGAACGAGGAGGCCGGCTTCGACCTCCGATTCCATCCCGCGCTCCGGCTCCAGCCGGTGGGAGACCACTACTCGTTCGCGGAGGCCGGGCTCCCCGTCGTCTTCGTCTTCTCGGGCTACTACGACGAGTACCACGGCGTCGGGGACACGGCGGACAGGATCGACGTCTCCCGCATCGCGCGCACGGCCCGCCTCGTCGCCCGTCTGGCGCGCCTGCTCGCCGAGCACCCGGCCCCGATCCGCCTCGACCCCTCGATCCGCGAGGCGCCGAAGCCGGACCCGTTCGAGCGCCCGGAGCACTGACCCCCGCGCGCCGGCTCAGGGGACCTTGGACCTCTCGTCGCGGCGCTCGACGAAGCTCCGCTTCGTCGACGAGGTCGAGACCTCCCCCAGCACCTGCGCCCCCTCCGCGACGTCCAGCCTCCCGGCGACGATGCGTCCCTCGATCCTCGCCGCGGCGCCGATCTCGAGCCGGCCCCCCACATCGACCGGCCCCTCCACCGTTCCCTCGATCTTCGCCTCGGAGGCCCGGACCGGCCCCCGCACCCTTCCGGAGGGCACGATGCGGACGCGGCCCGCGACCGCGAGGGCTCCCTCGAGCGTGCCGGCGACCACCGCATCCCCCGGCACGACCACGTCCCCCTCGAAGCGCGCGCCGGCCTCGAGGACGGTCGTCGCGGGCGCCTCGGGATCCAGGTCGTCGAGGAAACGCCGCCGCTTCCGGTTTCGAAATGCAGCCATCGGCCCACCCCTTTCGGACCGTCCATTCTAGCGGTCCCGGGCGGCCGCGCGCCCGCCGAGGACGGAATCCGCGTTTTCGGACCTTCCAAGTTGTTTGACCTCCGGTCGGAGCGGTGCACTAGAATGGTCGGTCCGGTGCGGTGGAGTGCGGCCGACAGAGGGAATCTCGATGGCAAAGCGAAGCGGCGTCGTCAGGATCGAGGCGAACAAGTGCAAGGGGTGCGGACTTTGCGTCGTGGCGTGCCCGACGAAATCGCTGCGGCTCGGCAGCTCCCTGAACCGGCACGGCTACCATCCGGCGGAGTTCCTCCCCGGAACCGGCTGCACGGGCTGCGGGGTCTGCTACTACGCCTGCCCCGAGCCTGCCGCGATCGCGGTCTTCTACGTCGAGGACGATGTCGCGTGAGCGCGCGGGAGGCGGAGAGCTTGCCATGGGCCATCAACTGATCAAGGGGAACGAGGCGATCGTCAAGGGAGCGATCCTGGCGGGGTGCCGCTCCTACTACGGCTATCCGATCACGCCTGCCAGCGAGATCGCGGAGGCCGCCGCGAAGTTCATGCCTCTCTCCGGGGGCACGTACGTGCAGGCGGAGTCGGAGACCGCGGCGATCAACATGTGCTTCGGCGCCTCGGCCGCCGGGGAGCGGACGATGACCGCGTCGTCGGGGCCGGGACTCTCGCTGATGCAGGAGGGGATCTCCTACCTCGCGGGCGCGGAGCTCCCGTGCGTGATCGCGGACATCATGCGGGGCGGCCCGGGCCTCGGGAACATCGGCCCCGAGCAGGGCGACTACAACCAGATGGTCAAGGGGGGCGGCCACGGGAACTACCACACGATCGTGTATGCGCCCGCCTTCGCGCAGGAGATGTGCGATCTCACGATGAAGGCGTTCGACGCCGCGGACCGCTTTCGCAATCCCGCGATCGTGCTCGCGGACGGATTCACCGGCCAGATGATGGAGCCCGTGAGCTTCCCGTCGAAGGCCTCGCCCCTCCCCCGTCACGACTGGGCGACCCGGGGAGACGCCGAGACCCGCAAGAACCTCATCAGCTCGATCTTCCTGTCCCACGAGGACCTCGAGAACCACAACCGGAAGCTGATGCGGAAGTACGCGCAGGCGGTGCAAGAGCTTCCGGAGTGGCGGTCGTACCGGCTGGAGGACGCCGAGGTCGTGCTCGTGGGGTACGGGATCTGCGGCCGGGTGCTCCGGAGCGCCGTCGACCTGGCGCGGCGGGAGGGGCTCCGGGCCGGCCTGATCCGGCCGATCACCCTGTGGCCGTTCCCGCAGAAGGCCTTCGACGAAGCGCTCGCCACGGCGAAGCGGTTCCTCGTCGTCGAGATGTCGGACGGCCAGATGCTCTTCGACGTCAAGCTCGCGGTCCGGGAGCGCCGGCCCGTCGGCTTCTACGGCCGGCAGGGGGGCATGGTGCCGACGCCGAAGGAAGTTCTCGAGGTCCTGAAGGGCACCCGAGAGGAGGACCATGTCTACCACGCCGGCCTATAGCTGCCCCGACACGTTCTACGCGTCGTTCGACCGCAAGGAAGGCGATCCGGGCGTCACGCACTACTGCCCCGGGTGCGGCCACGGGATCGTGCACAAGTACATCGCGGAGGCCCTCCACGAGTTCGGAGTGAAGGACCGCACGGTCCTCGTCAACCCGGTCGGCTGCTCGGTGTTCGCCTACTACTACTTCGACGTCGGGAACATCCAGGTGCCGCACGGCCGGTGCCCGGCGGCCGCGACCGGGGTGAAGCGGGCGAACCCCGAGGCGATCGTGCTCGGGTACCAGGGCGACGGCGACCTCGCCGCGATCGGCGGCAACGAGATCATGCAGGCGGCGAACCGCGGGGAGAACATCTCGATCTTCTTCATCAACAACGCGATCTACGGCATGACCGGCGGCCAGATGGCGCCGACGACGCTGATCGACATGCGGACGACCACGACGCCGCGCGGCCGCCACTCGCAGAACGAGGGGTTCCCGATCCGGGTGTGCGAGCTCCTGAACGGCCTCACGGCGCCGTACTACCTCGAGCGGTGCGCCGTCGGCGACAACAGGAACAACGCCAAGACGAGAAAGGCGATCCGCAAGGCGATCGAGAACCAGATCCGGAACAAGGGGTTCTCGCTCGTCGAGATCCTCTCCCCCTGCCCCACCGGCTGGAAGCAGACCCCCGTGGACGCGGCGCGGTGGACGATCGAGGAGATGACCAAGGTCTTCCCCCTCGGCGTGGTCCGCGACGGCCACGATCTCGATCTCGGCCACCCGCGCCGTCGCGCGGCGGTGCCGATCGAGAAGGTGCCGGCGACGCTCGACATCACGGAGAAGGACACGGAGGCGCGGTTCCCCGAGCACGGGAAGCCGATCGAGGAGATGCGGGTCAAGATCTCCGGCTTCGGCGGCCAGGGGGTGCTCCTCATGGGCGTCGTGCTCGCGCAGGCGGGGATGCTCGGCAAGCGCCACGTGTCGTGGATGCCCTCCTACGGGCCGGAGATGCGGGGCGGCACCGCGTACTGCAACGTGACGATCTCGGACCAGGAGATCGGCTCGCCGCTCATCCAGGACCCGACCATCCTGATCGCGATGAACGGGCCGAGCCTCGATCGGTTCGGGGGAGACGTGACGCCCGGCGGGGTCATCTTCTACAACTCGTCGCTCATCTCCGAGGGCCCCCGCCGCGAGGACGTCCGGAGGATCGCCGTCCCCGTCAACGAGATCGCGGACCGCCTCGGGAATCCCAAGGTCGTCAACATGGTGATGCTCGGCGCGCTGCTCGGCGCCGGCGTCCCCGTGTCGAAGGAAGCCGTCTTCGCCGCCCTCCGCGCCGTCGTGAAGGCCCACCACAAGGAGCTCATCGAGATCAACGAGAAGGCGATCGAGGCGGGAATGGAGGCGGCGAGCAAAGCTGTGGCCGGGGCGTAGCCCCTTCCCCTCTTTTCGGCCCCTCACGCACCGGCCCCGTGTCCCCCCGGGAGCGAGAGCTCCCGGGGGGGCATCTCCCCTCCGGGCCGGGACGTAGTCACGCAGGGGGGCGGAGCAGCCACGCGACCTCGGAGAGCACCATCGCGGTGGCTCCCCAGACGTGCTGGGCGCCGAGATCGTAGTACGGCACGACGCGGATGGAGCCCCCGATCCGGCGCGTCTCCCGGCGGCGGCGGGACGGATCGAGGATCTCGCCGATCTCCGGCTCGAGGATCGCCTCCACCTCCCCCTCGAGGGGACGGAAGCTCGGGCGCCGATCGGCGGCGCCGACGATCGGTCGCATCACGAAGCCGCTGACCGGAACGTGGAGGGGACTCAGGGCCCCGAGGACGCGGATCGCGCCGGGATCCGAGCCTACTTCCTCGGAGGCCTCCCGGAGCGCCGCCTCCTCGATGCTCTCCCCCGGATCGACGGCTCCGCCCGGCATCGACACCTGGCCGGCGTGCCGCGCCAGGTGCGCCGGCCGCAGCGTGAGCACGAAGCGGGAGCCGCCCTCGCCCGGAAAGAGCAGGAACAGGCACGCGGCGTCTCGCGCGCCCTGCGGAACGACTCCCGGGACCCATCCGCGCCGCGGCGACGGCGCCATGAGGGCGTGGGCCGCACCGCCCGGAAGCGGCCCCTCGAGGGCACGATCGAGGCGACGCAGCGCTTCGCTCCACTCCACCGCGGGGCTCCGTATCGGGAACCATGGTGCGGGCAGCCGGCGCTCCGGTCAACCGAGCTTGTCAATCGCGGTGTCCCGGCTTACGATCCCGCGCCGTGTCCGACACCCGAGGCCCGAGACGTCCCGACCCGCGTCCCGCCCCCTCAGGAGGGACGCCGACCCCCTCCCGGATGCACGGGCTGTTCCGCACCAAGAGCCTCGACGACCTTTTCGAGTCGGCGGGACAGGCGACCGAGCGGCTGCGGCGGGCCCTGGGCCCGGTCCACGTCACGCTCCTCGGGATCGGCGCCATCATCGGCGCCGGGATCTTCGCCACGATCGGGACGGCGGCGGCGGGAGACGCCGCCCGGCCCGGAGCCGGCCCCTCGCTCGTCC